>Ga0181591_10000387_pt1 | contig 34234 bp, 41 predicted proteins | sample 071ome_33_FD_133757 | JGI IMG/M metagenome (GOLD analysis project Ga0181591, IMG submission 133757) | Coastal salt marsh microbial communities from the Groves Creek Marsh, Skidaway Island, Georgia - 071412AT metaG (megahit assembly) | ecosystem: Environmental > Aquatic > Marine > Intertidal...
AAGTTGTAAATGATGAATCTTTGATTACTATAGAAGACGACTATCATGGTATGGAGATACCAACATTAGTAAGAGTTAATAAATTTCATAAAATAGATAATTCACAATCTGAGTTTGACAGAATAGTAGGATCGGCTTGTTTTCATCCAGATATTTTATTTGATGATTTACAAAAAATACTAGAAAACAACATTGCTCAAAATACAGATAATATTTTTTAAATAAAATATAATTAAAAATACAGAGAGTACAATTATGATTATAGGTATTACAGGTTTAATAGGTTCAGGAAAAGACACAGTAGCAAATATGTTTTGTGATTTAGGCTGTGTGCAAGATAGTTTTGCGGCACCACTTAAAGACATGACTGCAAGTATTTTTGGTTGGGACAGAAACCTGCTAGAAGGTGACACAATTGAAAGCAGAGATTTTAGAGAAACCACAGACATCTATTGGACTAGAAAATTAGGTATAGATAATTTTACTCCTAGACTTGCTCTACAACTTATGGGCACAGATATTCTGAGAACTCATTTTAGCGAAGACATTTGGTTAAACAGTCTAGAATATCGCATGAGAAAAAATCCAAACATTAACACAGTTGTCAGCGATGCTAGATTTAGAAATGAACTATCATTGATCAAAACTTTGGGTGGAACTGTGATACAGGTTGTGAGAGGAGAACTTCCTGATTGGTATGATGTTGCTGTACAAGCAAACAAAGGCAATGTGCCTGCAAAGCACACAATGAACACCAGATACAAAAGTGTGCATGCCAGTGAATGGAATTGGATAGGGTTTGATTTCGATTATGTATTATACAATGATTCTACTTTGTCAGAACTAGAACACCAAGTAAAAGATATTTTTAAACTGATACACCAAAAAAGTTTAAGAGCCATATAAAATTTCCTTATTTATCAAAAACGGCTAAATCTGTTGCACCCCCTTGATGTATAATACCGGTTTTATGCGTTTTTTGATAAATATCTACACAATAGAAATTAGTTCATATCAAGGAGAAACATATGGCTACATTAGTATCACCTGGTGTAAGCATTAGTGTAAGTGATGAATCGTTCTATGCGTCAGCAGGAACAGGTACAGTACCTCTAATTATCATTGCAACTGCTCAAGACAAGAGCAGTCCAGATGGTTCAGGTACAGCATCAAATACAACTAAAGCAGAAGCAGGAAAATTAAAACTTATAACAAGCCAACGTGAATTGCTACAAACATTTGGTAATCCTTTGTTTTACTCAAGTGGTAGTAATCAGTTGAATGGATATGATCTTAACGAATACGGCTTACTAGCGGCCCACAGTTTTCTTGGTCTAGCCAATAGAGCATACGTTCTAAGAGCAGATATAGATTTAGGCGAATTAGGTGCCTCTAGTACTGCTCCTACAGGAACAATAGCAGACGGCTCTTACTGGTTCGACACTACAAGTTCAACATTTGGACTTAGAGAATGGGACAGCAGTGCATGGGTTAAAAAAGCAGTATCCGTTGTAGATGCATCCAATATCGATTCAGGTACAGGCGGTCCTAAACAAGCATTTGGTCTAAATGGCGATTTTGCAGTAGTAGCAAATACTACATCAGGCACTGCATCTGATGTTAAGTACTTTGAAAAGTACAGCGATAACTGGTATCAAATCGGCACATCAAGTTGGAGTTCTGCTACAAGCAGTGATTTCCAATTTGCAAGTCATTTGGCAGTACCAACAACACAAAGCGATGGTGTTACATCACTATCAACAGGTGATTTGTTTATTCAAACAAGTACACCAAACCAAGGCGCAAGTCTTAGTGTTAAACTTTACAGTTCTAGCACAAAAGCATTCAGTTCAGTGAGTGCTCCAATGTATGCTAACACAGATGCGGCTTATACAAGCATCGGTTTAGCAAACGTATCAGTAGGCGATATCATTGCAGAATTTAATAATGCAGATGGTGAAGCAGAATTTGTTCTAAAAAGACACAACGGTGAATCAACAGTAGTTGGTACAGGTAGTGCTTTAACAACATTTGATGCTTCTGGTAACGCAAACGTACAAGTAGTTTACAATGGTACAACAGTTAATGTTGCTATTACTGCTACAATTAGTGGTAATGCAAGTGCCGCAACAGCAGAAGACGTTGTTTATGATTTTAACAGCGGTTTCTCAGGTGCAGGTATTACTGAAGTAGTAGCAAGTTTAGGTGATGACGACAATGTTGTTTTAACATCTAGCAGTGGTAGAGATATCAAAGTAAACAGCCTACACAGTGACTTCGGACCAAGCACATTAGGTTTTGGTTCAGGTGCTGTAACAGCAAATGTAACTTATACTAACTTTGAAGATTTAAGTTACGAAGCAAGCAAAACACAAATTACAGGAACATTGGCAGAAGGTACTTTCTGGTACAATGCAACTGTAGCAAAAGCAAATGTGGATATACTTGAAAATGATGCATCTAACGGATGGGTATCATTCAGCAAAGATTTCCAAGTTTCATCTTCAGAGCCAACAACACAAAGTGATGCTGGATCTCTAGTTTCAGGTGACCTTTGGTTAGACAGCGATGATACAGAAAACTTCCCTGCACTTTATAAGTGGAGCGGCAGTGCTTGGACAGCAGTTGATAAAGCAGACCAAGTAACATCTGAAGGTGTTGTATTTGCAGATTTCAGACAAACTAGTTCATCTAGTTTAGATGCTGATGCTCCTGCAAACTCAAGTTATCCTCAAGGAATCATAGGATTCAATAAAAGAGCATCTGCTGGTAATGTAAAAGAATGGAAAATCAATTACACACCTGCAGGCACAAACGTTGGTAACGTTTGGGTAGATGCTAGTGGAAACAAAAATGACGGTAGTATGTTCGGCTTGAGAAAAGCAGTACACAATGTTGTTAAAATTAAAATGCAATCTGCAATCACTTCAAACGATGATATCAGAAGTGAAATAAATGCATTCAACATCATTGCCGCTCCAGGTTTCCCTGAAATGATTGACGAAATGATTGCACTTAGTGGTGATAGAAGAAACACTGCTTTTGTAGTAGGTGATACACCTTTCAGACTAAAAGCAGACGCAACCAGTTTAACTAACTGGGCAACTAACGCCAACAATGCTAGTGAAAACGGCGAAGATGGACTTATTTCAAGTTCACCATATGCGGCAGTTTACTACCCAAGTGCAAGAACAACTAACTTAGATGGTACAAATGTTGTAGTTCCAGCATCACATGTTGCTTTAAGAACTTTAGCATTTAACGATCAGGTTGCTTTCCCATGGTTTGCACCAGCAGGCTTCCAAAGAGGTCTTGTTCAGAATGCAACATCAGTTGGTTACGTTGATGCAACTTCAGGCGAGTATGTTCCTGTAACATTGAATGAAGGTCAAAGAGATACATTGTATCAAAACAAAGTTAACCCTCTTGCTTCATTCCCAGGAAGAGGCCTAACAGTATTTGGTCAGAAGACTCTTAATCCAGTTTCTAGTGCATTGGATAGAATCAATGTTGCTAGACTTATGGTTTACATCAGAGAAAGACTTGACGATATCGTTAAGCCATTCTTATTTGAACCAAACGATGAAGTAACAAGAGCAAATGCTAAATCCACAGTTGACGGATTCTTAAGTCAGTTGGTGATTCAACGTGGTCTTTTTGACTATGTAACAGTTTGTGATAGCACAAACAACACACCAGCAAGAATTGATAGAAACGAACTTTACATTGATATTGCTATTCAGCCAATCAAAGCAGTAGAGTTTATCTACATTCCAATCAGAATCCAAAACACATTGGGTACTACAGGTTCTGAATAATTTTTCGGAAACGTTTAAAAAGGGGTCTTATGACCCCTTTTTTTTGACATTTAAACTGTGTTTTAATTTTTTTCCATATAAATTGATAAATAAGTGTAACATATTAGTCGTTTGACTAAATGAATAGGAGAATAAACGATGGCAACAAATCCGGTAGACAAAACCAAGAATAAATTCGGGGTACCTGTCTCATCATCAGAAGGTCAAGGTATTTTAATGCCTAAACTAAAGTTTAGATTTAGAGTATCACTTTTTGACTTTGGTGGCAATGAAAGATCAACAAAATTAACACAGAATGTTATGAACGTAAGTCGTCCTAAAGTAAACTATGAAGAAGTTATGATTGATAGTTATAACTCTAAAGTGTATGTTCAAGGTAAACATGCTTGGGATCCAATTACTCTTGTAATTCGAGATGATATTTCTAACAGTGTGGCTAGACTTGTTGGTGCACAAAACCAAAGACAGTTGAACCATTTTGAACAAACATCTCCAATTGCTGGCGAAGATTATAAATTTACCATGCAAATTGAAGTGTTAGATGGTAGTTCAATAGATGCTATGGAAGTTTGGAACCTGGAAGGTTGTTTCTTAACAAATGTTGATTACAGTGATAGTGACTATGCTACTAACGAACCTGTGACAATTTCATTAACAATTAGATATGATAATGCAATTCACTCTCAAGGTACAAGTGCTGTGGCTAAACTTGAGGCTGGTAATCCTTTTGATGAAACAATAACACCAGGACCAACAGAAAATACAGGCGCCTAATTTAATTAGGAACTAAAATGGCATTTTTGGACAGAGGAATTACACGATACATTCTGGCTGATATGATGGGCCAGTCCATGTATAACGGTAAACGAGATCCAAATGCACACAAAGGCAATGGCAACAGTCCGCAGAATTATTATATGCGTGACTTTAAAAATGCTGAGCGTTTTAGACCTAACAACACCCCGGTCCGTCAGAAATTTAATGGATACGTCAACTTTACTTTTAACAGTGAAGTTGACGTTGATTTTTTAAATGATGTGGATTTTAGAAATAATCTAAGCAGTTTAGTAAGGTCAGCAGACTTTCCATCAGCAGAATTTCAAGCAGATGTAAAAAATCAATACAATAAAAAACGTATTACAGTTAGTGGTGTGCAGTACAAACCAATCTCGATTACAGCATATGACACAGTAGATAGTCTGTGGGTAATCTTGCTGATGAAAATGTATTCACATCTTTTTACTAACCCTACAAATAAATTTGATTCTACACAAGGTCAAGCATCGACTCCTAAATATAGAGATTATGATGTTGTACCGCAAATTGTGCCTTCAGGCGATGGTTCTTCAACATCAACATCATTCAATAGACCTTTCGGAAGTAATGACGCAGGATTAAATTTACAACCAGGTAGTCAAAGAAACTTTATTACACAAATGGATGTAGTTCAGTATCATGCACAACGTGCTATTAGATACACACTGTTTAATCCTCTAATAACCACATTTACAATAGATCCTATAGATCATGGCGACAGTCAAGTCAGCACTATTCAAATGAATATAGAATATGAAAATTTTACTGTTAATCCTGATGTAAACTTTTTTATCACAGAAGATGAATTAAAAAGATTTAGTAATTATAATGCTAATCATTGGCAAGCATTAAGATCAGGAACTTCAGATCAAGCGGATGTTCCCGGTGGATCTATTGCCGGTAAAATTCCCACTGCAATGAAAGATAGAAAAGTGGAATTTCTTAACAATGTAGAACGAACCGCCCAAGTGTCTTTCTTGGATTCATTTAAAAATGCAGAAGAAGTCAAGGCTGAAGATAAACGAGCAACTCCTGCAACACAACGATCATCAACCGGTCCATCAATATAATGAAAAGTTTATATGAAACATTCGGCAATGAAACTGATTTTGAAATCCGACGTGATAAGTTAGTGCAGTTTTTAAAAAACAGTACCATAAATTTTCCATTACCAGAAGCAAGCATAGATATACTCACAGGAATGATATCACAAGATACTTCCGGATTGAATCCTGACACAATTGATTCTGTGTACAATAGACTTACCAGTATAGGGTTTAATACAAAATCAGCAAAAACACTTGCTGTAGCATTAATTAAAATAGCAAAACAACAAAATGTTCATCCTTTAGAATATTTTGAGTTGAACAGAAGTTCAATCACACTAGCAGAAAATACTTACAAAGCCATAAATAAAATTAGGCCCAAAGGCAATTTAATTGGACTAACAGTTGAAAAAACAAACAATCAAAGTAAAATTGCCAATGTTATAAGGCCCTAATATGTTATGGCAAGTCAATACGCACAAGGTATCTTTACCCCACAGAACCCCGAAAAGTACATAGGAGCAAAAGCACCTTTTTCTAGGAGCAGTTGGGAAATGGCTTTTATGCGTTTTTGTGATAGTCACCCAAACATACTTAAATGGGCCAGCGAAAACGTTAAAATACCATATAGACATCCTTTTACAGGTAAAATCACAAACTATGTTCCTGATTTTATGGTTCAATACACAGATAAGAATGGCAAAACATTAATTGAACTAATAGAAATAAAACCAAAAAGTCAGACTGTGATAGAAAATGCTAGGGGCAGAGGCGACAAATTTGCAACTCAAGTAAATGCCGCCAAATGGACAGCGGCACAGGAATGGTGTAAAGCAAAAGGCATACATTTTAAAGTGATCACCGAAGATCAAATTTTTAGAAAGCCTTCAAGAACTACCAAACCAAGAAAAAAATCTCGATAAATATCATTATGACTAAGAAACTGGAAGAAGAATTCAATTTACCACCATTAGAAGAAGTGCAAGAACAAGATCCTATACCACCTCAAGAAATAGAATCCGTTGATGTTGCAGACATTCAACAAGCATTAAGTATTGCAGAAAAGATAGACAATGCTTTACAAAATGTTAAAGGATTGGATCAGCACGATTTTGAAATGGACGATATTGCACAACAAGCAGTTGATAGTTATCAGCAATTGATGAACTTAGGTATGAATGTTAGCGACAGAGATGCAGGCAGTATATTTGACAGTGCCGCTAAAATGTTAAAAACAGCACTTGAAGCAAAAGACAGTAAAATAAACACAAAACTAAAACAGATTGATATGATGATCAAAAAGGCTAGATTAGACAGCAATTCAGGAGATTATGAAGGCTCCGGATCATCTGGCACAGTATTAGATAGAAACGAATTACTAAAAATTATCAATCAAAAAGATTCTTAATGGAAAAAACACCTGTAAATTTTTTAATTTTCACCGGACGTATGAGTGAAAATTTTAATTTAAAATATCTAAAAGGTGAACAAGATTATATTGATCCAAATAGAGCATTTTGGGATAATTATATCTCTACCAGCAACAGAGTTATAGGTGCATACAAGTTAGCACACTATTGTAGGCTGGCTGGATTCACAGTTCAAGTAATAGATTTTTGTGCATACTTCAATGAACAAGAATTTAAAAAAATATTCGATAAATTTGTAGGTGAAGAAACGTTAGCAATTGGTACTAGCTCAACGTTTATGACCAAACAACTTACCAAGAAAAAGACGTTCACTTATATAGGTTCTACCAATGTGGAAATGTATCACTATCTTCCTGTTGAAACAATAGAAGAAGAAAATAGGATAACAGCACATCTTAAAAGTATAAATCCTAATGTAAAAATTATGGTGGGCGGTGGATTAGTCAATAAATCTTTTTTGGAAAATCCCAACATAGACTTAATTGTGCAAGGTTATGGAGAAATTACAGTACCACAGATATTACAGGACATTAAAGATCATAAGCCTTTACAACAGTATTATACAGATAAAACAAAAATACATGACATCAGCAAGTCTACTATGTTCTGGTGTGATGAAGATATGTTGGATAAAAACGAAGTTGTGCCTTTAGAGATTGCTAGAGGTTGTATATTTAAATGTAGTTTTTGTAGTTTTCAATATATAGGCAAAGAACCTGGAACATATGTACGTGGTAGAGAATTTATCAAAGAAGAGTTGATTCGAAATTATGAAAAATTTGGCATAACAAAATATTGGATTGTAGATGATACATTTAATGACGACAATGATAGACTAGAAGAAATTGCTAAAATAGCCAAGGAGTTACCTTTTAAATTAAAACTTGCGGCATTTATAAGAATAGATTTGGTATATCTTAAAAAACAAGCACAACTTTTAGTAGATTGCGGTTTAGAATTTGCTCATTGTGGAATAGAAACTCTTACACCAGAAAGTGCAAAAGATATAGGCAAAGGATTAAATCCATGGATTATTATGGATTTTATTAAAGAACTTAAACAAACAACATGGAAACATGTGGGAGTACATTCTGGTTTTATATTAGGATTGCCCAGCGACACTAAACAAGACATAAAAAAAGCACTACAATTTTTAGGTAGTGACAAAAATCCTTTAGACAGTTTTCTAGTAAGTCCGTTGTATTTGGAAGATCCAAACAACCCAGATCATGATGTTGCTAAAAGTGATTTATCTATTAATCATGAACAATGGCAACTTAAAATTTTACCTTGGTCAGATCCTCTTATTATGGAAACTACTTCGGAAAAAGGTTTAGTAAATTATATGAACAAGCACGGAGTTGTAAATGAGGATGTTTGGAGTTATAGATTAAGATTTTACCACAATCAAAACCTTACCAAAAATCATTATAAACTAAACTATTATGCACAGTATCAAGTTTGGGGTATGGATGGTGTAGATGAAGATATAGATTTGATGTTTGATAAAGTAAAGAGTAAACAGGTGTCGTTTAAAGATACTACAGATATAGAAATGCAACGCAGAAAAACATATTTTGAAAATCTTATGAGCATAGAAAAACACACATTATTTGACAGCGAATTATTGCATGACGAAAATCGAACAGAGTCTTATTTGAATATTACAGAACAATCTTAAAAAATATTTGTATTTTTGATAAATAAGTACAAATGGAGTTTAAAACACTATGAGAGAACTAAAAGAACTTATTAACGAATCATTTAAAAAGGAATATGGTTATAGAATTAAATTAGCCAGAGATTGTTCAGCAGATGATCTTTCTAAGTTAGAAAGCATCTTAGCCAAATACAATTTGGTAAGTGCTACACCTTGGAAAAGATTACCAATTCAAGAAAATCCAGTAGAATTTCAAAGATTAAAAGGTGCTAAATTTACCAGCGAAGTATGCAGTACTGATGTTGTATTGAAGTATCCAGTTAATGAAAGAATTCTTGAAGTATTTGTTGCAGTTAATTTAGGTTTAGATCACGAAAGAGTGATTTGTTACAGTGTTAAAGATCCAAGAAAATTAGAAAGTGAAATGGCTGAAGAAAGATTAGCCAACGATGCAGACAGATTAGTTAGCCAAGAAGACGCAGTTCTCAATGCTGAAGAACAAGCACACTACGAAATGCAAAATGAAGAATTAGATTTTTCAGAAGCATTGTTTGGTGAAGAATACAATGAAAAATTCTTAGCAGAACTACAAAAAATTAAAGCAGAAAAAGGTGCTGATTATTTTAAAAATTATCCAACCAAAGATGAACTAATGGGCGACAATCTCAAAGCAATGTATGACACAATTACTGGTACAGCAGGTGGCGGAAAATCACCTGAACCAAAAGAAGTTGATGTTATAAGCCAAAGTTCAAGAAGATAATATGAAAGAAATGAGAGAATACATAGCATTAATGGAAAGTTATTTTGCTGGTCCTGAAGTTATGCCAGGTGCAGTGGAAAATCAAGAATCTGAAACTGCCAGTTATACAAAAACCAAAAAAACAAATAAAGGTAGTGTAACTGTAACTGCTAATGCTGACAGTATGGCAGATTTACATGATGTATTAAAACTTGCTGGTATTACTCTTCCTAAACAAGACGACCCCCAAGAACCACAACAAGATCAACCAAAAGCAGAAGTTTGCCCAGATTGTGGCAAAGAAGAATGCGAATGTGATTCTGAGTGTGGATGCGACGAACCTCAAGACGTTTCTTACAGTACTGATAAAGCAGTTTTGACAAATGTTATCAGAGATAAACTGCTAAACTATTTAAAAAATAGCAAAGACGTCTAAATCCTTTAATAAATACTATTATGCCAAAAGGAACAGTTAATACTGAGCTGGTCAAACCAGCCTTTTCAAAAATTCAATACACACCGGAAATGTTGCAAGAATTTCAACGTTGTTGTGATCCTAATACTGGTCCAATGTTTTTTATGAAAAAGTATGTCAAAATACAGCACCCTACAAAGGGCGGCATTAATTTTGAACCTTTTGATTATCAAGAAGAACTAGTAGAAAATTATAACAAATACAGATACAGTATTAACATGCTGGGCAGGCAGATGGGTAAAACCACTGTAGCCGCAGGTTATTTGTTATGGTTTGCTATGTTTAAACCAGACAGCACAATATTAGTTGCGGCTCACAAAGCGGCTGGATCACAAGAAATTATGCAACGTATTAGATATGCATATGAAAGTATTCCGGATTATATCAGAGCAGGTGTTTCAGAATACAACAAAACCAGTCTAACGTTTGACAACGGCAGTAGAATTGTAGCAAGTACAACAACAGAAAACACTGGTCGTGGTATGTCACTTACATTGGTATACTTAGACGAGTTTGCGTTTGTACCTCCTAGGATTGCGGCAGAATTTTGGACTTCACTTTCGCCCACACTTAGTACAGGCGGTAAATGTATTGTAACCAGCACACCAAACAGTGACGAAGATACGTTTGCTATGATTTGGAATCAAGCAATTAAGACTGTTGATGAATATGGTAATAGCCAAGATGTGGGTATAAACGGATTTAAAGGATATTTAGCCACTTGGGATCAACACCCAGAACGCACAGAACAATGGGCAGAAGAAGAAAAAGGTAGAATAGGCGAAGAAAGATTTAAACGTGAACACGAATGTGAATTCATCATATACAATGAAACATTAATAGATGCACTGCATTTAGCAAATATGAAAAGCAGAGAGCCATTATACAAGATGGGCCAAGTTCGATGGTACAAAAGACCAAGTGCAGAAAATATGTATGTGGTAAGTTTAGATCCTAGTACAGGTACTGGAGGAGATAATTCTGCTATACAGGTTGTAGAATTACCCAGTATGATGCAGGTAGCCGAATGGTGCCACAATAAGACTCCAATAGAAGGTCAGGTTAAGACCATGTTGGAAATACTTAAAGAAATTCAAAATTACAAAGCAAGAGAAATTTATTGGAGTGTAGAAAATAACAGTATTGGAGAAGCGGCATTGGTTGTTATCAGAGATACAGGAGAAGAAAATTTTCCAGGCACATTCCTGCATGATCCAGTAAAAGTTCAAGGGCGTAAAGGACGTAAAGGATTTCACACCAGTAGTAAAACAAAAATTGAAGGATGTATAGCACTAAAACGTTATATAGAAAATGACAAACTTAAAATTACCAGTAAAGCATTTGTCAGCGAACTTAAAAACTTTGTGGCAAAAGGCAATAGTTTTGCCGCACAACCAGGCGAAACAGACGACTTGGTTATGTCTATGATAGTAAACATGCGAATGATCAACTATATATCAACCTTCGAAGATGATGTATTTTCTGTAGTTAATACCAGTTTAGGAGAAAGTGGTGAAATCGAAGATGACTATAGAGATGAGTACGATGAACCGATGCCTATTGGACTACTTTAGATAAATACAAGTAGGAGATAAATAAATGGCTATCAGTGTAAAAACAGTTGCAGATAAAGTTTTTAACCTTTTAAAAGGTTATGGTTATACTGTTGATAGTTTTGATAAAGAAGGCATGCAAGTTGGTGATCCAGCAGATGCAATTAGATTTTTTGTAGAATCGCCTAATTTGTTAATAACATTAAATGTACCCACTGACGAAATTCAATTGAGTGTAAGTGAAAACACTCAAGAAACTGATACACTTAGAAAACAATTAAACAATCTTGCAAGAGATTATTTGATGGCATTAGATTTTAGAGTTTTTGGAAAAACTCTAAAACCAAGCAGTGAAGCAGTTAGTATTGCAAAAACAAAAGAGAAAGATATGATGGAACAAAACGTTTTAAGAAAATTAGCAGGAGAAGCAGAAGAATCAGTACAAGTTGCAGAAAGTTTCGGCACAATGTCCGGATCTGTGAAAACAAGTTATCAACCTCTAGACAATGTTAAGATCATTGTAAAGCATGCGAAAGCAGTCAATGAAGAAGTTAGAGGTTCTAGAAGCAGAAACATCAGCAAAATTTTTATTCAACGTGGTGAAGAGCGTTTTGCTTTCCCAAGCAAGAATTTGAGCGGTGCTAGAGCAATGGCAAGACACCTATACAATGGTGGTGAAATGCATGACAGCATTGGCGAAAGCATTGTTAAAATGTGCAAAGATATCAGCACATTAAAAGAGTTTGTACGTTATGTTAGATCCAATGATCTAGTAAACGAAAGCAATCAAGAATATGTAACATTGGCAATGGAAAACATTGACGAAATCAAAAATACATTTAAAAGATTAAGCGGTGTAAAAACATATGCAAAAGCAGTTGAAAGTATTGCAGATCAACAGAACATTGAAATCATCAAAGAAGTAGACTTAGAAGACCACTTCACAGAAACACATTTTGATGATAAAGTTGCAAATGCTGTAGACACAATCAAATTCTTAGTAAACAGAAAAAATACTTTTGAAAACTTCATAATGAAAGCAATTGAAGCAGAAGAATTTAAAGGAGCCAAATCTTTAATTTCCGAAAGTGATACATTAGAATTTGATACACCAAATGCTAAACTAGGATTTCAAGTATCACAACTTAGTTCAGCAGTAAAAGATAGCACATTAGCAAATTATTTAGACAGTATTGGCAGTAAATTAAATGCAGGCGGAACACTGAATCCATTTGAATACAGAGCAGTTAAAGCAAGTCTTTTATCTGCAGGAAACAAAAGAGCAGTATACGCAGAGCATTTTGTAGAAGAAGAATATTATCAAAAGTTTATAGAAAGTTTTATCCCAGAAGATAAATAACTTTTAACTACTTGTCAACAGTAGTATAAAAAGGTTGACAACATGGCACAAAGAAAGTAAAATAGGCACATAGTAGTGAAACATTACTACAAACATGGCACATATAAGGAGAAAACATTATGGCATCTTTGGCAGAAATTAGAGCAAAACTTGCATCAATGGAAAACAAACCATCAGCAAGTTCAACACAATCCACCGGCGACAACGCCATTTACCCCCACTGGAATATTGAAGAAGGCACCTCAGCAACACTGAGATTCTTGCCTGACGCAGATCCAAACAACACTTTTTTCTGGGTAGAAAGACAAATGATTCGTTTGACTTTCCCTGGTGTAAAAGGTGGTGAAATGAAACCAGTAACAGTACAAGTACCTTGTGCAGAAATGTATGGCGACACTTGTCCAGTACTAACTGAGGTCCGTCCTTGGTTTAAAGACCCTTCACTAGAAGATATGGGAAGAAAGTACTGGAAGAAAAGAAGTTATATTTTCCAAGGTTTTGTAACTGAAAATCCATTAAGTGAAACAGCACCTGAAAATCCAATCAGACGTTTTGTGATTTCACCTCAAATCTTTAACATTATTAAATCAGCATTGATGGATCCAGATATGGAAAACATTCCTACTGATTATGTAAATGGTACTGATTTTAGGGTTACTAAAACAACCAAAGGACAGTATGCTGATTATTCGACTTCAAAGTGGGCTCGTAAAGAACGAGCATTGGACAACACCGAACTTGAAGCAATTGACAAATTTGGACTTTACACTTTGACAGACTTTTTACCAAAAAGACCTGGACAAGATGAACTCCAAGCAATCAGCGAAATGTTCCAAGCAAGTGTTGACGGAGAATTGTATGATCCTGAAAAATGGGGCAACTTCTACAAACCTTATGGTGTAGATGTTCCTAGTTCTTCAGTGAGTGTACAAGCAACAACTCCTTCAGTTCAAGCACAAACAACCAATGTGGAGACTCAATCAGAGGCCCCTCTGGATGAAGCAGTTGCGCCATCTTCAACTGCACCAGCACCTCAGGAAACAGCAACTCCTCAGCCAGCAACAGAAGGAAGTAAGCCAAGTGCGGATGATATCCTAAACATGATCCGAAACAGATCATAAGGAGATATCATGCAAAAACCATTTGACTTAAACAAATTCAGAACTGGTCTGACTAAAAGTATCACTGGTATCAGTGCTGGCTTCCATGATCCAAAAGACTGGATCAGCACTGGTAATAAAACACTGAACTATTTGATCAGTGGAGACTTTGAAAAAGGTATTCCACTAGGCAAAGTTAGTGTATTTGCTGGTGAATCAGGCTCAGGTAAAAGTTTTATCTGTTCTGGTAATTTAGTTAGACATGCACAACAATCAGGTTGTCAAGTAGTTATATTTGACAGTGAAAATGCATTGGACGAAGAGTGGCTTCAAGCACTTGACGTTGATACAAATCCTGAGAAGTTATTGCGTATCAGTGTCAGTATGATCGATGATGTTGCTAAAACTCTTAGCACATTTATCAGTGATTACAAATCTAACTACGGTGATTTACCATATGAAGAACAACCTAAAATGCTGTTTGTTATTGACAGTTTAGGTATGTTGTTATCACCAACTGATGTAGATCAGTTTAATAAAGGTGATCTAAAAGGTGACTTAGGTCGTAAGCCTAAAGCACTCACAGCATTGGTAAGAAACACAGTTAACCAACTAGCACCACACCCAGTAGGACTAGTAGCAACTAATCACACTTATGCATCACAAGACATGTTTGATCCTGATGACAAGATCTCAGGCGGACAAGGCTTTATCTATGCATCAAGTATTGTGGTTGCAATGCGTAAACTAAAACTCAAAGAAGATGAGGATGGTAACAAGACTTCAACTGTACAAGGTATTCGTGCCGCATGTAAGGTAATGAAGACTCGTTACAGCAAACCTTTTGAGAGTGTGCAGGTAAAAATTCCTTATGAAACAGGCATGGACCCATATAGTGGACTATTGGAAATGTTTGAATCTAGAGGTGTTCTTGAAAAAGTTGGTAATAAACTGTCTTATGTTTCACCAGTAACTGGAGAAGAAATCAAAGAGTTCAGAAAAGGCTGGACTGGAGATAAACTTCAGGTAATTATTGATGAATGGTCTACTGATAGAATCAAAGATGATGAAAACATCGTTGATGTAGACGGAATTTCAGAACACGAAGAGGAATATGCAGATGAATCCTGATATAAACTTTTTAGTAGAAATGTGGGATAGTGTAAAAACGTATATCCCCAAAAAAGATCGTATCCAAGCCGCTGAGCAACTAGTCATAGTGTGTGATGAACATTTAGATATCTCTGAAAGTGCAGAATATTTAGATATGTTTGACAGCATTATGAAATCAGCAATCAAAGGACATTTTTCTTTTGATGAAGATGATGAAGAGGATTGGGAATAAATGGCAGGTTGGTATAATTCTGTTGTAGAAGATTTGAGTAAAATTATTGACTCAATTGAATACTATGAAAAAGAATTAGAAGAAGCCAAATACGAATGCAGTATTAAGGGTAGCCTGGAGAAATCCAGTGCCGCCCTACCTGGCATCACAGAACATCGCTTTAATCAATTACAAGAGATTGAAGCAATACTAGAACACTTAAATATAGAACTTCGCAAAGAACGTTCTAAAACATTCCGCAAATACTTAGAAGCATACAACAGGCAACTCAGCAGTAGAGATGCTGAAAAATTTGTAGATAGCGAAGACAGTGTTATCACCCTAACACACCTTTGTAATCAGTATGCACTTTTAAGAAACAAATATCTTGGTATAATGAAAGGATTAGACACCAAACAGTGGCAAATTGGGCATATAACTAGATTGAGAACAGCAGGAATGGAAGATATAGTGATAAACTAGTGTAAAATCAAAGACTTAAAAATGGTTGACAAATCTAAAAAAGATGCTACAATAATTGATCTTAATAGGGTTTGTAGGAGCCAGGATATGGTTCACGTCAACATTGACGGTCAACTTGCAAAAAAACAACTTATTCAAAACATCTCTGAACTTATGCTTGAAAACTTTTGTCCCAGATTGAGACGAAATGTTTTTGTACAAATAGATATTGTTAATCGATGTGAGCATGAAGCAGGCGGATATTGTTGGGGAGATAAAGATAACATCAATATCGAAATACCCAGAAACTCTGGGGATCACAAATATACCAGAAAAGAAATGCTTATTAATTTAACTCATGAATTAATACATGCTAAACAATATATTTTAGGCGAATTAAGCAGTACAACATCATACTGGAAAAAGGAAAATCACACTAAAACACCATACAGTAAACAGCCTTGGGAAAGAGAGGCATATTATTGGGAACAACGACTTTACGAAAAATACTTTGAACGACTTGACATTTAATAATACATCACATATAATATATTATATCAGGAGTATATTATTATGACAGTTCATGCAATGATTGACATAGAAACATTAGGCACAAAGTCTGATGCTGTTGTGTTAACTGTTGGCGGTGTTAAATTCAATCCTTTTACAAACGAAACTCCTCATAGTCCTATTATGTATAGATTGGACATTGATGAACAAACTGCCAAAGGCAGAATTGTAGACCCCGGTACTTTAGAGTGGTGGAGCAAACAGGACAAAGATATTCAGGAAGAAGCATTTAGTCTTGATAATAGAATCAGTGTTCAGCAGTTTTGTTCAGAGTTGAACAAATGGTTAGTTGGGGTGAACAAAAAGTGGGCACAAGGACCTAGATTTGATTATGGTATTCTAGAGCACCTTTTTGAGCAATACAATATTCACAAGAACTGGTTTTACTGGGAAGAAGCAGACAGCAGAACACTGTTTGAGTTAGTGCCCGGTGACCCTAGAAAAGACGATTCTGGCATCCAAATTGACCATCATTCTGCCCTAGCAGACGCATATAATCAGGCTATTGCTGTACAAAAATCTTACAAAATGCTGAATCTTCAGCAAAATCAAGCACTTAGCACCTAAACTTTTTACCACTTTTTTTGGCAAAAAGGTTGACTTTGATCCTAAAATCCGTATAATAGTATTATTAGTTAAACAAAGGGGACTTAAATGATGACTAACTTCGTAAAAATTAAGCAAGGTACTTACCGTAAGAACATTGTAGAGGATATGGTGTTTCCTGTGGTCAAGCCTTTAAACATTGGTAAGAAAGGTGCATTCATTACTGTAGACGGTAGTGAAGTACTTGGCGATCAGTTTGATAAGATTAGGGTACTGATTGAAAATCCTACTCAAGATATTGAGTATGTGACTCCGGCTGTGTATGCTGATCAACCTAAAATTGATAATTCTCCCAAAGAGGAAGAAAACGAAGATCAAGCATTGGATCGCATCAAAGAGCGTTTTGATATTCTTGATCGTATGACTCATGCTGTAGCAGAAGGTACAGTACGTGGTATGATTGTGTCAGGCCCTCCGGGTGTTGGTAAATCTTTTGGTGTTGAAACTGTGCTGGAAGATTATGACATGCTGACTTCTATTGCAGGTAAGCCTGCTAGGACTGAAATTGTAAAAGGGTCTATGACTCCAATTGGTCTTTATCAGACGCTGTACATGAACAGCGACAAAGGTAATGTGTTGGTGTTCGATGACTGTGACAGCATCTTGTTCGACGAAGTATGTTTGAACATGTTGAAAGCAGTGCTGGACAGTGGCAAGAAGCGTACCATTACCTGGAAAGCAGAATCCAGCGCCTTGCGAAGGGAAGGTATTCCGGATCGTTTTGACTTTGAAGGTGGCGTGATCTTTATCACCAATGTTAACTTTGAAAATGTTCGTAGCAAAAAGATCCAAGACCACTTGCAGGCTCTTATGTCACGTTGTCACTACCTTGACCTTACTATGAACAGTATTCGAGACAAGTTTATTCGTATCAAGCAGATTGTGCGAGATGGTATGCTTGAAGAATACAAGTTTGGTAAAGATGGTGAAAAAGAAGTCATCAACTTTATGTTGGACAATGCTGAAAAATTGCGTGAAGTAAGTTTGCGTATGGTGCTTAAGATCTCTGACCTCAAGCAAATGGATAAATCCAATTGGCAAAGATTGGCCCAAACTACTTGTATGAAGGGCGGCATCTAATATAAGTAAATATGCTAACGGTTCCCCCGGTGCTCAAACGTTAGTCATCCCCTTAGTAGAGCACCAGAAGCCCGGATCCCCTCCGGGCTTCACCTTTTTATAAATTAGTTCTTGACTTTTCCATGCAAAGAGCATAAACTATATGCTATTAATGGAGATACTATGAATTTTGAAGAATTTTTTTACAAACACATATTAAAGATTGCAATTATATTATCTTTACCGCTTTTTACTGCATGGGCATTTGCAGATGAAATAGAAGAAGTTATTGTGGTGGCACAACAGGAACAAGAAGTTGTTGCTGACCCCATAAACAGTTCACAACTGTTTTCAAATATAATGCCAGCATTCACATGGTCCGCTGGAGGCTATGGAGGCTTTATAGGATACATGGAACGAGGAGCACAAACAAAACATACCAATGTGTATGTAAACGGTATCCCGGCTAACGACCCCGGAGCAGGTTGGTATGATTTTGGTCACGATTTAGCAACAGGGCAAACAGTAAAAGTTATATCAGGTTCTAACAGTGTTATGTATGGCTCAGGTAGTATTGCCGGTACAGTGTTAATACAAGACACTTTTGAAAAAGGTGCTACATTAAGATACGGATCAGAATCACATAAGTTTATCAGTGTTGCTCCATTTGAGCAAATTCAATTTAACAGTTTTAGTATTGATCAAGGTAGTGCTAGAAATGATAACGATGAAAAAGATCAATACAAAAACCAGTCTGTAAAACTGAATATTAATCTGGGAGATTTTGTTTTAACTGGCAATTACATCGACTATGAATATGATTATGATCAATGTTTTACTGCTGATTTAAATGCCAGCAATGATTGTGTACAAGATGGTGAACGATTTGTTTTGAGTCTTAGAAATGATTACATCACACTGGGTAGAAGTGAACTTAATTCCGTGTACTCAACTGAGGGTGTTGAAACATACACGAATGAAAGTACCAGAGATTTTGTTCGTTTGACAAACACATCAAACTTATCTACTAGTGTTAGTGTTGATTACGGACTAGATGCCAGCACAGAAAAATACGGTGATGAAGAACAAACAGACTATGGAGTATTTTTAAGCACAAATATCAATATGATATTTGATTACAATCTAGGTATTAGAGTAGGCAATGAAGATCAAAATGCTTTAAGGTTAGGAGTTTCAAACGGACCATTCTTTTTTAATGTAGGTAATAGTTATAGAAAACCTAACTTGTATGAAAGATTCGGCGATGAATTTGTAGACGGCAATCAAGATCTCAAACCCGAAGAAGGCATAGGGTATGAATTAGGCTTTGGTGCTTTAAGTATTTTTAAGTATGATTTTTCAGAAACAATTGAGTATGCAGAAGGATTTATGTTGGGCGATGTGTATGTTAATCCGCAGTATTATAACAGCGGATCATATCAAACAGAAGGCGTCAGATTTAACAATTCATTCGGACCTTTTGATTTAATGTTAAAATACACTGACACAGATCAACCAAGAAATCCTAAAAGCATGATTGTGATTAATTGGAACCAAGACTTTTTTAACACCAACTTTAGGTTAAAATATTCTGGTATGTTTGACAGACAGCCAGGACCTTTTGATGGTGACAGTTTAGATGATTTGCAAAAATTGAATTTTTACATAACAAAACAGATTGACAAATTTATTTTATCGTTTAAAATAGAGAACATATTAGACGAACAAGCAGAGATATTGCCTTTTTATGATAATGAAGGCAGAGAAGTATACTTAACCTTAAACTATAAATGGTAATATTGCATGGCAAAATGTATTCTAGAAATTAGAGATGAAGTTAACGTAAAGTTTTTGAACCTCGATCCTTCTACAAGAAGGAAAATCTCTGATGCGGCAAAATATTTTTTGCCATATGCTTACCACATGCCTGCGTACAAATTAGGTAGGTGGGATGGTTGTGTTCGGTACTGCGACATAGGCGGAAGAACTTATCTAAATATACTTGATAAACTATTACCCATTATTCAAAAAGAAGGTTATGAGATACAAATAGATGATAAAAGGCAAAGTTGGAATTTTACTTTTAAGCCTATTGAACAAACTCATTATGAAGATGTAGCATGGCCCAAAGGTCATCCTGCAGAAGGCGAGCCTATTATATTGAGAGATTATCAAGTGGATGTTATCAATTCCTTTTTAAATAATCCACAGAGTCTACAAGAAGTTGCTACAGGCGCCGGTAAGACGCTCATAACTGCCGCACTAAGCGATATGTGTGAGCAGTATGGTAGAACTATTGTTATTGTTCCAAACAAGGACTTGGTTGTACAAACAGAACGTGACTATAAAAACCTAGGACTTGATGTAGGTGTGTTGTACGGTGATAGAAAAGAATATGATAAAACACACACCATTTGTACATGGCAAAGTCTCAGTGTGCTAGAAAAGAAAACCAAAGCAAACGAAGCACAAATTGATTTAGATGTATTCTTAGATAATGTTGTATGCATTATGGTGGATGAAGTACACAAGGCTAAAGCAGATGTATTGCGTAATTTGTTAAGCGGGCCTTTTGCTAATGTTCCTATACGTTGGGGATTAACAGGAACAATACCCAAAGATGAATATGAAGCAGTTGGATGTGTGTGTTGCATTGGTCCTGTTATAGGTAATCTCAGCAGTAAAGAACTACAAGACAAAGGTGTCCTTGCAGATTTAGACATAAACATTTTTCAGTTACAAGATGGTGTATTAGGTTTTAACAACTATGCACAAGAATTAAAATGGCTTGTAACTGATCCAGATAGAATAGATCACATTTCCAATATCATTCAAGGATTAAGTGGTTCCGGAAATACTCTTGTGCTAATTGATAGAATAGCAACTGGAGAAATTTTAATGAAGAAGAATCCTGATTGGGTATTCATAAGCGGCGATATGAAAGTTTCTGATAGGCAAAAAGAATATGCAGAAGTTAGCGAAATGGATAACAAAGTGATTGTGGCAACATATGGCGTTGCGGCAGTAGGAATTAATATTCCTAGAATTTTTAACTTAGTTCTTATAGAACCTGGCAAAAGTTTTGTTCGTGTGATACAAAGTATTGGTAGAGGTATTCGTAAAGCGGAGGATAAAGATTATCTTCAAGTGGTTGACATTACCAGTAATTTAAAGTATAGTAAACGACACCTAACAAAAAGAAAGGCTTTTTATAAAGAACAAAATTTTAGGTATCAAGTTACCAAAGTGGAGTATAAATGAAAATATTAACCATAGACAATGATGTATATGAAATAGACACGGTACCAGATGAAATTGATGATGTTAGGTTTGCAGTGTTCGACACAACTGATCCAGAATTTATGGATTACTATTTCCTTCCATTAATCTTTTTAGAAAGTTTTTATGCACCGGCTGTGTGTTTGCAAATAGGTGAGTATAATATTCAAATTCCAATGGATTGGAGTATTGCCATCACAGATGAAGATTTAACAGGTATAGAAGTAATCCCTTTAACCAGTTTGAACAATAGAGGTTTTTTAACTGTGACATTTAATCCGTTAAGTGGCAGTTTATTAAAAGCAGAGGAAATACGAATTACAAATATCTTCCAAGATGTTAAATGGTATTTCCCGAAATTAAAACATGGGCATATGTTGGTAGCACCTTTAGAAGACGGAGAAAATCCTAGGTGTGCATTGTTTGTAAAAGAAGCCAACAAAATCCCACAAGAAATCCACATAGGACATTTACTAGACTAGGAGGTAATATGAGTTTAGAAAAAGATATAGAAAAGATGACACAAAAAATCAAAGGTGTCAAGAGACGTTTTCGTATTGAAGGCGGAAGATATGGTGGCGAAACCACAGTTGGCACAGTTAGCGAAGAATTTGTCGAACATTGTGCTGGCATGGACCAAGACGAATTGGTCGAGTATGTGCTAAGTTGCGATGAATGGAATGAAGAAGAACGTGATGATTCTCTCCCAGGATTAGAAGCAACAGCATGGTATGAAACTGATGACTTTGAACATCTCAATCATTGTTACAGTGACAGTGAATGGACAGTATACGAAGTTCCTGCAGATGGCAGTGATGATGGTTCTTGGGACAATGTAGTTTGGGAAGGTGAACCAAGGCATCTTTATGGCAGAGAATGTTATCACACCGATGCTAATGAAGAAGAAAAGCCTGAAGATATGGAAGGTATTGTACCTATACTAGCATTCCACAGTTCAGAAAAAGGTTCTTTTGCAAGTTACTTTTTAGATTTAGAAGGCGAAGAATTTGATCCTGAAAAATTAGCATTCAGTACTGTGGAAATGAATCTTGCAGAAATTGTAGAAAATGTGTATTACAACAAACAAGATTTAGAAGCAAATTATGATTGGAACGATACAACTGGTAAAGCATATTATGCCAGTGTTGGATACATGAATACAAAATGGCATGATTCTGCAGATCAATACACTAATGAGTATTTAGAAGAGAATGGCTATTGGGATGAGTAATCTAAAAGATTTTATTAGAACAGTACCCGATTTTCCTATTCCAGGAATACAGTTTAGAGATATTACTAGTCTTATTGAAGAACCTGCAGGACTGAATAAAGCAATCATAGGATTATTAAGTGAGGCTAGTAAATTTAGAACCACAGTTGTTGTAGGAATCGAAAGCAGAGGATTTGTGTTTGGCGCACCTGTTGCATGGGATTCTGGTGTTCCTTTTGTAATGGCTCGTAAGCCAGGAAAATTACCAAACAACACTTATAAAAAACAATTTGATCTAGAATACGGAAGTACTAGTTTAGAAATACAAACTAATACAGAAATTTCTTCTAGTGATAAAGTAGTCATAGTTGACGACTTAATTGCAACAGGTGGTACTGCTATTGCTTGTGCTGATTTGATTCACGAGCATTGGCATGTTCCTAAAGAAAATATTCTTGTTTTAGCAGTTATAGATTTACCAGATTTAAATGGTAGTAAGTTATTGCAAGAAAAAGGGTATAGTGTTAGTACATTAGTGGAGTTTGAAGGTGGATAATCTTATTATAATTGCTTTAGAAGCAGAAGCACCCACAATGAGCAAAGAGTGGGATAATGTATTTTTTACAGGAGTAGGTAAAGTAAATGCCGCAATCAAAACATCTGCTCTTATAGAAAAATATAATCCTCTTACTGTTTGGAATTTTGGTACTGCTGGTGGCATCAATCCAGACTGTATAGGTCTTGTAGAAATTAAAAAATTTGTTCAACGTGATATGAAATGTTGTGAGTTTGGATTCGAAATTGGACAAACACCGTTTGAAGATGGTAAAGTTATTAGTTTCGGTGACGGATATACTTGTAGCACTGGCGATAATTTTGTTAGTGATCCTAATTTAGAAATACCTGCAGACGTTGTTGATATGGAGGCATATGCTATTGCTAAAGCATGCCAATATCACAGTGTAGACTTTAGATGTTTTAAATATATAAGTGATAGTGCAGATGAAAATGCCAGCAAAGAATGGCATGAAACTGTAGCAAACGGCGAGCCTTTTTATATAGAGAAATTTAATAATGGCTAGAAAACCTCAAATACCACTAGCAGAAGTAATGAAAGCCATTGATAAAAAAGATAGGCAATGGTATACTCGTCTAACAGATGAGCAAAAGAAGGCATTTAGTGCCTGGATGATGATGAGGTATGCTAGTACAGTGAGGGGAAAGCACGACATTGATTATTTGTATTTGGTAAATGAATGTGTAAATAGAAACTTTAGTGATATCAGCAAACATCCAGAACTACAATGGCTATTATTTACAGTGTGTGGAGTTGGCAAACCTCAAAACCATGAATATATAAAACCACCTAATACTAGAAAAAAGAAAAATAAAGTTCAAACTGCTGTATCAGATATGTTTCCACATTTGAAAAAAGATGAGTTAGACTTGTTTATGCAAATCAACAATGCTGATGAAATAAAAGAATATTTTTCTAGTGCCGGAATGCAGGATAAAGAGATAAAAGAGATATTTAAGTGAATTGTAAATGGTGCGATAAAAGTTTTAGCAGTGAGAGAACACTGAGTGCTCATATGTGTGTTAAAAAAAGACGATGGTCTGATAAAGACATGAGTCATATTAGATTAGCATTAAGAGCATTTCAAATTTTTTATGAAATAAACACCAGTGCAAAAACAACTAAAACAGCAGAAGATTTTATTCGTAGTCAATATTATGAAGCATTTGTAAAATTTGGTAGAGCATGCCAAGTAAACAATTGGTTAGAACCTGAAAAATATACAGAATGGTTGATAAAAAACGGTATAAAGTTAAAAGATTGGGCAAGTGATAAGAAATATGAACTATATCTAAAAGATTTTGTAAAAAAAGAGCCTGGGCTTAGAGCATTGGAAAGAACTATTGTTTATCTAGCAGATTGGAGTAAGGAATCTAATGTTGCATGGCAAGATTATTTTACTGAAGTGCCAGCACCTAGAGCAGTATATGACATTCGATCCGGTAAAATAAGTCCTTGGACAATATATCTAAGTGAAACTGGAGATAAACTTCTTACAAGATTGAACAATGAACAGATTGATATGATAAATCATATAATAGATCCTCCATTCTGGATGAAACTGTTTCAGCAAAACAAAGAAGAAGTAAATTTAATAAGACAAGCATGCGAAGGAGCAAATTTATGAATAAATTATTAGTATCTGGTGCTAGTTATGCTATGTGTAATTGGGATATTAAGCATTGGGCCGAAATAATTGCAGAAGAAAATGATTTGGATACTGTTTTTACTGGAATACCTTGGAGCGATTGGGAATCGGGTGTGTTTATTTCTGCCGGAAGAATAATGAATGACCCAAAGATTACACATTGTATTTGGACAGCAACATATCATTTTATAAGTCACTATCAAGAACATAATAGAGTAACAGGTAAAGAACTAATTGACTTTGATAATCAATTACAAATAGACGCAATGAGAGCAGGAGATTTTAAATCTAAGACTAAAGTATTGTTTAACAAATTTTTGCCAAAACTTGAAAGAGATCCCTTTGTTAAACGACTTGGTACTCAAGCATGGGTAGCACATAGACCAGATCATCAACGTGGTTACTGGCCAGAAGAAGTAGGTCAAAGCACCAGTGTTAAAAAAACAGTTGATGATGAAGGTAAAATTTTTGTTGGCATAAATGATAATGAATTTTATAATGATCCAATGTATAAAATGTATCTAAGATTCTATACTAGTCTAGCATTTATGAAAGAAATTTGTAAGCAACACAATGTAAAATTATTATTTGCACATTTCCCATTTACAGATTCTACATTAAACAGTAATCTTTGTCTCTCAGTTGATTGGGTAGACACTTGGGACTTGATTAAAGAAACATTTGGATCCGTACCTGCATGGAAAAAAATGTCGCAAGAAAGAAATTGGGTATCACTGGCATCTCATTTTGATAAAGAAGGTCATGAAATGGTAGCAGATGCCTTTAATAAAAACACTTTTAATAAAGAATGGATAAAAGGAAATCTAAGATGAAAGTTAAAGTAATTAGCCACAGTCAAGCACCTGACTTCAATGAGTCAGCACTGGATTTAGTGGCTTACTGTGCAAGAGTAAGTAATCCAGACAATCAAAACAACAAAGAAACAAGTGAGAAACTTGTAAAGTATTTGATGAAACACAAACATTGGTCACCACTTGAAATGGTGTCAGCATGTTTGGAAATTGAAACAACCAGAGACATTGCAAGGCAGATTCTAAGACATAGAAGTTTTAGTTTCCAAGAGTTCAGTCAACGGTATGCAGATCCCACACAGGATTTAGAATTTGAAATCAGAGAAGCACGATTACAAGATCCTAAAAATAGACAAAACAGTGTAGAAACTGATGATGTAGAGTTACAAGCAATGTGGGAAGACAAGCAAAGAGCAGTTATAAACACCGCCTTAGACGCATATAAGTTCGCTGTAAGCAACGGTATTGCCAAAGAGCAGGCCAGAGCAGTGCTACCAGAAGGAAACACGTTAAGCAGGCTCTACGTGAACGGTACGTTGCGTAGTTGGATACACTATATCGAATTGCGTGGTGCTAATGGCACACAAAAAGAGCATATGGAAATTGCATGGGCAGTAGCAGATGTTATTTCAGATATATTTCCATTAGCAGAAGAATTTAAAGGTAAAGAATTATGAGTACAAGTAATGATTGGCTTGATTATAATTTTACACTAGATAATTATACCACTACAACTTCTTCCGGCACAATTACTGTAAACACCACATGTGATACTATGGACACAATGTGGACTGGAGATAATATAACTGTAACTGGTATAGATTTATCTGATATTACTATACCTCCTATAAAATCAACTATGAAAATAGGTAATACTGAAATTGATGAGTTGACTTTTAAGAAACTTAATGCTATTATAAAAGTTATAGAAAACTTAGAAGATGAAAATGCATTAAAACAAATGTTCGATGCTCAGATTATGCTAGACGAAATAAGAGGTCAAAGTGAAACGTAAAGAGCAAATGTATTTAATCACCATGGAAGAGTGTGCAGAGCTGAGCCAAGCCTGTAGTAAAATGATTCGTAGTGGTGGTAAAGAAAAATATTTGCAAAATTTGCGTGATGAGGTTGGCGATGTAATGACCATGATTGAGATACTAAAAATGAGTGGAGTAGTTACACAACAACAAATAGAAGATAGAATGAAAGTAAAAAGAGAAAAACTTCTTAAATGGAGTATTCTTTTCAGTGAAGACGATGAAGATTGATTTTGACGTAGACATAGATATGGCAGACAGAGATAAATTGTTAAAATTTATCGATTATGTTCCTGCAAGTATTAAACGTGAAAACAGTTACGAAAAACATAATACAGGTGTGTATTTACAACCAATACCTAGTTTTCCCATCGAAGGGTTTAGCACAATAGATCACAAACAAGCAGAAGAGTTGGGATATTTTAAAATAGATGTATTAAACAATCACATTTATGAAAGTGTTGATAATGAAACACATTTAGATAAATTGATTAAAACTGAACCCTTGTGGGAATTGTTTGAGCACAAGCAAATTGTTGAAAAACTTTTTCATATCAATAATCATTGGGAAATTGTAAAACAACATCCTCCAAAAAGTATAGATCAACTTGCAATGATACTTGCAATGATTAGACCAGGTAAAAGATACCTAGTTGGCAATACATGGGAAGTTATCGAAAAGGAAGTTTGGGAAAAAACTGACGAGTATTTTTTTAAACGCAGTCATGCTATTGGGTATGCTTTAGCAATTATAGTACAATTAAATTTAATTTGTGAGCAGTCTGTTTAGTCAACTTTTTTAACAAGTTGAATACTTCTTCTTTTTATTCTTTTCTTAAGTATATTCTGCATGCTAATGGTGGGTCCAAATATAATTTCTGTTTCTTTTAATATAAATGTTTTTACACAATGTCTAAAAGTTTGCATTTCTTGAAATAAGAATACGTCTATTGGCAACATTCGATTACTTTCCCACCACCATAAATCGCCGTATTCTAATATGAGTTGTTTTTCAGTATCAGATTTACAACTGTCTACATCGTAGAAACTAATAATTTGGTTATCGGTATTTTGGACAATGCCGACATATTCTGTATTGTTGTATCTAATGCCTGTTAAAAACGGAAATTTTTCTTGTAATTTGTTTTCGTTAGTCATTGTAGATATTTATAATAAAATAAGATAAATACATTACAAAGATTGGATAAAATAATATGTCTTATGGTAGTAGTCATACGTTATATAAATTAAGTGACAACCAAAATTTAGATTTGGTACTTACCAGTGAAGGCATTAAAGTGGATAATAGACCTATGAATCAGAAAAAATTAGTAATACACAAAGGCTTTAACAATACATTAAACTTTTTTGTGAGAAACCGTGATAGGGTTTTACAAAATTTAAGCAGTAAAACACTGTTTGCAAATATTGTAAATCCAATAACAAAAAGACGAGTGTTACATAAACAACTTACGTTAGTAAATAGTGGCTCTACTGGAGAAGCAAAATTAGATTTAGTAGTTGGCGATATAACAAATTTACCCAAAGGTCTTTATCAAATTTCAATTACTGAAAGTGCTGACAATGGTGTTACTGAGTATCCATTGTATGCTAACCAAAACGATAGAATTATTACAGATTTAGAAGTCAGAGACAATTTAGAATATGAGCCTGTTCCTACACAAGAAACTGAAACCTTTTTTCAAACTGCAAATGTTGATCTAGGTGATACATCAAACACGTTTGTAACTTCTGCAATGTATGGCAATCAAGATAGTAATTTCAATCATAGTCAGCATACCATTGCTATCCATATGACAGACTTTGTTGGTAATGTTTGGGTACAAGGTAGCCCTATTTCAACTGTACCAACACAGGAAACTGATTGGTATAATATAAATGTACAAGGTGACTTTGGGCAAGTAAGAATACCATATAGTTCTGCCTTTAACGGTGTTGACCCATTTAACTTTAAAGTAAATACTAACTGGATTAGAGTTAAATATGAATCGGTATCTGGCACTGTTGATAAAATACAATTAAGAAATTAGTTGACTTTTCCGTATAAGATGCTATAATAATACTATGCATCACCATGAACTAGTAGAACAAGTACATAGACTTTTAATGGATCGAATACCGTTAAGTGCAGGTAAAACTCCTAGTGGCTGGATTACATTTAATTGTCCTATGTGTACTGATAAACGTAAACGTGGTGGCGTAATACAAAACAGTTCAAAAATAAGTTATCATTGTTTTAATTGCAACTATACAACCGGCTGGTCACCTACACCTAGATTAGGTGCTAGGTATAAAAAATTAGTGGAAATGTTGGGAGCATCTCAAAAAGACATCCAGGAAGTTGTATTTAATTTGCTTAAATACTCAGATGATCTTAATATAGAAGAGACAGATGCATATGTGTATAGTGCATCTACATTTGATGTTGTAAACTTACCTAAAGATGCCAGTTTAATCGAATCTCTACCAGACGATCATGCTGTAAAACAATATGCATTATCACGTAAACTTTTAGGTGTTTACCCGCTATTGCATTTTGATAATAATTTGTATAAATCTAGAATTGTTGTACCGTTTATGTACAATGATGAGTTAGTGGGTTGGACAGGAAGACATATCAATCCACCTGATAAAGAAACTCCAAAATATTTGCTTAATATGCAAAGTGGTTATGTTTTTAATATAGATAAATTTGTTGACAGTGAAAGAGATTTTGTGATTGTTACAGAAGGTGTTTTTGATGCTATTCTTGTTGATGGTATTAGTGTGTTAGGCAACGGCGTCACACCAGAGCAGGCACATTTAATTGACAAATTAAATAAACGTGTAATTTTATGCCCAGACAGAGATAGTGCAGGAAAACAACTTATAGAACAAGCAATAGAGTTAGGATGGGAAGTAAGTTTTCCTCCTTGGAAGGATGGTATAAAAGATGCGGCAGATGCTGTTGTTAAATATGGTAGACTTTTAACTTTGAAAAGTATTTTACAAAATGCATCAAATAATAAAATTAAAATTCAAGTACAGGCAAAAATGTTATGAGAAAGTTAGCAGAGTGGTTAGACATTTGTAAAAAGCACTGGAAAGAAATATTTGCTCTATCTTTTATGATGCATTTTGTATTTGATTGGCTTGTATTTTTAGCAGGATTTTTAGTGGGTAGATATCTATGATACTTTATACAAACGGTTGCAGTTTTACTAGGGGCCATGGCGAAGTACACAACACAGAAGGCCAATTAAACCCTCCTGCAAAATATGTTTGGGCAAACCAAATACGCAATCATTTTGATGATGTGATTATTTCAGCGTTAGCAGGCGGCAGTAATGATCGTATTTTGAGAACCACAATGGAGTATTTTTCTAAACCTCGACAAAATCATGTTGCTGTTATTCAGTGGACGTCACCGTTGCGTTATGAGGTATATGTAGATTTAGTAAAAGATTGGGCTGGAGTATGTAATTTATCTCAGACTAACTTAACACAATCTGTTAAAGAGCAATCAAAAAATTCAAAATACAATGTTCATTTTGACAATGGAAAATATATTTCTAAATTTAAAAAAACAACTGCATATAAAAATTTTATATCTGCCGCAGAAAATCAAACATTATTTGTAAAATCTTTTAATGATATGTTTATTCAATATTATAAAAATGTATTTCTTTTAGAAAACTTTTTAAAACAAAAAAACATACCTTTTATGTTTACATCTATGTCTTATTTTGGACATCTCGGCTCTAATCCAAACGGTATTTCATTCGATGACATAGATAATAGACCTACTAAGTATGAATTAAATTTAAAAAAATCTTTAGATTTATCATTGTGGTCACAACAACCTTTTACATTTTATATGGGTAAAAACAGAGTGAGTGCTACAGATGGTCATCCTAATAAACTTGGTCATAAACTAATAGGAGATGCAATACTAAGAGAAATGAAACAAAGAGGAATGCTATGAAACTTTTAGCAAATGGATGTAGTTTTACTTATGGTCATCAAACACCAAGAGACAAAAATAACCAAATACTTCCACCTATGAGTCATGTCTGGCCAGCACAATTAAGTGATAAGTTTGATGATGTTACTAATTTATCATTTGGGGGAGGTAGTAATGATAGAATTGTTAGAACTACTATGGACTTTTGTGAAAGCAACGATATGAGTGAGTACATTGTTATAATTCAGTGGACCAGTCAGTATAGAAAAGAAGTGTATAACGAGTCTATAAATGATTATGTAAATTTAACAACATACATAGACTACCCAAATCAAATTTTAAATAATGTCCCAAAATCGAGCCTCACAATGATGTGTGATTTAGAAGTAAAAAATAATGATGAATTCGTAGACGCGGCAACTCAAGAAATGTTATACTTATGGAGTACAACTGATTACAAAATACATATGCTTAAAAACATTTTGACCTTACAGAACTATTTTTTGAAGAATAATATAAAATTTTATTTTACCACTATGTCACCTGAAGAACATGTTGTTAGTAACAAGTTTTTGGACTTTTATAATCCTCAAAAAACAACATTAGAAAGTATATTATTACAGTGTATAGACAAAACAAAATGGTCTGGTATTTCTTTTGCAGGATTTATGAATGATGATCCTGATTTAATTGTTAGCCATGATGATCACCATCCAAACGAAAAAGGTCATAAATTATTAGCACAGTTTCTCTATGAAGGAGCAATGAAAATATATGGATAGACAAGAATACACAGAAGAAATCCAAGAATTATTTCTTCGTTTTATTATAAGTGACCCTGAGTTATTTGTGAGGGTAAATAATATTGTTGAACCATATATGTTTAACAGAAAATATCAAGATACTGTTAAATTTCTAAAACAACATTCTCAAGAATATAGCAGTATTCCTACCATTGATCAAATTAGTGCAACTACAAATATAGACTTAGAACGTGTAGACGGTATAACTGATAATCATATTGAATGGTTTTTGGATAGTTTTGAAACTTTTTGTAGACACAAAGCACTAGAAAAAGCCATATTAGACAGTACCGACTTGTTAGAAAAACAAGATTATGGTGCTGTAGAAAATAAAATCAAACAAGCAAGTCAAGTAGGACTTGTAAAAGATCTAGGTTTAGACTATTTCGAAAATCCAAAGGAAAGATTACAGTGGATAAAAAATCAAGCAGGTGCGACACCAACAGGCTGGAAAATGTTCGACCAAAAACTTTACGGTGGTCTGAACAGAGGAGAAATAACAATATTCGCAGGAGGCTCAGGGGCAGGTAAAAGTTTGTTCTTACAAAACTTGGGCGTAAACTGGAGTTTAGCAGGATTAAATGTTGTTTATGTATCATTAGAACTTAGTGAACAACTTATCAGTATGCGTCTTGATGCTATGGTCAGTGAGTTTGGCACTAAAGAAATTATGCGTAACATGGATGATGTTGATCTCAAAGTGCGTATGAAAGGTAAAGGAGCCGGTAAATTTAGAGTTAAACAGATGCCTAATGGTGTAACTGCAAATGATATTAGAGCATTTGTTCGAGAATATGAAATAAATGCAGATGTAAAAGTAGATGCACTGTTAGTTGACTACTTGGATCTCATGATGCCAATTAGTGCTAGAGTTAGTCCAGGTGATTTGTTTATCAAAGACAAATATGTTTCTGAGGAATTGAGAAATTTAGCAGTTGAAAAGGGATTATTATTAGTAACAGCATCACAGTTAAACAGAGGTGCAGTTGAAGAAATAGAATTTGATCATCATCATATTGCAGGCGGCATCTCAAAAATACAAACAGCAGACAATGTTGTGGGTATCTTTACAAGCAATGCTATGCGAGAACGTGGAAGGTATCAAATACAGTTTATGAAAACACGTTCTAGCAGTGGTGTTGGCAGTAAAGTTGATCTAAAATTTAATCCAGATACGTTACGAGTGTCAGATCTAGATGACGATGATGAGGATGCATTGACAGTAACTACATCATCATTAGTTGATCAGCTCAAACGCAGTAATAGTATAAAAGCAGATGAGCCATCTGCTGAAAATACAGTTAGTCAGGCATTAGGCATACGAGAGTTCTTAAAGAAAAACGACATGTAGATGATAAATATGTGTAATTAAGGAATAAATGCTGTGAAAAAAACAAGAAGTATATTAGAAGAGTTAAATTCTATCAGTGTTGATAGGAATAAACACCATATTCTTGAAAATCGTGTAGAGCATTTAGTTTCTAGTGCCGCAAATATCAAAAAAACATTGTATGAGCTATATGACGAAGAGACTGCACTAGATCTAGAGCGTAGACTTATAAACAGTCTTAAAAGCGGTGACCACATGAAATTTTCACGAGGCATAAAGAAAATTGTAAAAGAGAGCACCGATGAGAATCAACGAGATAAATGAAGCACCTCAAAGTAGGGCAAGACAACAGTTTCTAAAAAACAAACAAAAGCGAAACTTTCAGCAAGGTGCTGTTCAATCTATGGGCAGAATTGCTCAAATGGCCAGACAAAAATCGGCTACCAGAGATTATCAATCATCAGAAATAAAATTACCAGACGGTAGAATGTTTAGTAATTCCGCACAGGGTTGGATTGAAGTTGATCCAAAAACTAAAAAACCAGCACAAGGTGCTGTGCCTTTAAGCCCAACATCTGCACAAGCAAAACAGTTAGACAAATATTATGCTAACAAAGGACAAGAACCTAAAGGTTTTATGTCTAAGATGAAGGATAAGTTTAACCAAGCGATTGGCGGAGAACTTGCAACCAAAACTAAAGCAGACCCAAATGCCAATGTGTGGAAAAGAACAGGCGCAACTGCAGGCGCAGGTATTGGTAGAGCAATGGGTAATTTATTAAGAAGTAAACCTCAAATTGATCAACCAACAGATAAGAAAGCAGTATCTAATGTTGCAAAAACAGATTTAGGTTATTTACAAAAAGCAGTTATGGGAGGCGACGAGCAAGCCGCACAAAAATTTGTAGATGAGTTATCTAGAATGAAATCTCAGAATGTTGACATCAGTAATTATGCCGCAACATTACCTGCTATGCTAAAAAGAACTAAAATGGACAAACAAAGTCCTGCTTATCAACAACTTGTTAAAGTAGCAAGAAGTATGAGCAGAGAATCATTTGAACATGTGAATAAAGTATTAGAATATGCTGGCATTACTTGGGAACAATTAGGTTACAAAGTTCTTATTACAGAATCACAATCAGATGTTGTTTTAATACCCCAAAAAGATTTAGAGTTATTTGAATACAAAGTATTAGCAGGAGTTTAAAGTGAAATTTGTAGAAATTTCGAAACCACTTGTTACTCAACTACTTTCAGAAAGTGTATTATTAGAAGCCAAAGAAGGCAAAAACACTCACCTTGAACATTTAGAAGACAATATCTTTAATAAAGGTTTTGCAGGTGCAAAAGAAGCCGTAGACTATCTATACAGTTTACATCAAATGTTAGAAGGAAACAGCAAAGCACCTGTTAGTATGACAACCAAATGGGACGGTGCTCCTGCTATTATTGCAGGCAAAGATCCACAAACTGGTAAATTTTTTGTGGGCACAAAAGGTGTGTTTGCACAAAAACCTAAACTGAACTTTACCCCTCAAGACATTGAACGT
>Ga0181591_10000391_pt1 | contig 34146 bp, 36 predicted proteins | sample 071ome_33_FD_133757 | JGI IMG/M metagenome (GOLD analysis project Ga0181591, IMG submission 133757) | Coastal salt marsh microbial communities from the Groves Creek Marsh, Skidaway Island, Georgia - 071412AT metaG (megahit assembly) | ecosystem: Environmental > Aquatic > Marine > Intertidal...
GGAATGGACTCAGTCCGACATGGTGAGATATTCTCACAATCCCTTTTGAAGGAGATTAAAGCCTATGGCATCGAAATTATTGAACACCCTGCGCCTGTCGTTGGAGATGACGGACGTCCTTGCGAACCTCGAGAGGACAGGTATCAAGATCGACCCAGTTGTCCTCAGTAGCATTGAGGAAGAATACTTAAATGAATTCAATGAGTTAGGATCAAAACTTCAGGCGATGGCAGAGCATGCGATGGGGGACACTCCTGTCAATCTGTCATCTGCCGACGACCGGTCAATGCTTTTCTACTCAAGAAAAGTAAATGACAAAAAAAAATGGGCCGCGACATTTAACCTCGGCAGTGAGGTTCGTGGATCAACACGCAAGCCGAAACAACGTAAGCGATATGCAAAGGAAGAGTTCAATCGTATCGTCCGCGGTCAGACAGAGATCTTGTACAAGACTCGTGCAAAACGATGCTACACGTGCTCTGGTGTCGGCCACTATTACCCCATCAAAAAAGATGGCAACCCATCAAAGAGCCGGCGGATCTGCAAGGAGTGCGGCGGTCAAGGTGTAGTATATGAGAACACATCGGAAATCGCCGGTTTCAAAATTATCCCGCGCGACTCGTGGGACACCGCATCGGCAGGATTCAAGACCGACCACACGACACTCGGGGACCGTCTCGATGAGCTTTCTGGTACCGCACGAGAGTTTGCAGAGTCTTACTCCCGATACAATGCACTACGAACTTATCTCTCAACTTTTGTCGAAGGACTTAAAAACAACAGAGACGGAGACGACATCGTCCATCCCGATTTTATGCAATGTGTCACAGCTACAGGACGACTTAGCTCTCGTAACCCCAACTTCCAAAATATGCCGCGAGGGTCTACGTTTGCTATTAGACGGGCAATGGTCTCTCGTTTTGAGGGAGGACAAATCTTAGAGGCGGACTACTCACAGTTGGAGTTCCGTGTCGCAGGGTACTTGTCTAGCGACCCGCACATCTACTATGACGTGGAGAACAAGACTGATGTACACAGTGTTACTGCTGAGATTATTGGGTGTTCGCGGCAAGATGCTAAAGCACACACATTTAAACCTCTTTACGGGGGCACGACAGGTACTCCTGATCAACAGCGATACTACCGGGCTTTTAAAGAGAAGTATGCTGGCGTGACAGATTGGCATAACGTGTTGCAAAAGGATGCTGTGACAAAAGGATTTATTACTCTGCCATCAGGGAGGGAGTACGCATTTCCGGGAACGAAGTGGACTGAGTGGGGCACCGCAACCAATCGTACTGCGATATGCAATTACCCTGTGCAGGGGTTTGCGACCGGCGACCTCTTACCGATAGCGTTAGTATATCTCTCTAACTCTATGAAAAGTAAAGAATTAAAAAGTGTTATCTGTAATACGGTGCATGATAGTATAGTGCTTGACGTATTCCCCGGTGAGGAGGATACTGTAATAAGTCTCGTAGCAGAGGCAATGGCTTCTCTACCGAGTGAATGCCAACGTCGGTATGGTATATCTTATGACATGCCAATCGGGTTGGAAATTAAGATGGGTCCCAACTGGTTGGAGACTCAAGTTGTTCACGTTGAATAGGAAGGACGTAATGGGCGAACTAGCAATCAACGATGCTTTCGATAGCATGATGCAGGCTGTAGAGTCTGGTAACTCGGCAGAGCTTATGGCTCTGTCTGGACAAACAGAGGATGATACTCCTAAACAAGGACTGTCCCGTCTCAACATTAATTACGAGACAGAGACAGACGAAGGACTAACACTCAAGAAGGGTGCATGGAAAGTTTACTACAATGGTGAATTTGTGTACGCGGACGATGTTACGTTCCGGCCCCTCGTGCGTACTTATGAATGGAGTACGTGGGATGCTGAAGAAGGCAAGTTCGCTTGTCGTTCTGTGCAAGCACCGAGCCTCAATCACCAGTTCCCTGATACGGATGGTGGTCAGAAGTGCGGCCGCTTGACAAAGTCTGACGAGGAAGCTCTCGGACAGGATCACCCGAAGGTTTTGGCATCACGTGCCGCGACCTGTAATCAGGTGTTCTACGCTCTGATCTCACTGAAAGGAGCAACCGCAGACGGAACTGAAGTTACGATTGAAAACTACCCAGTGATGTCGTACTTCAAGCGTTCTGGTTTCCGACCTGCGCGTGAAGCAATCGAAAAGATTACGCAGAAGAAAAGGCTGATGAACGAAGTTGAGTTCACACTCTCTACTTCTCGTAAGAAGCAAGGTAGCGTCACATACTTCGTGCCAGTATTCACTGAATCGGACACAGTGAAGATGAACGAAGACACTGTCGAAGTCATGAAGTCTTTCTTCGAGACTATCAAAGCGTCTAACAACGTTATTCTTGAGCAGTATCGTGAAGCGGCGAAAGCCAACGCGACTGATTCGGAAAAAGACCTTAGCGCGGACTTCGCATAATGTTTGCGCACGAGCAAGTAAAAACATTTTTGCAGAGGGCGATTGAAGGATCAGCCTCCCTCCCCGAGAATGTGGTAGACGAGTTCCTGAACGATTGTAAGGAGGCGATCAACAAACAGTTCACGGAAAAAGATACCAACTGGCGTCTTCGCATGTCAGGTCTGGGGCGGCCCATCTGTCAACAGATCTTAGACAAGGAAGGTCACGTCGAAGAACGCGAGTACAACTTGCTCCTGCGCTTTTTCATTGGGGATTTAGTCGAGGCCGCTGTGATGGCCATCTTAAAAGGTGCGGGTGTTCAGATTGTTGACAGCCAGAAGCCTTGCAAGTTGACCCTCTCTGACACGGAAGTCAAAGGCACCCTCGACGTAATCCTCGATGACCCTGTTGACGGAATCAAAGTCTGGGACATCAAGTCTGCGAGCCCGTATTCTTTCTCTCAAAAATTTGGGAAGGGATATCACGGGATCAAAGAGGATGACCCCTTTGGTTACGTCATGCAAGGTCACCTGTATGCAGAAGCTAACGACCTACCCTTTGGCGGGTGGATTGTTGTAGATAAATCTTCTGGTCAAATTGAGTTTGTACCTGCTCCAGACGAACAGTCTGAAGACAGAGAGGAATGCCTCAAGGAGGCGGCTAGTAAGGTTAAAGCGTTGACAGGGGATAGTCCCTTCAAGAAACTGTTCAAAGCTGAACCCGAGACTTACCGTCGTGATGGAAAGGTGTTGAAAACTGGCAATACGTTGCTTCCGAAGCTGTGCTCAATGTGCGGACATCGTAGTTTATGCTGGCCTAAAGCCCAACTACACCCTAAGGTAACCTCCAAAGCTCGGATTAAACCTCTGGCGTGGTACGAAAAAATTAAGGTAAAAGAACTATGAACGGTAAGGACGTAAAAAAACTTGTTGATCTTCAAGGAAAGATCATTCAGCTTCGTCACCGAATTGAGCATGATGTAGAGCGGCATAATTCGATGGTACTCGACCAACTTCGACCAATGGCGGAAAATCTTTTACACAACACAATCTATCAGGTCGGAGACATGACCTACAAACGCGGACGGGTATTCTGCCAGATAGACTGTCAAGACTACGGGTTAGGTGTAAAGGCAGAGGGACTGGCGACGGTACGTAGAGTTGTTGTGGAGGATACGGATGCCCCTATTAATGACCCGGAAGATTGACCGACAAGCTCTCTACCTAAACGAAAATGCGTATGCAGTTTACATAGAATCCGCTGACAAGACCGGCGGAGATCCGTGGACACGGTGGGCCCGCAACTTCGAGCGTTGCCTTCCGTTGACCATGTGGCAACACATTGGCGAGCCTCTATCTCACACTACGTGGGAACGAGACAACAAGGTGAACATTGCTGAGATAACTGCTATATCAAACACAATCAATATGGGGCGAGTAGTTTTGTTTCCGGGTGACGAGTACACTATTGCTCTCGAAAAACTAGAGACGACATCCCCAAAAATACACACACGTATCACTAACTCAGTAGCGGGATTTGTAACTCTATGAGAGGTATGCGACACCGGTTTCGTTCTGACTTTGAGCTTAACATCGCAAAGAAGTTGGCGGAACAAGGAATAACGTTCGAGTACGAGAAGCACAAGTTTACGTACTATCCGAAACCTAAGACGTATACCCCTGACTTTTATCTGCCTGCCTCTGATATTTACGTCGAGGCTAAAGGGTTTTTTAGTCCTGCGGACCGGCAGAAGATGTTGCTTGTCATACGGGATAACCCCTTTCTTGACATACGGATGTTGTTCTTGAGAGCGTCAAACAAGTTGAATAGATCAAGTAAAACGACCTACGGCTCATGGTGTGATCGACACGGAATTGTGTGGGCAGATGGTGCGATACCAACCGATTGGTTGGAGGAGAAAAAAGAATGACAGACTTAGTACTCGACGAAGAAAAGTTGATAGCTCTCGAACAAGCGGGGCTATTGAAAGGGCGTTACTACATTGTATTGGAGCCACAAGAAGATGAAGATGAAGACACGAATGGTTTTGCTGTCCGCGCTTATGCAACTAAAGATTTTAGAGGCGAGGATGAAGATGGAAATTTTGTTGATCCAACTTATGTCATTCTTCAAGGGCTACTGGGTGCGGTACACGAGCACTTCGACGATGTATATGAAATGGGACTGGAAAGGGTTACGCTGGAAACGCTGGGTGAAATCGTCCCAGAAGAAGAGCTAAAGGAAGAGCACAAGAAACGAATCCGAGGGATGGAAGGTAACGTTATCAAAGCTGACTTTGGAAATATTCTGCAATGAGTGACCCGATTAACCCCGAACATTACAAGACCGACACACTCGAAGCCATCGAAGTAATGCGTGCTTTTTGCTCAGATGAAGAATTTACTGGACATTTACGTTGCACTGCAATAAAATATCTATTGCGGTTGCACAAAAAAGATACCCCTGCAATTAACGCGAGTAAATGCAAGTGGTATGTTGAACGCTTAATAAAGGAACTGCAATAATATGGAAGCGATGTACTGTGGCAAAATTGCCATCGACTATTCACGAGACGAAGATTTCTCGGCACAAGCCTTGAAGTTACTTACTGATTATTACATGCTTCCCGACGAGTCGAGCCCACAGGAGGCTTTTGCACGGGCGGCCTTAGCTTATTGTGAGGGTGATTATGCTTTTGCTCAACGCATTTATGACTATGCTAGCAAGCGTTGGTTTATGTTTGCTTCTCCGGTACTATCTAACGCACCTAGAGATGACGAATCAGCCAAAGGTCTTCCTATCAGTTGCTTTCTTACTTATGTTGGTGACAATCTGGACTCCCTTATTTCTCACAATAGCGAAGTCGCATGGCTATCTGTCAAAGGAGGTGGAGTCGGCGGTCACTGGTCTGATGTACGAGGAATAAGTGAAAAGGCTCCGGGCCCCATCCCTTTCATGAAAGTTGTCGACTCCGGTATGACAGCGTGGAAGCAGGGGCGCACGCGTAAAGGTTCCTATGCCGCATACATCGATGTGTCTCATCCGGACATTATCGAGTTCATTAACTTTAAAGTACCAACAGGCGGCGACATAAACAGAAAATGTTTCAATCTGTTTAACGCCGTAAACATTACAGACGCTTTTATGGAGGCGGTAGAAAATGGAACAGAATGGCAATTACGAGACCCTCATGACGGATCTGTCAGAGATTCAATCCCAGCTAGAAACCTGTGGCAGAGAATACTTGAAGCTCGGTTCAGAACTGGCTCACCTTACTTACACTTCATCGATGAATCCAACCGACGGTTACCAGATTCTCAAAAAGAGCGTGGACTCACAATTAGAGGGTCTAACCTATGCTCTGAAATCACTCTCCCTACATCTGAAGAACGTACAGCAGTTTGCTGTCTCTCCAGCGTCAACCTCGAAAAGTATGATGACTGGAAAGAATCAGGAATGGTTGGAGACCTTGTACGACTCTTGGACAACGTCCTTGAATTCTTTATCAGAAATGCACCAGCAGAACTTTCAAAAGCTGTTTACTCAGCTAAATGCGAAAGGTCAATCGGCTTAGGAGCAATGGGCTGGCATGGGTATTTGCAGAAGAACGATCTCCCGTGGGAGAGCATTAGTGCAAAGTTTGCAAACCAAAGAATATTTTCCGACATGCATGCGCAGGCTCATGCGGAAAGTTTGCGTCTGGGTAAAGAGAGGGGAGAGGCACCTGATATGGCTGGTACGGGACGTCGTAACGCTCACCTTTTCGCTATCGCTCCAAACGCTAATTCTTCTATTATCTGCGGCTGTAGTGCTAGTGTTGAGCCTACTAAGTCTAATGCTTATACCCATCGTACTCGTGCTGGCGCTCATCTCGTCAAAAACCCATACCTCGAGGGGGTCTTAGATGCTCTGGGAAAAAATGATCAGGAGACGTGGAAAAGTATCGTTAATGCTCAAGGGTCAGTTCAGCACATGGAGTTCCTGTCCGACGAGCAGAGGGATGTTTTTAAAACGGCGTACGAGATTGACCAAGGAGCCGTCGTTGACCACGCGAGTGCTCGCCAACCCTACATCTGTCAAGCTCAGTCCGTCAACCTATTTTTCCCTGCGGGTTCGCCGGCATCTTATGTTAATTCGGTACACCTTCGGGCGTGGAAGTCTAAGCTCAAGTCTTTGTACTACCTACGCACAGATGCGGGAGTCGAAGCGGATAAAGTTGGAGTCGCAGTTGAGAGAGTCGCTCTACAAGATGCGGAAGAATGCCTGAGTTGTCACGGGTAGAGTATGCACCAGTACTACGAAGGCAACGAGTACACCTGTTCTGTCTGTGACTGTGAGTTTGACGTACAGCTAGAAGGCGGCATAACGGGCTTCCTCGGGGTTTTACCGATATCCCTATGCCCTATGTGCCACTCTGGATTAGACATGCTCTACACGGAGCTACATGGTTGTCAGGAGGATGATTAAAAATGACACTAAAAAAAATAAAACAGAAAATGTTGCGCATATACCATCGAATCTTAAAAGCGTCTGTCAAGCGAAAATTTGACAAGGCTGATGATCTCAATTGGAAGCTATTACAGTTGGAATTGAAAATGAAACAGCTTGACGGCCTCGATGGAGATGACTAATATTAAGTAGTGGGGTAATGAATTTCTCCCCCGCCGGCTGATCCCCGGCACTTTGCGGGCTCTTCGGGGCCCTTTTTTTCCGACGAATAACGAAAGGACTTACGATGTCTTTACTAGAAGAATCAAAGGTTTACAAGCCATTTAAATATCCGTGGGCTGTCGAGTATGCAGTTTCTCATGAAAAGGTCCACTGGGGTGAATGGGAGGCAAAACTGCAAGAAGACGTGGCTCAATGGCAGGGCGGTAAACTGACTGCTGAAGAGAAGCACCACATCACTCAGATTTTAAAATTGTTCACGCAATCTGACGTTCAAGTCGGCAGGAACTACCTCGAGTACTACATCCCGAAGTTTAAAAACAACGAGGTTCGCGCGATGCTATCGTCGTTCGCAAACCGGGAGTTTGTACATCAGCGGTCTTACGCGTTACTCAACGACACCCTCGGACTTCCTGAGTCAGAGTTCTCTGCGTTTTTAGAGTTTGAGGCCATGAAATCGAAGGTAGACTTCATGGGTGATATTGATATGCACAGCCATCAAGGGACAGCTATGGCGATTGCACGATCAGTAATGAATGAGGGCATGTCATTGTTCTCAGCCTTTGCAATGTTGCTCAACTACCAGCGTTATGGAAAGATGCGGGGTATGTGTGAGGTTGTCGAGTGGTCTATTCGGGACGAGTCGATGCACTGCGAAGGTATGGTTAAGTTGTTTAGGGAGTTTTGTGAAGAGCATCCTCGAGTCGTTACAGACGACTTCAAAAAGAATATCTACGACATGTTCCGTACTGGCGTGGCGTTGGAAGACAAGGTTATTGATAACGCGTTTGAGATGGGTAAAGTGGAAGGCGTCACGCCGGAAGAGATTAAGCAATATATTCGTTACCTTGCGGATCGACGCTTGATCATGCTCGGACTCAAAGGTAACTGGAAGGTCAAGGAGAACCCTCTCCCGTGGCTCGATTGGATTATCAATGGCGCGTCCCACAAAAATTTCTTTGAGGGTACTGTGACCGATTACAATGCCGATGGAATGGCAGGAGACTGGGGCTGGTCAACGGAGGAACCAACCAAAGTGGAGGAAGCGGCTTAATGACAGACAAGCAAGTGAAGACTATGTTAGACAGACTCAAACTAAATGCCGATGCGGCGCGAGAAAATCCAACGATAGGAAATGCAGAGTTGCTTGATGCCGCTCGAAAGATGATATACGATTTACGGAATAAACTAAGATTTAGGAAACCGTATGATCGAAGTAATTCCGACTGACTCACAGAAGAAAGAGGCTCGTTTCAAGGCGAGCCGACTCGGAAGCCTACAAGGAAGTATTCAACGAGGTGCCGGCAACACAGCCGGCATGCTCGGCGAAATCCTCATTAGAGACATGTTCGGTTACCTTGAGGGTAACACCAAAGATTATGATCTCTACACCAACAATGGGATTCGCATCGACGTAAAGACGAAGCTCTGTACCAGTGAACCCCGCGACTTTTACGAATGCTCAATTATCTCACACGGGTTGCATCAAAACTGCGACCGGTATATATTTGTACGTGTGATGAAAAATCTGACGAAGGCGTGGCTCTTAGGTCAGATTACGAAGGAAGAATATTTTGCGAGAGCCGTCAGGCTGAAAAAGGGCGATAGGGACGAGAGTAATAATTACACAGTCAAGGCAGACTGCTACAACCTACCGATAAGTGAATTATGGAAAATAGAACAAGATTACTCACCTTCACCATCGATCTCAATCGCGACGCCAACTTAGAAGTAGAAGTGGATCGTATTGACACTGCGCAATTCGAGTCCGTTATGCGTAAGCTGGGAGACCCACAGTTGGGCCACAAGATCAGCCGCGTTGTTTTAGACTACTTCCGACTACTCGAGAACCGGATGGAAGATAACGCCCGCGACACATAAAAAAACCCCGGCGGGGCCGGGGCTAAGTCTTCTGGTATTAATTATTGTTATTATCTGTCGACGTTCATGCGGCCCGGAGTAGGAGATCCTTCTAATTGTGCCCGCTTCATTTCTAATTCTTCACGCATCTGTTGCAACACTTCAGGAGATAGCTTCTTCTCTTCGAGTGCTCGTTCCATCTGACCAATCTGTCGCATTAAGGTTTCGCGTCTTTCTGCGGTCATTTTATTTGCTCTTTCCCCCATAGTACCGGAAGGAGTTCCAGACTCTCGTTTCTTACGAGTATCCCCGCCATACATCATTTTTTTACGGGTATCACCGCCTGCCATCATCGGTTTGCGGCCTTCGTTGCTATACATTTTCATTACTGTAGTCCTCGTACTTGTTGAACATCTAATGGTTCGTCAAAAGGATAGTCCATTGGAATATCGTCTTCTTCTTCGTTCTCTCTGAATCCGCGTGCGATTGATGTAATCATTGCTTCTTCAAAGCGTCGTGCTTCTTTACCGGTTGGAATTTTACCAGTGCGTACAATCTCTGCGATGTGTCGCGCAATCTCAGGATTAGCTACTGCTTTTGCAAATGCTGATTGACTTGCGAGTCGAGTGCTCTGGATAAGAGCCTCGGAGATTACGTAGCGTGTAGACACTACTCCCCGAGCGATAGAGTACACACGTGACAACCACGACTCGATAGAGAGTGAACGGGCTTCCCCGGTAATATTTACGTTGTCGTATACCTCGTTTTTACGCGCGAGGTAATCGGTAATTGCCTTAACATCGTCGTAGTGTTCTTTGCCCAGTACGAGTTCGAGGTTGGCCGCGGCAATTCGTTGCGTCTCTGAACCGTTGGCATCACCAACGAGATCCACCAGTTTACGTGAGTCGATAGTCTGTGCTCGTCTAGCACCTTCGGCTACAGTGACAATCTCTCCTGATGTTCCGGGGCCTGTCGCTACGTTGTTTATGTGCCGAGACACAGAGCGTTTAACGTAGTTGTTAAAGCCTTCCTCTGCCCACATAATTACCTGATCTAAGTCAGTGCGTCCCGCAAGTTTTGCCTCGTTGTACACGCGTTTGATGTGCGCTTCTCTTAGTTCATCTAAGACAGGAAGACCGTCTCCTGCGATAACTAAATCGTAGAGTTGCTTATCCCCCTCTGCACCGTACCCGAAACGCTGTGCAAAGTTTGACGCGGATATCTTATCGCTGTTCTCCACAGAAAACCTGCGACTTGCTTCAGATTTTAGTGTGGCCTTCATGTCGATGATACGTGCTCCAGTTTCATCTGCTAACTCCGCAACCTGCTTGTTCACTGAGCGCAAGTTCTTGAAGCTAATCATGTCGAAGATCTCGTCGAGATCAATGAGGGGTTCCATCTTAATGATGTTACCCGCGTCGTCGAATGTATGTACCATCAGACCTGCGGCGGCGTCGAATATAGGGTCATCTAGAAAGACGAGACCTTCGGCAAGCTTCGTAGGGTCTTCTGCAAACAGTTTCTCTAAGTAGCGCACCGTATCTTCGGGTGTCGTGCCCTTGTCAATGCTGTTAAGGAAGTTAATAGCCCCCGGTGTTCTGGCCATGCGTTGTCTGAGATACGGAATAAGAGTTGCCCGCAATCCGTCGACCGCTTCTTTGTTAGCCGCATCCAGAAGGTATTGGTCTCCTACTCGTCTTCCATCGAACGCTTTCGCGACTTTCTGATCAAACACCGCGTTAACTTGTGCCCCGGTCATGTCTGCCTTGACACCAGAGAATAGTGTGTCGTACCAGAAAGACGGCCCCTCACCGTCGCGGAAGTCTAGCTCTGCAAGGTCTGAATCTTGTCCGAGACGAATACGCTCTTGCGTCATACTCCACTTACTCAGGACTTCGTCGCGGCGGATTCTGTCGATCTCGTTATGCTTAAAGTCAGTGTTTATTCCCCGTAAACTATCTGTCAGTTCTTTACCTACAGGTGATCCACGAGAGAATGTACCGTCTTCATTTTCTACAAAATTAAAGAAGTCTTTACGGAACCCGAGGTTTTCATCTTCGGAAACAGCGAGGAAGTTTTCTCTGGTTCTCGCCGACTCAATTGCCCCCTGCGGCCGAGAGCTACGAGCCTTCTCAAACGCGCGGTTACCCATCGCGGAACCAACCAGCCGCATCTCGCGAGGAGAAATCGGGAGGGACAACTTAGCCGCCACCTCTTTAGCTTGCTCAACAGATACTTTACCAGCAAGCCCAGACGCTTCGAGGGTCTCTTCGGTTGCTGTTTTTAAGAAATCTTGTAAGCCCAGCCACTTGTCAAACGGCATCGCATCCTCTGGGACATCCGCCGCTTCCATGATCTTGTCAAAGGTTTCGTCTCCGAGACTGGTCCGCCAGAACTTCATCTCGAGTTGTGCGCCCTTTCCGAATAGTTCGTTGAGTGCCGCCCGCTCCTGTGTGCTTAGGGTAACTCCATAGGCTCTCTTAACATTTGGGCCGACCCCCTGTAGAGGAGACGGTTGAAGTCCGATGTTTTGAAGCCGTGGGTCGCCGAGGTCTGCGCCCCCTTTTGTATTGATGTCTTCCCAGAGAACTCGACCGTCCATGTACGTGTCTTCAGGAGCATTCGTCTCCCACTTCCGGTACATTTTATCAATGCGTGCGGCTCGTTTTTTACCCAGAGCATGGAAGATACCAGACATCGTTAGGGAGGGGTCACCGTTCTTTGTTCCGTTAAGTAGTCGCATATCTTCAGCAACTTTCAACAGCGCAGTCAAACGATCACCAACCGCCTGACTCTGTGCATTGAGGATGTCGTCCGGGTCTGCTCCCTGCGCAATCATCTCTGCTGTGCGCATGTCGTCTGCTGTGTTGAATGCAACTTCGTAGTTAGGTACGCGGTAGCCGCCTCCGGGCAGAGCTTGAATCTTCTGTCCCGAGAGATACAATTGAGCATGCATCGCCTGATCTTCAGCCATCTGTGTTAGCTGTGCCTGACGTAGTGTTAAGTCTGCGTCCATCTCGCCTTGTAGCTTACGCAAGTCTGTTACATATTCTGCGAGTTCAGGGTATCGCTCTGCGTAAGACGGATCTTCGTAGATAGAGAGTCTGTCGAGCGCCCTTGCAAGCGAATCGACTGAGTTACGTTCCTGTACGATCAGTTTGCTTATGTCCTGAAACGTCTTGTTAAATCCCGCAATATCTCCCAGTTTTATAGCCTGACCGAGAGCCTGTTGATGCACCCGGAGCAACGGGATGTTAATGAGTTCTGCCGTAGTAAAGCCAACTTCATTGGGGTCGACAAGAGGTCTTCCAGTGCCCGGATCTGTGATGTTCAAGATGCGAGATAGTACTTCGTCTCCTCGCTCAATCACTGCTACAACATTCTCGTAATCTTCTGGCTCGAGCTTACGTAGCGTAGAGAACCATTCTCTTGCTTCCCGCGGTATTTTGGATGCATCGCCCACATTTCCGCCGCCAAATATCATTCTTTTTAGAACATTTAAAGCAGTTACGGTTAAGACAACAGGTGGTCTGTACACCTTTTCTACGACTCCCGGTGCCATAGCGGCAGTGAGGGTGCCTCCAACTTCTGTCAGCGTCAGGCCGATTGGGCTGGTAACACCAGCGTCCTGCGCAATCTGGCCCATAAAGGCCGCGCCCCCAATACCTACAGTGCTCTCTTTTACGAGTTGCTTTACATATGGTGGGACTTTCATCTCCGCATCAATGCGGCGGATCCTTTCCTCTGCTCGCGTTACCCGCTGTTGTGCCTTAGCTAATTCGTCGGGAGTCACGCCGGCTTTGTTCTTTGTTTCTGTAAGTATCTTACGTGCTGTTTCGACTTCCTTGCCAGCAGACTCAATCTGCTTACCCATGACTTGCTCGCGGTAATTTGTGGAGCCGGCCATTTTAAATGACGACCAGATATCGAGATCATCAATCTTGCCTGCACGTGCCCAGTTGTTGAGAGCTTTGACGGGGTACAGATTAACTTGTTTTTCAAGATACGTGGATAGGATATCCCCCACGCTCTTCTTACTTGCTTTAACAGCGGCTTCCATCGATGTAGGGTTGCCCCACTGGTCCTGTGTCTTCAGCCACTTGTGGAATTGTGCGTATCCTCGTTTTGCTAGTGCTGTACGTACGACACCAGCAATCCCCATGTCGATCATAATTTCAGGCGCAACATCGGTTGTACGAGTCAGCAAATCAGGGGAGAAGAGCAGTGCTGATTCTGCCTGCTCGATAGGAATGTTGTAGTTCTTTGCGAGGCGGTTAGCCGCCATTGGAAACTTCTCGAAGTCAATACGCTTCTTACCGTCTTCACCCTCAACCATAACGTCATCGTTTTCTTCGCTGGTAAAGTAGTCATACATACCCACCGAAAGGTTTACGAGAGCAATCATCGTGTCACTAGCTCGGCCTGCTTTACGCATAGCGTCGAGGTTACCTGATGCCTGTGCGAAGGCGAGATCTCGGAGGATGTAGGGGTTAACGTATCCCGTACGGTCCATGAACTTGATAAACTTACCAGCTTTTGCCTCTGCTCCCAACAGAACTAAATCAGGGAGTGAGCGTGCGACACCACCGATTGTTGCATCAGTAAATGGAATACCTACATCTGAGAGTCCAACAGCATCTGTTATAGCTTCAATCGATCCGGAGGACTTTGCGTACTCTGATTCAAAGTAACGAAGCTCTTGTACCGCTGGCACTGGTTTAAATTCGAGGTTTATCGGACGTCCCTGTGCGTCTTTGTCTCCTGCAAACACGAGATCTGTTGCTCCAGCTTTTGCCGCAATGCGTGCTTTCTCTTCGTAGTTTGCGTCAGAGGGAAAGTACCCGGAACGCCGATCCCCAAAGACGTCGTAAATCTTTCTTCCTGATGTAGGGTTAACGCTAGTGTCAATAATGCCCGTGCGGAATCCGATTGCATTTTCTAAGTCTGTACGGATTGCTGTGTCGTCGCCTTTACCGTACGGTTCCCAGTACCGCTGGTATATAGCCCTGTTGTTTTCAGGAGTATTTAAGGAGAAGTCCAGCATCGCTTCCCCGGCCGCACCGGGGACTTCACGCTCTGTCTCAAACCCTGTTGCGATACCGAATCCGGGGATTTCGCCGCGATCCATTATTGGACCTTCAGGCATTTCGTTGACGGTAACCCCCGCTGTCTTGACAGGCTGTTGCAGACCCTCATCGATCATATCTTGCACAGTCTGAAGATTGTCGTAATCGTCTTGAGTAATAGGGTCTGTACTGACTTCAGTTATGCCCGCGGCCTTTTTGTCTTCCTCGTCAGTTGTTCCGAGAGTTAGAGCATCCATTTGTGCGTTTAAATCAGCCATGAATTTTCCTGTTTTATCGAACGGTCGGGACAGCAGAGTCAGGTGCTGTTTGACGTATCTGCGGATCTAGTGGCGTCAGAGTGGGAGACGGCGAAGGTGAACGGCTTGACATTCCAGAACCTGATCCATATTCGATGTCAAGGAAACTTTCCGCAGTCATTCTGAACGAGCCTCTCTGGTTAAAGAGGTAAGCGGCCGCGGCAATATCTCCCATATCTCCTGTTGCAAACCCATCAGATACTGTCTTCATAAAGGCCGCTTCTTCTCGGAGTTGCGCTAGAGTTGGTAAAGACGTTTCGAGGTCGACCATCATTCCCATGATTCCGCCCATACGTTCCCCTGCAAGACGAACGTCGTAGTCAGAAATGTTACGGAAGTCTCCGCCTTGAAGCATCGATGCAACACTGTACATCAAAGCTCGAGACACGGCTTTGTAAAGCTTTTCAGCATCTACGTTGCCACTGCGAAGCCCTCGCTTAACGTCGGCGCGAAGATTGTTAAAATCGCGTCTCGCTTCCATGTCTAACTGAGGATTGAGAGGGCGATAATCATCTGAAAAAGGCTTTAGGTCGACAGCGTCTAGTATTGCCTCAAATTGATTCATCATTCCCGGCACGGTCATTAGGACCTCGGCGGAAAGGCCGCCTTTCACACCGTGCTTTGTGATGAGATCAGTGAGTAAGTCCACTTGATTTATGATGTTGGTTGCGGCGCGACTACGGTTCGCATGATCTTGAATGTCTTCCTTTGTAACATTCTGCGATATTAACTGCTGTGCAGTTGTTTTGCCGCCTTTAAATTTACCCGGAAGTTTATTTACTAACGATCCGCCGAACATTGCTTTTACGAGCTTCATTTTTTTCTTTGGGTCGTTATCAAAATTGGCTAGAAGTTCGTTGATCTGAGTGGCATTCGGCGGGACTACGTTAGTCATGTCTAGCTGTAACATACCGTCTTGCACAACATACGGGGTGTTTTCGCTGTACCATTTCTGTGAGTCTGTGTACGCTTTTATAAACTGTTGAGAACCTTCAGAACCCATTGAGTTGAGTGTTTGGAATACCTCAATCTCGTTCATGTCGCCGTCTTTAGAAATCTTAGCTACTTGCGATTTAAAATCTGAGGAGTACCCTTTTGTCTTTTCGTCTACAGCCCACCCCAGAGAAGTGTAGTCTTCAGTGCTAACAACTAATTGTCCAGTTTCATCATCGAAATCTGTGGGCCCGTTTACAGGAAGACCTAAGTGTCTTCGTACGTCGTTAGCTCCCATCTCGACAGCATCGCTAATTGTGCTCATAACAACTGCATCGAAAAACGTGTCGTTAGCACCGGCAAGTTCTTCTCCGTAAATAGGATCGTAGTCAATTATTGATTGAATGACATACGCATTTTCGTCGATTTTCATCTTTGCTTGTTCAGACGTCGAGTAATCACGCCAGAACATTTGCAGTTGTGTAATTGCTCGGTTTAAATTTTGAGGCTTGCCGTTTTCAGCTTGCTGTTGAAAGATTTTCAGGTGGCCGTCTCTAAACAAAAAGTCAGTTATCGCTCGCAACCCAGAATCACTACGGGTATCCCCTGTGCCGCCCTTTGCCTTGTACGTAAATCCGTACACATCTTTGCCGAGAACAGGAGATGTTTTAGCAGTAGACAGGCCCTTGTAGTAGCCATCCAAATTTCCATCTACCGCAAAGTCGACAACGTCCATATCTTTGTTGTCGCCGATTAGATGGGCAAAGGGAGAATACTTATTGATTGGGTCTGGCTTGTCTTCTTTGTCTTTCTTAACAAAAGGCTCGACGAACTCCACCCCACTCATTGTTGCGACGGCTACTTTTGCCTGCGGGTTTTGGCCGTATTTTGCATTCCAATTTTCCGCCTCTTGAACATTGATGGCGTACTTTGAGGCGTTTTCGCTTGCAGAAATACCTGCTGTAAGTGAAGCCTTAGCCAGTTCTCTTTTTTCTTGCGCTTCTAACTCTGCCTTTTTAAGAGCCAGTGCCTGCTCATCCTTTTTCTTTTGTATCTCCGCGGCTTTCTTCGCCGCAGTGTTTTCATTCAACTGCGTCGTAGCTCCGAGAAGTGCTGAGAGAACAAAACTCATGCTTCTTCCTCCATCTCAGGGCCTTCCTCTGGACCTGCAAACATATCTGGTGTAGGACCTGTGGGTGCCGCAACTCCCAACATTCCTGCTGAACGAGCCCGAGACTTCTTAGCTTGCTCGATTTCCCGCTCACGCATCGTGTTGTAAATCTCAGGATTCTGTAGGCGCACAGCGTCGAGAAGCTCCATATCATCCATGCCCTCGTCAAACTTTGCGAGACCTTCTTTGGTGTCGGAGAAGACGCGTACAGGAATGTTGTTGTCGACGGCTACGCCCATAAGGTAAATAGCGATAGAAGGCTGGATGAGTGCGCCAACATCTGGGCTGAAGAATCCTTTTGCAAAACCGCCGATGAGAACAGACTGGGTGAGGTCTTCAATTGAAACTCCTGCGAGCATCATCTTGATGTATCCTTTCTCTGTACTCGGCTGTTTCATCTTTCCAATAACGAAGTCGACTGCTTGCATCGGCTCAGAGAATACAGGAGGTTTATCCCACGCCCACTTACCCTTTGGCTGAGTGAGCGAGTGCCCCGGAGGAGCCTTATCGAATTTATGAAACACCTGTCTCTCTCCTTACCCCGATTGATCCGAGAGCGCCACCAAAGCTGATATTCGGGTCCATCCCCGCAACCCGACTTACTTGATTCATTGCGCCCTTAATCGACGGGATGTCTGTATTTGCAACTTTACCCAGAGCGGCCGCAACATCCGCGTTAACTCCGAGGCTTGCCGCCGTTGATTTAAATGTACCGTACGCTGTATCCGCTTGACTTGATCCGCTGGCTACTGTCCGCTTAGGGATTAAACTAGCCGGATCTCCGCCACCTCCTGTGACACCGAGCATGCCGCCGACTTTATTTGCCGCAACCCCCGCATCGTAAAAGCTCTTTGCTCCGTATTGGAGAACGCCTAAAGCGTCTGGGGAGTACCCCGCTACGAAGGCGTCGTCGACAAACCCTTGATATGTGTTACCTATATAATTGGCCGCGGCAGTACCTGCTGATGCAAGATACGGAGCGGCGTAATATCCACCGGCAATAACTGCGGCGGCTTTTACTGCGTCGTTTTCCCACGCATCTTCGACAAGGTCACTAGTTTCCTTGAAAGTTTTTTTAGCAACTTTTGTAACACCCTTACCGATGTTAGAGATGCCTTTTGAAATTGATTTAATAAGTCCCATAGCTTTCTCTTAATCCCCGAATACCCAGTTAAGTGCGGCCTTACCCATCTGAACACCTAAGTTGTCCACGAGTTCTTGCTCGTACGCATCTTTGTTGAAGTTTTCTTGCATCGCCAACATACCGACTGCGTGTGCCCGCTGTGCTTCGTTTTCTGAAACCTGAAACGCCCATGATACTTCGTCCCGGTACTTTTGCCACAGAGCATTCTGAGCAGATGTGGTTAAACCGAGTAGGTTTGCCGCATTGACACGATTCTCTTCGTTTTGTGCGGCAGTGTTTGCGAGGTTTGTTTCCCGTCTCCACGCCGCGTTTGACTGATCGATCTGCGCTTGCATGTTGATGTTAAACTGTTCGCGTTGGTTGTTTGCCTGTACGGTAAACTGTTCCATCGCGTTCTTCTGGTCAACGTTGAACTGCTCCATCGCCGCCATACGGTTTGCGTTTGCGTTGTCGACCTGAACGCCGAGTTCGGCGAAGAACTCCTCGACTTGAATCTGGTTCTTTGCGTTGAACTGTGCTGTGGCATTCTCAGCCGCGGCGTCCGTAAAGAGAGCTTGAATTTTTGCGTTGTACGTAAGGGTACGAGCTTGCTGTTCGTTGTCCAGATTTGCGAGGTCCATCTGTAAGAAAGACTTTGCATTGTTGACTGCCGCCGTCATGCGTGCATCTAAGTTGGCACGATCCATCGCCGCGTACGTTGCGGCATTCTGTAGGGCGGCTTGTTGCTCGTTGTTTAAATTCTGTATCTGTATATCAGCATAGCGTTGAGCGTCAGCATTTGCAATAGGTAACGCTGATTCTGCGAGAGCTTGTATTGTCGCCGCGGCCGCTACGGAGCTTGAACCGAGACCACGAGAGGCCATTACTGCATTTGCCGCACGTGCCGCAGGTGCCGCCCACGGAGGAAGTTGATCCCCTTCGTCGAGACTCTTGTATAGCTCAGATATCTGATACTGAGTTGTGGCTCGTACATCGAGATCTGCTGTTGCCGCAGTTGCAATAGATTCTTGTGAGACTTCCCCTTGTATCTCTTCGACTACTGCTTCTGGGCTAACTTCCCCCGTTGCGGCTGTCGCTGTATCGACGTCGTCCGCTGTCGTCGTCGTAGTTACCGTAGGTATTTCTGGTGTTTCCGGCTTGTCAATCTCAAGATTATCACTGCTTGCCAGAGATGTTGTTACGTTCACGTCCTCTAGTTTGTCAGGGGCTTTCAAGATTTCATCGTCTTTTACCTCGATGTCTGTAGCCTCATACTTTGTCCCCTCAGGCAAAGTGGCAGGACTGTCTCCTAAACCGGCCTGCTCTTTGACCTTGTCCTTAATACCTTCGTTGTTGCCGACATCTTGATTAAAAGTGGCCATTGTATTGCTCCGTAATTACTTCCGCATCTTCATGAGTGCATCGGCACCCTTGACGCCGAAACTAGCAAGCACCCCTGTGTATAGGAGGTACTGATAAAATTCTGGTAACTCTTGTAGGGCAACAAAGCCCTGATGTACTCTCTCGAGCATAGACGGGTCATCCATTGCAATAGCCCATCCAATAAGCCACAGCGGCAGGGTCAGGAGAATTATTAAATACTCATCCTTCCACGATGACTTTGTGGCGTCAGCCATCGTTGCTTCCCAGTTCGCGTCGTTGTTGATCGCGTTGATCTTGCGCTGTTGGATCGCTTTCTTTTCGTCTGCCTTGCCCTTAATAAAATCTTTTGCGAGGTCTACGGCGGGTCCGATGAGTAGGTTTAACATTCTTATTCACCTTTCTTCTTTGTCTGGTAAGCCGACACGCCGAAGAAGCTAGCCACTAAGGCAGATACAGCCACAAAGTAAGTAGGACTAATATCACCGAGAATGCTAGCGGCAGTAGTGAGGCCGAGAAGATCACAGAGAAAAATACCAGACGGATATAGGAGCATTCCTGCCAACGCGAACCACACCATGACCCGAATTTGGTCACGTTGTTTGTCATCGTCCTCAAGGCGTCTGCGGCGATCTTCAAGCATGAGTTTACGTTCTTCGACATCAATAATCCCATCACCGTTTAAGTCGTACATTTTTTCTTGTTCTGTCATGTTGCTCCACCGAGTTCATCTGTCTGAATGCAGACTGCTTCGTAGTTAATCTTTGGCTTTGGACCTGTTGCTATTAAGAATTCTCGTGCTTCAAAGCAATCTTCCATCGTGGAGAATGGTCCCTGTGTATGTGTGTAATACCCCTCCGCCGTAAGAAGTATGGTGAAGAGTATCCACACGGTTACTTTCCTTTGTTGGTTATGATCCAATATAAAACGTAAGCGCAAATCCCAATAGCAGAAAGGGCGGCAAGGGTAACAGCAATGCCAATGCTCCATTCTTTAATAAGTCTTTTCTTACGGGCTTTCGCTTGTTCAATTCTTTTACGCTCCTTTTCTTTCAATTCTTTGCGGGTTTGCATAAACCTCTGGTAATCTTCCCAGAGGCCGGCGCGACCGTTGTATATAAAAAGTTGTTTAATTTCAGCCTCTTGCTGGCGAATCTTCTCAAGCTCGAAGAAGTGTTCCATTGACCCTTCTTCTGCTTTCTTCTGAAGTTCTTCCTTTGCGTCGGCTAGTTTTGTGAGGTGACCTCCCATCTGCCCGACAGACTGGATGTTGCCGCACATCTCTTTGATGGCACCGATGGCTTCGTTGGCGGCCTTGATACCTTGTATGGCAAGACCAATTTCAAAGATCACGTGCGCGTCTCTATCAAGCGGTCGATCTTCGCGTCGAGGGCATCGAGTCGATCCATCACACGTTGCATGTCTGCTTTTACTTCGTCTTTACGGGCGTATTTTTCTGCGATAGATAACTGACACTGTACGATTTCTTCACGTGTTTTGTTGAGTAGGACAGAAAGGCGATGCACCTCACTGTGCATCTGTATGCCAAACCAACTAACGAGCCCAATAATTAGGGAGAGAGCTAAGTTCCAATACATCATGTCCACAGATTAAGTCTCCGTCCGGAATTTTACTTGCACAACCCCGTCTGTGCCCTGCTCTGATCCGTTATTATAGCTAGCTCCGGCGTCGCCGCCAGATCCGTAGTCCATACCATTACGTCCGCCGCGTCTTATTGGGGTATCACCAGACCACCCCGTAAGACTAGTGCCCGTTCCCTGTGCGCCAGAAGTTCTAGAAAAGTTCTCAAGTTGTGGAACACCCGAACTGTCTGTTTCTCCTCTAAATGATCCCGCGTACCCGGTAGCTCGCTTTGGCGGGGCCGCTATAACAGACCCTAACTCAAACCCATCAAAAGCGTCGTTTGTCGAAGCGTCCGTAAAAATATAGTCAGGATAAAAAGGCATACCGGAATCACTTATGCTACCTCCTGCTGTGCAGACAAAAGTGTTATACGCGCTGTGGTACCTAAACTGCCACCCCGCGTCTTGAGTCCATACGAGAACTCGTTTATGTAAATTGTCCGAGTTGCTGGTGCTATCCGCGTCTTCTTCTGCTACTTCAGTAGATGCGCCACCGGTTTTTTTAAGGTAACCGTACCGGTTATCTAAAGACATGTCTCTAGCGGGAAGTTGAAGCCACGTTCTGTCTGGCCGGTTTGATGGTATATAGTAGTAACCATTGTCTTCGGCTGTAGTTTCTTCATTTAAAGGCGAATTAAACGACGAAGACGGATCGTCTGCCCATGACAACGTTTGGTAGTCACCTGTAGCTCCGATAGGAAACCACACGTCAAAAGTTCCCGGCTGATACATAATACGTTTATGTTTTCCGTCCCCCCGACGTCCTCCAGCACCTCCGGGGCACTGTAAAAAAGCTTGCTCACTTGAGAGTATGGTGTTGCTAGACGTTGCCCGATATATTTCTGAGTATGTACCGGAGCGTCCTTCTCCTAATGAATTTCTTCCAGATCCTCCTGTCCCGACTTTAATTCCAATTTTTGGGTTAAAGGAGCTCGTCGACCATGATGTATTGACAGTAAGTGTGCCGTAAAGTACAGGGGCCGCCGCTCCCCCCGTACCTATCCACAAACTTGAAGCTCCCTGTGGGGCAGTTCCTCCAGAGCCTCCACCTCCGCACATAAAGAAATCAAGATGCGTAGCTCCATAGGGCACTGAAACAAAATGCCAGCCTGTGGGGTTAGTTTTTGATGAATCCGATCCTGTCGTAAATGTGTTGCTGTAGTAAACACCGGTCAAACTATTGTAGTTATTTGACCTATTGATATTAATCCTTACCCCAGCACTGTGAACTAGTTTCCACTGGCCGTTATCATACGCCCATACTTCCTGCGCCTCTTTCCAGCTTCCGTTATCTTTAACGTAAACCTCGGACGCTTCTTTATATGTGCCGCTGTTTTTTACATTAATCGGGGGCATACTATGAAGACCTAAACCTAATTTGTATTATACCATCTGTGCTGTTAGTGCCGGACCCTCCGGAATAGCTCGTGCCAGCGTCGGACCCGTGCCCGTAATCAGTGGTGTTAGACACCCCCTTTCTTACCGGGGTGTCTCCTGACCACCCTGTCAGGCTAGTCCCTGATCCTAACGCCCCTGTTGTTCTAGAAAACGTCTGGTTTTGTGGTGCGCCAGACGCATTAGCTTCTCCACGAAATGTTCCGGCGTATCCCGTTGCTCGTTCAGATGGTTCCGCAAGTATCACCCCCACTTCAAATCCGTTAAAAAAGTTTGATCCCGTAGAACTGTCGGTAAAAACGTCATCAGGGTATAGGGGAACAGGAGGAACAGTAGTTGAAATGTAAACAGAATTACTGCCTTGTTTTTCTCTGTACTTCCACTCTGAATTTTCCATCCACATAAGAACTCTTCCATGCGCGTGAAAGTTGCTAGCGGCAATACCGTCACGGTCAGAGTCTAAATCACAAAGGTCGTCATATATTACGGAACCGCCACCGTTTGACGCTCTTAAAAAACCTCCTGAATCTGGAAGTAAAGTCATAGCCGTTCGAGGGAAACCTACTCGTGCGTGTGTTCCATTTGAGCCGAGATACGTTGATGAGTTTACTGTAGTGCCTTCTGCTAATCCTGTGTTACTGTCGCCCGACGACCACTGATTGTTAGCGTAAGACACAGGACTCGGTCCTGAAAAGTTGTTTCCATTCGAGTCAGCATACTGCCCTACAATAGGAACCATAACCCTCATATCACCCGGCTGATAAAGTGCTCGGTTATGCTCTCCGTCCCCCGGTCTTCCGGGTGCTCCTCCGGGACAAACAATTAGTTCACCTATCTGGCCATAGGTGTCGGTGTCAGTTGCACCTATACGCGAAAGTCCACCTGCTAGCCCTTCGCCGTTACTCTGTCTACCAGTCGCTCGTTTTCCTACTCGACACTTTAAGGTTGAAGGTCTCCGGTTTGGGTCAATAGTAGTTGTGCCGTACAGTATCGGAGCCGCACCCCCACCTGATCCAATCCAATTACTCGTCGCAGTTGAAGGAGGAGTTCCCCCAGAACCGCCTCCTCCGCACATAAAGAAATCCATATACAAAGCATTAGAGGGGACAGAAACGGTCTGAACATCGCTCGAACTTGAGTAAGGAGTAGTGAGCGTGTGGGTGTATGTTATACCGGTATGACTATTATACCCTGTGCTCGTGTTAATCTGAATGCCCGCGGAGTGAACGAGTTTCCACTGCCCATTTTCATACACATGGACGGTTTGAGCTTCTTTCCAAACTCCGCCGTCTTTGACGTAAACTTGAGACGCCTGTTTAATTGCGCCATTATTTTTTACGTGAACCGGAGGCATACTACGATTCCACTACGTACCAAATATCACCGTCACTTCCACCAGACGGATCAGATGTAGATACGGTACGTGTTCCGTACCCGTTTGAAGTAGATGTCAAAGTTGCTTGTTTTGAGTCGAGTTGTGTCTGGATGTTGGACGTAACACCGTCTACATAATTTAACTCTGTGGCTGTTGCGGTGACTCCGTCTAAAATATTAAGTTCCGTAGCAGTCGCGGTGACTCCGTCTAAGATGTTCAATTCAGCAGTGGTAGCTGTTACCCCATCTAAGATGTTAAGTTCAGCAGTGGTAGCTGTTACCCCATCTAAGATGTTAAGTTCAGTAGCGGTAGCTGTTACCCCATCTAAAATGTTGAGTTCTGTTGCAGTCGAAGTTACACCGTCGAGAATGTTCAATTCATCAGTGGTAGCTGTTACCCCATCTAAGATGTTAAGTTCAGTAGTGCTAGCTGTTACCCCATCTAAAATATTGAGTTCTGTTGCAGTCGACGTGACGCCATCTAAAATGTTTAACTCTGATGTTGTTGCAGTAATACCGTCAAGGACGTTTATTTCAGTTGCGCTTGCCGTTACATCCGTTAAATCTGTAGTTGCAATTGAAATGTCTGCGGACCCATCAAAAGATTGACCTGCAATGTTACGCGCAGTAGCAAGAGTCGTGGCAGTATCGGCGTTTCCTGTCACATTGCCTGTGAACGTAGCGTCGGTACCGTCCGTACCATTTTCGAGAATCTTTGACGTGCCGTCAGACGCGTAGATATCTCCGGTTGCGTCGCCGGTCAGATTACCAGTTACATTACCTGTTACATTGCCGGTTAGGTCCCCCGTCACATTACCAGTTACGTCTCCTGTAACGTTACCTGTTACATCCCCGACAACAGACCCCGTAAAGTTTCCAGCAGTAACTACATTACCTTGAAAATAGCCTGCTTTATAACGTAAGGCAGATGTACCGAGATCCATTTGATCATGAATTGAAGGCGTCACGCCTATCGCCGACACCGTTATATTCTGCGCCGGACCTACTTTTGTAATAGGTGCACCTTCAGCAGAAGTGCCATCGTGAGTATGGCCCGATGTAGCATTAAAAGTAGTTACGATATCGTCGAATTCACCGTTAAGATCACTCGCACGAATAACATTACCAGTCGATATGTTTGAATTATTTCGAGTGTAGCCAGTCATTATCGTCTTCCATTTTGAGCATATTGAATACTCATTGCGTTTAATGAGATTGGGGGCAGAGTTCCCTCAGATATAAACTTGAATGCAAACATCTTCCCTGACCCCTCGAGATTTATCTTGAACAAGTCGTTAATTACAGCGTTGGAGTATTCACCTGTGTCGTACACACTCGTTCCGTACAGGGCAAACTCGTCTGCCCCTACATTACTTGAGACTTCCTTTTGAACAGGCTGAACAACATTAGTAACTTCGTAATCAATAATGGTGTCAATCGTGAGGTCAAAAGACCCTTCAGGATCTGTGAATACATCCATCTTATAGAGTGTCTTACGCGTACTCGGATCTGTAATTGGCAAATGGGGAGTAATGTACGTCGCCTGTATATCCTCGGAGTCAAAGCTGTTTCCCGATTCCATCTTATACACGTAATCTGTGTCATTAGAAAAGATAACGACCTCTTCTCTTCCAGAGTACGTTGCGTGCGCAAACTCTGCTTTGATACCGATAGTCTCAGCCCACATCATTCCGTCACCACCTTGTGGCGCAGTCTGAACGCCGATGATACCGCGGCCTTCACTGTTTGGAGTTGAAGAAGTACCGAACACCCTGTACTGAGATTTTGTTGGGATAACGATGCTACAGAAAGAACTATGATTCTCGATAAATAACTTCATTTCTTGCTGAACGCCGCGCGAAACAACACCGAGCCCAAAGTCATCGTTTCTTTCGGTGCCTGATACAAGCCGCAACCCGTCGGGAGACAAGAAGATAACATCACCACCAATCTCTTGTATGGTGTCCGGATGTACGCAACCTAAGTTGTCAGTGATAGGGCGAACGTTAAAATCTGCAATCGTACTCCCCGTAAGTTGTAAGATGCTGTTTTCTGTGAATATCAACAGCATGTCGCGGAAAGTTATTAAGCCTGTTATCTCATGTGTTACGTTAATTACGCCGCCGCCAGAAGCCGCAGTGTAATCACTAGTAGAATAAGGCGACGAAAATACAACATTACGTCCTGACGCAAGAAACACGTGGTTTTTAAAAACTGCTACGTACTCAGCACTCGACCCATCCAATGGAATACCCGTTAGTCGGCTGAGAACGCCGCCTTTATACTGTAACGCTTTACCGTCAGGGTCAAGAATCAGCAGAGTGTCATTGCCATCAAAATCAAGCGTCGCAAAGCGGACAGCTTTTGTCCCCGTACCCAGAGTTAATCCAACCGAGCCGTAAGTTAAATTGTCAGTTAGCTCCGCCCACCCGCTTCCGCCTGAAAAGTACAGGTTGGGACCTCGTGCTACGTACGCCGCGTCTTTGAAAAAGCATAAGCCTCGAATATCATCTGTTCCGGGGACTGCTGTTGTGTCGTACTTTTGGTATCCTTTTATACGCCGGTAGCCACCATCGATAGCTGGCTCAAAGTTGATCAGTTTCTGTGCAGTTCCGGGAACAGACATTCCTTGTTCAAGTGAACTGAGGTTTGTCTGTAATCCGCCTGCAAAAGATACGGGGTACGTCTGCCAGCGATCCATCTTAGTACGCCTTAAAATACATGTGCTCGTTTACGAGAATAGAACGCATATTCTTGATACCATTCTCAAACTTCTTCTGGGCGATACCTGCTTGTTCAATGTTATCCCGGAACATATACGCGTAGTACATACTTCCTTCGACAATTAAGTAGCGGTAGTTTTCTGGGATCGTTGGGACGTCATCATACTCTTCAAGGTCCGGAGCATTCATGTAGTACTCGTACTGGTAGCTGTATGCTTCGTCCGGCATCGGAGTTAAAATGTATTCTTGATTGGGTGCTCGAACAACATACCGCGGCATTGACCCTTTAGACGCATCCGTTTCGTACTCTTGATCTACGTAAAGTCGCAGGTACTCCCCGTAAGACATAGGCTCTAGCTTGCGGCCTTCGTCAACTTTTGGATCAGTGCTACGCGTGATGCGGAACGAGTTGTAGTCCACGTACTTTGCAGTATCAGGGATAGGATACCGAGACTCTCCCGCTGTCATAACTTCATTTTCTACGTTATGGTTAAAAGGGTAAAAGAAATGCGAGTGGTTGATGTGGCGAATCGAAGAATTAACCGAGTCTTTAAATGCCGCATACACACCAACAGCAGTTGGAAAATCGTCTTCGGTAAGTTCTGTTTCGTTCAGACGTTTTGCAATGTCATTTACGAGACCCAAAAAATCATATGCCATCTATCGGTCCCTCACTCTCAATACGATGTCACGGTCTGTAATTACAGCGGCCCCTGTAGCACCTGCTACGTCAGTCGTAATTTGGCATGAAAGGGTGTAAGTTTGCCCGTTAATCCCTTTATCTAAGACAATAGTCAACTTGTTACCATCCTGAAACTGCCCTGCGTTTATCAGTCCAACTGATGAATCAGAAGATGCAGAGACTGCGTCGTCTTCAAATACTTCTCCCAGATCAAAATTTACAAAAGTTCCATCCGCCTTTTTGATCTTCCACTGAAATGCCGCAATATCTACATTAAGTCTACGCAAGTAGAGAGTCCAATCTACGGTAAAGTCCAGTTTATCCCCGGAGTCTTTATCAGGAAATTTGTAAGCCATTATGAAACTATCCTTATATAACGTCGGCGTTCCGGGAATATAAGCGCATAGCGTATTGTATCGCTATGCACGGTCACTACAGAAGGAGGGTCCGCAGGAATTGTAATTGTCCGGAACGGAGAAATATCCTCCGCGATAAGCGGTCTCGTAACAAATGCTGAAGCGGCTAGTGTTGCAGAAGACTCTACAGTCCCAGTAAAACCGAAAACAAAGCTCGAAGACGCCGACGTGCTCGCTGTTGCTTCTGTCGACCCACTAAATACGAGATACGTTTCAATAGAACCAGAAGCAGTGGCTGTACCACTAACTGTGGAGCCTACGTCTTTAACTATTGTACAGCTTGCGGAAAGATTTGTCGAGCCCGTCGAGCTACCAGCCGCGTCTTTAAGACGAATTAAACTCGCCGAAGTTGTTGATGATCCGGCTATCGATCCTTCAATGCCTTGTAACGTTGTACCTTCACCAGATACAGTCGCAGTTGTTGCTACAGAACCGGATTCGCTAATAACGAACGAAGCGTCGCCGCTAACCGATGCGGTGCCCGTTACACTAGCCGCAACATTTTTAATAAGAACAAAAGTACCAGAAACCGTCGACGTGCCAGTAATGTCGGCTGTTTCAGCGTCCGTACTTACTACTACGTCAGGGTCTATTACCGATACAGTCGGAAGAGTACCCGTTGCAGTTGCCGCTACACTGGCAGAAACAGACGGTGCAGAAACAGAGACTGTCGCACCTGATGCCGTGGCAGTATCATCAACGTCAGCATCTATAACGGGAGAAGAAACGGTAATCGTTGAGCCTGTTGCCTCTGCTACGGCTCCTCCATTTACATCGACAACAGGAGAAGAAACATCGATTACATCGCCAGCCGCTTGCGCTCTAGCTCCTCCGTTAGCATCGACAGCAGGAGACGAAATACTAACTGTGCTACCAGTTGCTTGTGCTGTATTAGAGCTTCCTGCATTCGTCACTGGCGACGATATGATAATCGTCTCACCTGTTGCCTCTGCTACGGCTCCTCCATTTACATCGACAGCAGGAGAAGAAACGTCGATTACATCGCCAGCCGCTTGTGCTGTAGCCCCTCCTTTAGCATTAACAACAGGAGACGAAATACTAACTGTGCTACCAGTTGCCTGTGTTCTAGCTCCTCCGTTAGCATCGACAGCAGGAGACAAAACATCGATTACATCGCCAGCCGCTTGTGCTCTAGCTCCTCCATTAACATCGACCACTGGGGATGAGATACTAACGGTGCTACCCGCGGCCTGCGCGATAGCTCCACCGCTAGCATCAACAGCGGGACTCGTTAGGGGTATGTTTACGCCTGACGCAGTTGCCGTATCGTCTACTGTTACCAAAACGGTTGGGGCGTTAACAGAGATAGTAGCCCCTGATGCAGAGGCAACTGTCTCCACGGTATTAGCAACAGAGGGAGCAGAAATAGAGACAGTCACGCCTGCCGCCGAAGCCGTAACATCCTCGACAGCAATGCCATCTGGTGCAGTAATGGTTGTTGTTAGTTCAGCGACTTGTAAAGCGGAGTCGGTAATATCGACTTCCATGTCCGTGTCAAATGTTTGGACTGGCTCACTAAGGCTTAAATATTTCTCTGCCTTATCCTTATATTCCGTACTGTCATCATGGAACCATATGAAGTCATCGGTAGAATCGCCAATACAGTAGTTTGCATACGTACCGTCAGCGAATTTTTTAGCCTCGGCCCTAAACAGAGCCGCGCTCGGGCTAGCAGATGTATCTGAATAGACGCTTATTAAGTCCCCATTTTCTGCCGCGAGGTACAGATAATACTTAGCGTTTACTGTGATCGGCCAGACTAAATAATTTTGCCTAGAACGACTTCCCCAATCGCCCCTCCACGGAAGAACTGTCCTCGCGGGCGGCCATTCCTGCGGAGTTCCTGAGCCTATATTGATAGGGAAAATTGTGACATCTGAATAGTCGGTGCGACTAGATACTTTAGCGGGAGCCCAATTGCTGTATAACAAACTATTCGTATTAATGTGGGAAACCGAAGCATTCCAACTTATCGCACGAACATTGACGTATAAATACGTTCCTGAGTAAGTTCCTGATGTTTGGAAACTCACCGCAGGCGTTATCATTTGGACGTCACCGCTAGCCGCCGGATGAATTTCTAGGTCGCCATCTATGAATGATGACCCTCTAAGGGCATCTACATAATCAGCGTATATCCCAAAGTTCGCCCATTGCATGAAGGCATCGACGCGAATAATCGTGAGATTGCCACTTAGGTCAAATTCCCACGTTGCCATCCATGAATTGTTTGAAGAATCGGTGCTTTTTTTGCCGTCAAACCAAACCAACGCTCTCTGACTATCCCAGTCAATCAGCCGCTTGTTTATGGTGGTGTATGAGTTAACGGTCCAACTTCCCGCACCTGTGCCTGACGACAATGTGAATGTAGTCGGGAACGACAGGTTTACTGTTGGGAAGTTAAAATTGTGCTTTGTGGTGAATCGATCAACTCGCCCTGCGTAGGTGCTTAAGGTTCTAACTCTGATGTCTTGATCAGGTGCAGTGACGGTGATGGACAAATTGTCCGAAATAGTGACTGTTTTTGATGCTGAAGCAGATGAAACAGGCGCAGTAAGACCGACTTCGATACTGTCGGAGAATGTTGCCGTAGCACCAGCAAGTACAGATGCTTCAGCCGCTGTTAGGCCAATGGTCGCGGCCTGTACCTGCGTGATGGCCCCCGCATTGGCGCTTGCCACCGGGAGACTCCGCTCGATTACGAATGGTACCTGAGAAAAGTCCTCTACAAACGTAATGCTTCCGCCCATACCACTGTGGATGCCACAGTAGTAGTATAGGTCAGGCGTAGATGTTGTGACTTCAATTTCGACATACGCCCCGGCATTGCCTGCTGTGCCGACTGTCGTTACATTGGTAGTGTACTCTGTACCGCTGTTGTGGGTACCGTCGGAAGTCGTTGAGAACTTGAAGGGGTGTCCACTGATTGTGGAGTCAGATACATCGAAGCGGTAGATTCCAACTTCGTGTAGTGAGAGGGAGTCTTGTTTGACTCCATCGATATAATACTTGTTTCCGGACCCGTCGTTAGAGACCGTAACGGTAAATGTTTGTCGGGCCTTGTGTCCATCGACAGCAATTGTCGCGCCGCCCTTTGCTGTTGCGGCGGGGTCGCTAAGTGTGAGGGTAACACCTGAAGCAGATGCTGTTATAGCTATACCAGCCGTTGCGGCGGGATTATTGACGGTGACAGTTACGCCAGCGGCGGATGCGGTCACATCAACATTGCCAGCCTCAACTGTCTGGGTAGTGACGCGCCCAATAGCATGCACGCCAATCGCAGATACGCCAATAGCACCGACATATGATTGTGCCTGTGCCTGCTCTTTTTCAGCGGCTATGGGAGCTTCAGCAAACGCCTTAAATCCAAACACTATTCAACTACCCACTGAAGATTGTCTTCGTCCCAGTATGCTGTTTCAACCCCTAATTCAATATCAGGCATCGGAACTGGGGCTTCCCACAAACAAGTGCTTTCATCGAGTACCCACGAATCAAAAGGTTTTGGAGGAATAAACGCGTCTCTCTCTGCATCATAAACGTGGCCTATCCCCGCAAAGTTTTTTCGGAACACCTTATTATAGCTCGTTTGTACCCACTCGCCCCCAAACAAGGACTGCAAAAACTGAATTCCTAACGACTCTTGCTCAACTAGATCTCCGTCCTCGAGCACTGTGTTCTCAACAACGACAACTTGCTCAACGATGTTTTCTGCATTGATCTTCGCAAAATGAGCCATCAGAACTGTATGCTCCCAGAGCCGGTAAATTTGTAGATGTAAAATGCGCCATCCGTGGATGTGGTTGGAGATCCTGTAGTTTGGGTAGCTTGATTAGGGGAGCGGAAGATAACAACACCAGAGCCGCCTTGCGGAACAGTAGAAGTACCTGTTCCACCACCTCCACCACCAGTCTTAGCGTCACCGCTTTGGCCATTACTTTGGTAAGTGTTACCACCATCACCGCCGCCACCTTGACCACCAGCACCTTCATTTCCAGTATTAAAAGTTGATCCTCCGCCTCCACCGGCGTAATAAGTAGACGTACCAGTGATGCTATTTGCTACACCGTTTCCACCACCGCCTGCATAGCTATTAGTTGCATCTCCGCCTGCCTGAGACGCGCCGCCGCCACCACCTGAATGAATAAAGCTGGAATTTGAGTTTCTTAAATAGCCGATACCGCCATCGTTTCCTTGTCCGGTATATAAAGCGGATCCTCCTGATGATGTACCGCCCGCATTTCTGCATCCGCCACCACCACCAGATGCTCCATCAATACCGTCATTAGCGGTGCTTGTCCCGCCAGAACCACCGCCGTATGCCGTGCCGCCCGAGAGGCCACTGACAGAACTATTAGTGCCAGTACCGCCAGTTCCCGACGCGCCCGACCCAACTGTTACAGTAACTGTTCCTGATGGGACCACCTGACCTTGCAAGTAAACTACTCCACCTGCGCCGCCGCCGCCTCCGACATAACCACTAGCACCAGTGCCGCCTGCGCCACCGCCGCCGACAATTAGTACATCAAGCCCCGCCCCTAAAAGGGGGGTCCACTTTCCCGCTTTATTAGCGCGAGCAACTTGATTTAAGCTCCACATGGATGAAGCAGACGCTGGATTCGGAAAATCGGCCATTTAAAACACCGCCGTTGTATTCGGAATGTATAGATGCCCCGATGATGTATAAGTCCCTGTATTATACGAGCGGTTTGTTGTGTCAACAGTGGCTCCTGTTGTATTGCCACCACCATTAACATACTCAGTCGTGTCAGTTGAGTCATCAAACAAACAATCCGTGACTGTAATCACATCATCTCTGCCTGAATAACTTTCATACCAGCTTGAGTAGTTAGCAAACGTGCAACGAATAAACTCGACGTCAATTGTCGTCAAATTGCCGTTGTTGTAGTGCCACGATATGCCACCAGTTGACTGATCAATGTAGCAGTTGACTAGCCGCCCTTTTGCAGGACCGGTTGAGGCTACTTGAGCAACAAGTGCGTTGATATAGCTAGTCTCGGATGTTTGTTGTGTATACCATGTCACAAACGCACTTTGCTTGTTAACAGTTGGAACGTGAGTTGAGTCCCCGCCGCCAAATATATGCATGCCGCGACCGGCGGCTTTGGTCCATTCAAGTACAACGTTTGCCGCATCATCTGTATCACCGCAGATCAACACATTTTTGTGTCGCCACGGATCGTTACCATAACCGTCAGTTGCCTCACTAGTAACTGTGTAAGTGTTTCCAGAAGCTAGCAACAGCACATCGCCGTCACTAAGATTATTTAAGGCAGTATTTATTGAACCGGCACTGGTGACCGTTGTTATTGATCCGCCCGTTGTTGCTATATAGCTTTGTGCATAGTTGTAGCCTTCTGTAGCTACAATGTCATCATTGGGATAAACCCCAACAGAACGTGCCGTCGACGCTTCCCGCATTTTCCACACAGAAGACCCTTCCGATACTGTTGGATACACGATATCGCCACGCACAACTTTTGCGTGGTCTTTTAGTGTCCATATCTGGCTCGACGGAAAACTAGCCATTAGCTAATCTCTTCGTAAGAACAGACCGCCTCTAAGTCTGATGCGGCGTTAGCTGTTAGCCGCAAAGCATCGCCTTCTTCTAGATAAACTGGCTTGCTCAGTACATCAATCGTTGCATCAGCAGGCACTACAAGTGTTTTGGCAATGTGATAAGCAGTCGATGATCTGAACAGATCAATGTTAACTTCCGCATTATCAGTGCCATCAACGTTAGACACATACAAAGAATTTACCTTGAACACTTTTCCGCTTGATGCCGAGTTCGTGACAATCGCAGTGGCAGATGTTCCGACAGCTTGTACCGCTGTTTTACCCGTAATTGTTGCTACGTTTACAATGTTTGGTGCCGCCATTTTATCCTCCGAATACGATTGCCATAGCGATGGCTTTACCTGTTGTTACACCCGCCGCCGGTATATCACTCGGATCAACAATCTTCTGTGCAGGCAGTACCATTAAAATATCTTTTGACCCTGCTCCCCAGTTTACGGCGCTTCCGCTATTGCTCGACTCTAAGATCGTTGTTCGAGCGAGGGTTGTGCCACTGGCTGTATAGGTGCCAACACCGAGCTCCCAATCTGTACCATCGGTAATCTGATAATACGTTGTGTCGCCGTTAGACATGACGGAGGAAAACGTCTGAAACCCTGTTGGGGCCGTACCACTGAGTGTTACCGTTCCAGTGCCAGTCGTGGTTGTGGTTTCCTGTACTCGGTTTTTAAGAACTAGCGCCATATCTACACCTCAAACCATGTTTGTGTCGGCTCATCCCACTGGTATACAGCGTCATCTTCTGGGCGGATAACAGGAGCTACCCATCTCGCCGTTTCTTCATCTAAGACCCATGAGTCAAACGGTTGAGGTGGAATAAATGCATCTCTTGCTGAATCATAGGTGTAATTTTTAGTTGCAAAGTTTTTGCGGAATGATCCGCTTTTACTTGTCTGAATCCATGTTCCGCCTAATAAATTACGGCAAAACTCTTGACCGAGATTTTCTGATGCATTTCCGTCTGCATCCAATAAAACATCATCGTTGACAACCAAAACGCGAAGGACAACATTGTCTAAACCGATTTCTGCGAAGTGCGCCATTAGAATGTAATGCTTCCTGTGCCAGTGAAAGTATAAATATTGTAAGACCCGTCTGTCGTAGTTGTTGGAGATCCAGTAGTTGAAGCGGCAGTGCTGGTAGTGCGTATGATTACAACCCCATCTGACCCAGAACCTCCATCTCCGTTTTGGTAAGCACCGCCGCCCCCGCCAGAGCCGTACCCAGTTGCATTTGCTCCATTGCCGTGACTTGCAGTACCACCATTACCGCCGCCACCTGAACCGCCCGAGCCGGGGGTTGAGTTGGTAGTTCCGCCACCACCGCCACCGCCAGCATA
>Ga0181591_10000393_pt1 | contig 34094 bp, 25 predicted proteins | sample 071ome_33_FD_133757 | JGI IMG/M metagenome (GOLD analysis project Ga0181591, IMG submission 133757) | Coastal salt marsh microbial communities from the Groves Creek Marsh, Skidaway Island, Georgia - 071412AT metaG (megahit assembly) | ecosystem: Environmental > Aquatic > Marine > Intertidal...
GATATATTGTTCTTAAGGAGTAGATTCTCTTTAACCAAAGATGCTGTGCCTGATTGAATTTTTGCCTGAGTTTCAGATTCAATTTGCTCAATTTGTTCCCGAAGGTTGGCGATGGTGCTCTTCAAATCGGTGATTTCTACAGATTTTTGAGAGTCAAGTGCCTGCAGTCTACCGGCATAAAGATCTTCCTGGTTTTCAAGTTCCAGACGGATTTTGGATAGGCTTTCCTGCAGCACTGATATTTCTGAACCTGCCTTACTTAAGGCACTTTGGATGAGAGTTTCTTCGTTTGCTTTGGTTTCATCGATTTGATCACGAAGCTTGGAAACTAATGATTTGAGATGAACAATTTCCTGGTTAGAAGTAGCAGCATTCTTTTGAATGATAGATTCAAATCTATCTTTTTCTCTTTCCAGCGAATTTCGGGACAAAAGAAGCGATTTCCTAAGTTGGTCAATTTCCTGCTCCTTGCTTCTTTCTAATTCTTGCAGTGAATCGTCTTTCTGTAACTGGATAGATTCAATTTCATTTCTAAGTGTTTCAATGGTCGACTGGAGGATGGTCTTTTCGGAATTACTTTTTTGATAAGCCTTCTGCAGTGCTTCCGACTTTCTGATTTCAAGTCGATCAAGATTCTCCCTTAATAATGACATCGAATCTTTAAGCTGCCTGATTTCTGCGTTTTTGGAGCTTACTGCACGCTGAGCTTCATCGGCTTTGGATGCTTCACTTTTCTCTAAATCTACTCGCAGGTTGGAAATTGTTTCTTTGAGTAATTGTATTTCTTGGCTTTTAGAATTTTCAACCAATTGAAGTTTTTCTTGGAATTCACTTTGTCTTTGTTCTATCTGAGACCTTGCGTGGGATAGGGTCTTTCTAAGCTGTCGAATTTCCTGAGTTTGAGCTCTTCGTTCATTTTGAACAGCGTCCCTTAATCGATCATCAAAAGAATCAATTTCATTTCGCAAGGAACTTATCATTTCTTTAAGAGATGATACCTCGCTTGAATTTGCCTGTTCCACCTTTTGCAGGTGTTCTTGGTGGCGAACACTAATTAGTTCAAGGCTATCCCTACTTTTTTGTAAAGATTCTTGTAGTGCTTTTTTTTCAAGAATTAGATCGGTTGTAGCTTGTTGAAGTTCGCTGGCCTTTTCGGATTGTACTTCCTCTAACTTGTGGCGTAAGTCCGTGACAACATTTTGGAGAGATTTTACCTCCTTATCGCTATCAGAACGAACTTTCTGCAGTTGTTCATCCTTTTTAATCTCAATTTGTGAAACCTTAACTCTAAGATTGGAAGCGAGAGTTTGTAAGTCCCTGATCTCAGTTTGGTTTTCTTGAATAACTTTCTGCTTCTCGTTGTAGGATTCGTTTTCTTTTGCTTCTAGCTCATTTCTTAAGTTTGAAATAGCATTTTGAAGTTCACGAATTTCTGTTTCTTTGGAGGAGAGAGCTTTTTGTTTAACATCTGATATTTTTTTATCGGATTCTTCTAGGCGTGACCTCAAATCCTCAACCAAAGATGAGAAACCATTGCGCTCGGCGATAAAAGAACTTTCCAAAAGTTGCTTATCGGCGGAACTTTGTATCGAAAGCTGTTCGTATTCAGACCTTAATTTTTCGATGACTTTCTGGAGGTTAACTTCGTGGTTCCTGTGTTCTTTTTCTAATGTTTGAACTTCTAAATCATGAAGTTGCAAACTATGATCCATTTGATCTCGAAGAGAACTTATAGTTTGTTTCAGAAAGTTTAACTCGCGTTCATGCGAGTTAGTCTCAAGAGGGGGTAGGGGAGACATCCTTTTTTTTTGTCAAAAAAAGTAAAAGGTGTAAATAAGAACCTTGCTCTACTTTCTAATGTAGCCTACCCAATTAAGAATAAGGTTTATGATCATTCTAAAAACTTCGAAAGTTTTAAGTGTTTTATTACTTTTCGCTGCTTGTTCTGATCGATCCGGCAACAAGCAAGTCGAAGACACAAATCCTACCTCACTACCTGATGTTGCGTCTTTGGTAGCAAGCCAGACGGGTGGTGGTCAGGACCTTGCATCATTTCTAGACCAAGGAGCAAGTGCCCAAACAATCGATGCTACCGATGGTGCTTCTTATGAAGGTTTATCTGATGAGCCAGTAGAAGAAATAAAGGAAGAGTTTGGGAAAAGAGATTTTACTCCACTAGATGGTGTTCAAGATATCGACGATTCTTCTCTAAAAATTGATTCTCATAAGCAGGTAGGTGACTTTGAAATTAGTCTGAACGAACTTCGTGCCTCAAATATCCGTAAAGACCAAACAATCGCTTCACTCACCCGGTTAAACGAGGAACTGATTGCCGAAATTCAACGATTGAGACCTAAATCTCCAACTCCAACTCCAGCTCATTCCGCTAGCTATTACCGGGAAGAATATCATTCTGATAGTCACCTCCAAAATTTACAAAAGGAAATAGCTGTTCTTAAAAAAAGCCTCTTGCAAAAATCTGAGGAAATAGACGGTCTTAGACTAAGAAATAATCAGTTTCAAAGTGGAATAGATTCCCTACAGCCTCGCGTTGTTTCTCGAAGTTTTGTATCTCCAGAACTACCACGATCTAACCGTAATCGTAGGGAAGTGATTTCGAGCCCTGATCTGATCCAAGCACCTGAAGATGGCTTTTCCTTCGAATCCTGCAGTTTGGAATTTGATGCGGTGGTTACCCTGCTCAATGGAAAAAGTAAGGAAGTTTTTTACACTGAATTCTTTCTTATTTCTCAAAGTTTACCCGACCTTCTGTACAGCGGGGGCATTTTCATAAAGGATTTCCCTGAAGTCCGATCCTTTGAAGAACTTTGGGCCAAATCGAGAAAATCTCCTTTTGCCTTCCCTGGTGTTTACAAGCGAATCAGGAATTTATTATTAGAACAAATTGAAAAAGGCGACGGTTATAGAATTCGTACTGACATTGATGGATATGCTAACTTTACCAACTTGCGCACCGGCACTCACTATTTGGTTGGAACCGCACCAGTCGGTAAAATTGGTGCCGTATGGAATGTGCCTGTTCGCTTGAAAACTGGTACAAACAAAACTTCCCTCACCTTGGCAAACGCGAATTGGAGCGAATAGTTATAACCTTTACTCGGACTAATATAAGTGTAGATTTTACTACAAATTAATTTCCCTATGAGCAACGAACAATCCTCAGATAGCAAAAAATTACAACTCACTTTCCAACAAAAAATTGGAATCCTTTTATCCTTTGCGAAGGATAAAGTGGTCGAACAAATACAATGTGTATGGTTCATTATTTTGTACCTCATTGTCTTTCAAGTTCTCGTCTTAGGCTTGCCGATTGTTTATTCCTTAATGATTGCGGCTGGTATTATGATTGTGATTGTAGGTCTAGCCTTTTTTATGGAAGGTCTTCGCTTGGGACTTATGCCTTTAGGAGAAGCTCTTGGGTCCACTTTACCTAGGAAAAAGATCCTTGGCATCCCTTGCCTTCCCACCAGTCTGGCCTTTGGGTTTGTGTTAGGTGCATTCGCAACTTTTGCAGAGCCAGCGATTGGTGTTTTGAGAGCAGCAGGTGCTGGGGTAGACCCCACTGCGGCTCCATTGTTGTGGACCATCTTAAATACCGGTGCTGGGCTTTTAGTTAACTGTGTTGGTGTTGGTGTTGGAATCGCTGTACTATTAGGTGTACTCAGGTTTTACAAAGGCTGGTCCTTAAAGCCTTTTATTTATGCTGGGGTAATTATTCTATCTTGCATTACACTATATATGCAATTCTCTGATGATAGGCTCAAGCATGTCTTGGGCTTAGCCTGGGATTGTGGTGCGGTAACCACCGGCCCTGTTACTGTCCCTCTAGTTCTTGCTCTTGGTATCGGAGTTTGCCGCATTGTTTCAACAGGAGGGTCGAGCAACACTGGTTTTGGAGTTGTTACCCTTGCTTCCTTGTTTCCGATATTAGCTGTAATGTGCTATGCCCTATACCTTTTCAACACCGATAATTATTATTTCGCGAGTGAATCAAAAGCTTCTTGGCATACAGAAGCAGGAAAATATGGAACCAATTACCCTGTAGATTTGCAAAAATTTGGTGACTTGAATGCTCGATCTAAAATCGAGTCTGCTTCGAGTGTTGGAGAGTCTGAGCTTTCATGGTCCTTGTCCGTTGATGAGAGAAAAATGGTGGAGGAATATCTCAACAAAAACAATGTTCTTCCAGAAGGGTATACACTCAAGACTAAAGTTGCGGAAGGCTCAATTGTTCCTTCCCCTCTATCCAACGGCGAACGAGAAAATGTACAAGTGCGGGGAGCCAAAGCATATGTTGTTAGAGAGGGATACAAAGCCCCAGATGCTGTTTGGAACCCAGATGCCGATATCGCCTCTGCCTTTTCCAACAAATTTGATTTCTTTCCTAATACTTTCAAACCTCAGGAAATAGACAAAAACAACAATGGAAAGGCGGACCCCGGCGAAGATTTTTACAGCATTGAACCGGATGGTTCCATCAACTACTCAAAGACAGATGGAATATTGAGCGGGCCAGACCAAGACCGAGGAGCTCTCGAAGGTGCCATTTGGGCAATTGTTCCTTTGTGTTCGATCTTGTTGTTTGTTCTCCTTGTTGGTCTTAGGCAAAAACCCAAACATATGGATGAGCTCATCATTGGGATTATTTGTGCGGTTACAGGGATGTGCCTGTTTAACCTGGGTATTTCTCTTGGATTGACACCTCTCGGCGAGCAACTTGGCGGAAATGTTGTCTCGAGTTTTGCATCGATACAACCATGGCAATCTGAAGGTTTTATTGAACCCATCTTTCAGTCTTCGACCGTAGGAAAATGCCTTGCTATATTGTTTGGTTTTATTTTGGGGTATGGAGCAACATTGGCAGAACCGGCACTCAATGCATTGGGGTCCACGGTTGAAAAAATTACCGTTGGGGCGTTTAAGAAAAACCTCTTGATGCAAGCTGTTGCAACTGGAGTTGCTCTCGGAATCGCCACTGGTGTAGCAAAAATTGCGTTTAACTTAGAACTTTGGTATTTGCTTATTCCTCCCTACACATTGCTCCTTATTCTTACCTTTATTTCCAGTGAAGATTTTGTCAATTTTGGTTGGGATAGTGCTGGGGTTACCACGGGTCCTATCACTGTGCCCCTTGTTTTAGCAATGGGGTTAGGTATTGGTGCCAAAACAGGAGCAATCGATGGGTTTGGTGTATTATCACTCGCTTCTGTTGGACCTATAATAACCGTTCTTACCGTTGGATTATTAGTGCGAAAAAAACCTAAAGATCCCTCCTCAACCGAACAACAAATGGAGGCTGCATAAATGAGTACTTTAACTATTAAAAACAATATTTCCTTGGTGAACCTTATTTTGCCAAAGGATTCTTTGTCTTCGGCTGTATCTGAATTGCAAAAGGCTGGAGCACTGGGAGTTTTTCATATCGCTGCCCGTGGATCGATTATTAACGAAGGTGGATTATTGTCCAAGATGTTTCCGCCACCATCCCCCGAGCAATGCTTGGTTCAATTTTTGGTTCCTGATTCTGAAAAACAAAGAATTACTGATGCCGCTATTGCATCTGCTCGATTAGATAAAGTGGGATCTGGAGCGATATTTAGTATTTCCTGCAATAATGCTCATTTCACTTCAAACTTTCCTTTGACTGGAGGAAATGATGATTCTTCTCTAACAAGCGAAGTAAATGCATTAGAGGCAATTTGTTGTATTTGTGAAAAAGGAGTGGCTGAAGATATTGCCCAAGCAGCATTGTCTGCGGGTGCACCTGGGCCAACTGTTACTTTTGGAGAAGGCGGTGGAATACGGGATAAAATTCCCTTATTGCGCATGACGAAGGGTCCTGAGAAGGAGTTTGTTTGGTGTGTAGTTGACCGTGCTGAATCCAATGAGGTGTTTACCAATATGGCTCGAGCAGGCAGAATTACCGAACCAGGCAGAGGGTTTATGTATTCCATACCTGTATCCGATGGTATTATCAATGTTAGTAGTACGGTTGCAAGCTCCTCCCATGGAGCAAGTATGGAGCAAGTAATATCGGTTCTAGATGAAATAAAGGGTTCAAAAGATTGGAGAACTACAGCAGATAATAAATCCGCAACCTTGAATACAACATTTCTTAAAGATTTAGTGGGTCTCTACTGCGTTGTTCCTCGCGATCACTACAGCGATGTTTATGATTCAATTCTTGACTCAGGGGCTCCTGGTGTAAGTACAAATTTTGGTGTGATGGCCGATCAAAACAGGTCCGATACGGACCCTTGTAATGAAGAATGGGCATTGGTTTACACATCTCTGGCTCCATCTGCAGTTGAATCTGTTAGGGATAAGGTTGCGGCCCAGTTACAATTGTTGAATATCGATCGTTTTGCTTTTTATACACTCCCTATTCCCAAGGCATTAACTTACCTTGGTGGATGATCCTCTTTTTTTAAATTTAAGGATTGGCCCGATTTTTTGTGGGCATGTTACCTGATTGATCCTACTTGTAAATCTTAACAGCAGACCATTCACCCATTTCTTTAGTTGTATAATTAAATTCTGAACTTTTGTTTAAGGATCTAAACTTTTCTAACACCTGAGCGATCTCTTGAGTTAGAATACCAGAAAGTACAACCACGGAATTTTCATCAGTAAGGCTCATGATAAGATCCGCGTAAGAAATGAGTACATCTGCCTGAATGTTAGCCATAACAAAATTAAATTTACCAATTGAATCATCAAGGTTGTTTAAATCTTGAGTGGTAAAGGTGATCGAACCTTTTAGGTCATTGAGCAATGCGTTTTCATGAGAAATACGAACTGCATCATTGTCATTATCAAGGCCTAAAACATTTTGAAATCCAATTGATTTAGCGACCAACGAAAGAATTCCAGACCCACAACCAAGATCAATGAAACTACCATCCATGCAAAGATCTCCCTTGCATTCGATCAAAAATTCAAGACACATACGGGTCGACTCATGGTTTCCAGTACCAAATGCCATGCCAGGGTCGAGATAAATAGATATATCTGTTGCTGCGACTGGGTGAGATTCTTTTAACCATAGTGGAATCAGGTTCACGCCTTTGTAGCTCCATGGTTGAAAATGCTTTTTGTATGCCTCCTTCCAGTCTTGTTCATAAATCGATTCCGTTGAAAAATGAAACTGCACTGATTGTCCGAGCGAAGAGGTTATGTGAGTTTGGTGTTTATCTAACTCCTCCTTGTTCGAGAAGAAACCAGAAAGAACACCAAGACCATTGACATGGTTAACTTCCAATGCCCAAGGAGATGGGGCTTCTTCATAAAGATAGCCCTCAATGAGATCAACATGTTCCGGTTGAATCTTGGATGAGTGTTTTAAAAGCGATTCACTCATTGGAGCTAACTTTTTGAGACAGTTGAGAAATTACAGTGGGCAACAACATATGCTCTGCAGCATGAATTTTTGCAGCAACTGAATCAAGTGTATCACCGAACATGATTCGAACAGGGGCTTGTGCGATAATTTCACCAGAATCTAACTCGGCTGAAATCCAATGAACAGTACAACCAGTGATTTTCACACCTGCGTTCCATGCTTGTTCGATCGCATGTAGGCCCCGGAAGCTTGGTAATAAGCTTGGGTGAAGATTAATGATTTTTGAGGAAAATGAATCAATAAAGGTTTTGCTCAGCACTCTCATGAACCCTGCTAAAACAATTAGGTCGGGTTCGAGTTTTGTAAGTTTATCTACCCAAGCATCATCCTTTGATCTATCGTAATTTCCTAAAAAAAAATCTGGTACAGATGCAGATCTGGCAACTTCTAAAATCCCGCTCTCTTTTTTATCCGAACACACGCCAACAATCTCCGCAGAGCCTAAAAGTCCAGAGGTGCTCGCATCAAGTATGGCTTTACAATTTGAGCCTTTTCCTGAACCTAAAATTATAGTTCTCATATTTTATGATGGGTCAGTTTTTTAAATTTTGGATGGTTTCTATTTTTAGTGTAGTGCTGAAACCTTTTAAAAAAGGAACAAAACAAATCCTCGCACCGACTTGATCCAACGCAGACTTTTCATTTACATTTAGAGTGTCTACAGAATAGTCACCAGATTTTACATATACATCCGGTTGAAGCTTTAAAATCTCATCCGAAAGATCAGCATTCTCAAAAAGAAAAACTAGTGAGACAAAACGAAGGGAGCTGATCATGTACGCTCTCTCGTACTGAGAATAAATGGGTCGATTAGAACCTTTTATAGCACGCACGCTAGAATCTGAGTTAAGTGCAACCCATAGCTCATCGCCAAACTTGGATGCTTTTTCTAGTGCGTGAATATGCCCAGAATGCAAGAGATCAAAGCAGCCGTTCGTGAGAACGATCTTTTTACTTTTGCGAGCCCTTTGGATTCTTTTTTCGCAGGCATCATCAAGACTGCAAATGCTCTCGGCAAAAGCTTCTGGAGTAGTCACGATCTAGCTATCTCCTTCAAAAAAACGCTTTGCTTTGTCTAGTAAGCTTGCTTCTTCTTCTAAATCCTTGTCACCGCATGCTAAACCAAATTCAACAAGTTTCTCTTTCTGTTCCTTGGTAAGGTTATTAGGCACATGGATAACAGTCTTAATGTACAAATCACCTTTGTGGGACGGAGACCGAAGATTGGGCATTCCTTGATCCCTAATGCGAAAAGTTTTGTTGGATGGTGTGCCGGGCGGAATTTTGAGAGTTACTTTTCCTTCCAAGGTTGGTGCATCAATTGTTCCCCCAAGGGTTGATAATGTGAACGGAATCAAGATTTCGTGAAAAAGATCGTCCTCATCGCGCTCAAAAAGATCGTGTGATTTAACTTGTACATCCACATATAAATCTCCGAATGGTCCGTTACGAGGACCTGCGTCCCCTCTGCCTCTAGAACATAACCTAGAGTTGTCATTGATCCCTGCTGGAATTTTTACTTTTACAGAATCACTACTTTTAGCCCGTCCCTGTCCATGACAGTTTTTACAAGGGTTTTCAATTGTTACACCAGACCCATTGCAGCTTGGGCAGGTTCTACGAATACTAATAAACCCTTGATTGGAAGCGACTTGCCCGACACCACCACAAGTAGTGCACATCGTTTTAGAAGATTTGTCGGAGGAACCAGACCCATCACATTTTGAGCATTCTTTGTGTCGAGAGTATTTAATTTCCTTTTCAACACCTTTGGCGGCTTGTTCTAAGGAGATTGAGACTGATACTCGTAAATCATTCCCCCTGATTCCATCAGCTGTTCCTCCTGATCCACCGCCAAAAAAGTCTTCGAAGATACTGCCAAATCCACCTGAATTGCCACCTCCCCCAAATACATCTTTGAACAAATCAAAAGGATCCACTCCACTTGAAGAGTAACCGCCCCGAAATGCATCGTGGCCAAATTGATCGTACTTTGCCCGTTTTTCGGGATCCTTCAAGATATCAAAGGCAGCTGATATTTCCTTGAATTTTTCCTCTGCTTCTGAATCTCCCGGGTTTTTGTCAGGATGATACTGGATAGCTAGTTTACGATAAGCTTTTTTGATATCTGAATCAGATGCATCTCTGCTTACACCTAAAACCTGATAGTAGTCAGTAGTTGCCATAAGTTGAAATCAGGAATCCTGATTATTTTCTGTTTTTTGTGAAACGATAACGGATGCAGGCCTAATTAAATGATCTTTGAGCCGATAACCTTTACGAATGATTTTTAGAACAAGGTCGTCTTCCTCACCATCTTCATATCCGATAGCTTCCTGTACTTTGGGATCAAAAGCACCCCCAACTTCATCGATGCAAACGAGGCCATATTCTTCAAATGTCTTCTCCATTTGGTTAATCGCCATCTTAAAACCATTCACGATTGGCCCTTCTGGGTCCGCCTTGATGGCTTCATCCATGCCCATTTTAAAGGCATCAATTACAGGTAATAAATCTTCAATAAGTTGCTGCCTTGCCCGTTTGATTGCCTCTTCTCTATCCCGAATCGACCGCTTCTTTAAGTTTTCTAAATCTGCAACAGTTCTCAGGTATTTTGTCTGCAAGTCCTCGTTTTTACTGTAGGCTTCAGAGAGTCGTTGTTCGATTCCTGCCGAATCATTCGTTAAATCCTCATTTTCTTGAATGTTTGGTTCAGTATCTGAGTTTACATCTTTTGTTTCAGGATTTGCAGATTCTTCTTTGGTATTCATTTTAAATTATTTGTTTGATGGCTGATAAATAAAAGCATCCACGAAATCTAGGTCAACATGATTGGCAGAAAAGAATACTTCTACAATTTAATGGGGTTCGGGGGTGTAAAAATTATCAGTGACAATTAATTCTGTTTCTTCGTTGCAGGTGATGGTACAGGGTTCGGAAAATGGGGAGAGAGCAAGCTGACCAAAATCGAGAGAAGATGTTCCAATTTGAAGAGGGGAACCAAGTGCATTTATAAGCATACACTGTTCATGTTTATTTTTTAATGCCAGGTTCTGAGTGGGCTTTAGTCTAAATTTTCTGATACGAAAATGTTCGCATTCTGCCAATATTTGTATGTCGGAAAGACTCGAAGCAAGGAGGCTTGCGTCGGAATCGGTAAAATCAATGCACTGCAATGATTCATTTATATGAAGTTGCCTGGATTGCCCCTGCTTGTCTTTTCTTCCCCAATCATAAACGCGATAAGTTGTGTCTGAGTTTTGCTGAATTTCTAAAATTAAGTTTCCAGCACCTATGGCATGCATCCGTCCACTTTCGACTAAAACCGAGTTTCCTGGCTTTGAGCTCACATAATGACAAACAATTTCAAGGTTCTCATTTTTTAATGCTTCAAGAAAGTCCTCTTTTGTCTTTCCTTTTTTAAGTCCCAAAAACAAGCCTGCATTTTTGCTCGCATGAAAGACATACCAATTTTCTGTCTTAGGCTCACCACCTAAAGTTTTTGCAACGGATGCAGGTGGGTGAACTTGCAGGCTCAACCTTTCAGAGCAATCAAGCCACTTTACTAAAATAGGAAACTTTCTGTGGTTGTCCCATCCAGGACCCATGATTTCATCCGATTTTGAATTTAATAAATGCCGAATGGTGCTTTGGTCATTTTCGGGTTGGGCAACCGTCGATACATAATCATCTCGATCAACTAAATCCCAAGATTCTCCAATTTTTTGATCCTTAGGTATTTCGCGAGATAAAATCTCTCTGAGGGATTGACCGCCCCATACTCTTTCAAAATAATGAGGTTCAAACTTGAAAATCATCACCTTTTATAGTTTCAATAGGTATTTATGTGTGGAGGAATTTATATAGCTTTTGTACGCTATCTTTAAACGGGTGGCAAACGTATCTGAAAAAACAGGCAAGGAAAGTGGTTTGACGAAGCTTTCGCCCGTCAAAAAAGGAGGGTGGGGCATCTTCTTAGCTGCCCTAGGTATCTTTATCTTGATCGCTCTTTTCGATTATGACCCCTCAAACTATCATGTTTATCCTCCTGCAGGCGAAGCCCCTTTGCTTGGTAAAGTGGGCATCGAACTGGGGAGATTTGCTTTCGTTCTATTTGGTCTATCCGCTTGGCTGATTCCATGGTTTTTGGGAGTGGGGGCTTGGTTACTTTTTACGCCAACCATCCGGCAATTAAGGCTACAAAAGCTCATTCCTTTACCTTTCATTCTTATCGCAGTGTCCATCATGGCAAATTTGAGAGACCATAGATCGGTTATGGAGGATGGCACTCCTTTGCTTGACCAATCTACTTTTGAGCACGGTGCTGGTGGCAGTCTTGGTGCTTGGTTATATTCTGGTTTGCCGTTTATGGAAGCATCTCAATTTGGGAGTGGTGGTTTTTTGAGGGTTTGGATTGGAGAAGTTGGTTCTTGGTTGTTTGCATCTGTGCTTTTAATCGTATCCCTTGCAGTACACTTTTCATTTGGTACTCCCCAATTAGCAAATTTTAAAATGGTGCTTACAAAAACACTAAATCTTTTTAAAAGAGATCACGGCAAAGAAAAAGCCCAAGTCCATCCACAACCTGAAAAAAGGGACCAAGACCCTGAGAAAAGAGGTAAAAAACCTATTTTAAAATCCTTGTTTCCTCGGCCGGGAACCAAAGAGGAAGAAGACCTCTTATTTGGCGATGTGTCGACCCAGCAAAGCGAATTCAAAGAAATAAAAGAAGATTCCATTGACCCCACCAGGAAGAGTAAAAAGACAACTCCTGAACCCGCCAAGAAGGCCGATACAGTTGCTGAAGAAAAATTCAGTGCTGCACCTAAGGTGTCTTCAGAGGCCGAGGAGGAAGTGTTAGAAACAGTTCCAACAACAAGTTTAGATAACGGTTTTAAAGTTGTTAGGGCTGAAAAAACGGAAAAGTCCACTGATCTTTTTCCGGAACAAAAAGGAGATTATCACTTTCCGACCTTGGACCTTTTGATGGAACCGCCTGAAGTTACTTCTGGGGGGGATGAAGATCATATGATCAAAGCTAAAAGGCTAAAAGAGACTCTTTCAGAGTTTAAGATCGATGTAGAACTGGGAGAGGTTCATACCGGCCCAGTAATTACCCGCTATGATATTCACCCGGCAGCCGGAGTAAGAGTAGAAAAAATTGCCAATCTAGACAAAAATTTAGCAATGGCATTGAGGGCAGATAGTGTAAGAATTTTAGCACCTGTGCCAGGTAAAGGTTGTGTGGGTGTGGAAGTCCCCAATGAAAGTGCAGCACCTGTTTGCCTCAAAGAGATTTTAGAGTCCAAAGCTTGGGCAGATGCGAATGCAGAGATTCCAATCGTCTTGGGAAAAGAGGCAAGTGGTAGACCTTTGGTCGCCGATCTTACCAAAATGCCCCACTTGCTGGTCGCGGGCTCGACGGGTTCCGGAAAAACGGTCTGTATCAACGCAATCATTGCTTCTCTGTGTTATCACTCCAGTCCGGAGGATGTAAGGTTTATCATGGTAGATCCCAAAATTGTTGAAATGAAAGTTTACAATGATTTACCGCATATGCTTATACCGGTTGTAACCGAGCCCAAGAAAGTCCCCGGTGCACTTAAATGGCTTCTTGTTGAAATGGAACGCAGGTATCAGATCTTTTCTAAAGTTGGTGTACGAAACATCGCCGGATTTAATGCAAAAATTTTAAAGGACAAAGAAGAAAAGGAGAAAGCACAGTTACTTGATGCAGAAATGACTGCGGAAGAACGTGCTGCTTTATCCTCTATTCAAGTTCCTCGTGATGATGATGCACTCGAAATACCAGAAAATAAGCTACCCTACATCGTATGCATCATTGATGAGTTGGCAGATTTAATGATGGTGGCTCAAGCAGATGTTGAAACGGGTATTGCCCGACTGGCCCAACTTGCTCGAGCAGCTGGTATTCACTTAATTATTGCCACACAAAGACCTTCGGTAAATGTGATTACAGGAGTGATCAAAGCGAATCTTCCTAGTCGGATCTCTTTTAGGGTGGCTTCCTACCGCGATAGCCAAACCATTCTTGATGGCAAAGGAGCAGAGTCATTGATTGGAAAGGGAGACATGCTCTTTATTCCCCCGGGGAGCGCTACCTTTATGCGAGCACAGGGTGCATTTGTAAGTGATGAAGAAATCAATGGAATCGTTGATTACTTAAAAAGAAACGGACCTCCTCAAATTATTGAGGAAGTCCGCGAGCAGATAGAATCTGCCGGGGAAGAAGATGTTCTTGGATCGAATGGAGAAAATGACGATGAAGATCCGATGCTTAAAAAAGCGGTCGAAATTATTCGTACAACCAAAAGAGCATCTACCTCTAATTTACAAAGAAAATTAAGTATTGGGTACAACCGTGCAGCAAGAATTATGGATGAGTTAGAAGAGAGGGGTGTGGTTGGTCCGGACTTACCTGGTCAGGGAAGAGAAATCCTGATGGATTTGTAATTGTATGCATTCTCAACTTGATCATCTTTGATTTTACTGAAAATGTGAAAAGGTACTCAAAATGGCAATTGGACAAAAACTAGAAGATGCAAGAAACCGTAAGGGTATTTCCATACGGGAAGCATCTGAATCAACCAAAATACGGGGAGATTTCCTAACTTCCTTTGAGGCTGGAAAATTTGATCTTAATTTACCTGAGGTTTATCTTCGGGGTTTCATTCGTGTATATGCTAGGTTTCTTGGAATCGACCCTGAATCTGCTGTGGCAGACTTAAGTTTAGAAATCGGCTCAGGGAAAAATAAATCCGTCAAGAAATCGATTGGGAAAATAGGTTCTCCAGAGAGTACTGACTCAGTCAAAGACATTTCTTCCGCTGATCAAAATAGGGTGCCTCATCAGGGACAAGCCAATGCAATCATCCCCAAACCAATTCTCTTTGTCGGCGGATTTGGTTTCATTGTCGTTATCTTTGCCATACTTTTGATTTGGGCTTTTTCAACCCCTGATGATCCTTCCGTTGTCTTAAATCCTGAAGACACCTCCAATATAAACTCGGTTCGGGAAACCAATTTGAATAATCAACAACCTTCTTCGACCAGTGCCCAACTTAAGCAGGCTCTTTCCTCTCCCAAGGAATCTCTTCTAAAGTTGGCTGCTGTTGGTTCGATAGAAAGGTTAATTATTAGTGATGAAGGGAAGTCACCCAAGGTATTTCATGAGTTCAAAAATGTCGAATCAGGTTGGGAGAAATCGATCCCATTTAGCGAAAGTTTTCGATGTTACAGTTCTTCCCTACAGCACATAAGATTTGCTGTAGATGATGGAATTGAAAAGCAAGTGAAAGGCGAAGGTGCCGGTAACTTTAGCTGGTCTTCGAAATAGGATTAGGCTGCCGTAACAGCAGCAGCGTGCTTAAAAAACCAGTACCAATTCTTACCTTTCAGGAGGGCAGAGAATTGTACAGGAATTTCTTCACCAGATTTGGAAAGCAAGCGAATATTAAGATCTAAAATATTTTTGTCTTTTAGAATTTTGTTAACACCTTCTTCGGCAATGTGTATGTCTTGTGGTGCAACAAATTCAACAATCGGTCGGTCTCGAAGAGTCGACTGATCGTAGCCTAAAAGATCAGAAATATGAGCGGTATTTCCGTGAAACCTTAATTCTCCATCTACCTTTTCTATAATCCCGGAGTATTCAGCCTGTTGAGTTAATCGGTCCAAAGAAAAATGACGTTCGGGAGTGAATACTGATCCCTCTTGAGCGAATTGACTATTTTGGAAATGCTTGGGTGTTAAATTTGCTCTTTTCTTAAAAGCACGATGAAAGTAGTGAACACTTTCGAAGCCACATGCTTCAGAAACCTTTTTCACACTTACTTTGGAACTCGAAAGCATTTTCTTTGCTTGATCGATTCGAGTTTGAATTAAGTCCTCAGTGGGACTTATTTTAAAAGTAGACTTGTAGAGAGAAGCAAAACGACTTGTGCTAAGGTTCATTTTCTTGGCCATCTCGTCAATTTTCCAGTTCATAAAATAATTTTCGTGAATTTCAGACCTGAGATCACGAAGGTTTTGTGCATGGTCAGGCAATGCCTCAATAAAGTCGTGATTACAAAGCCTGAAAGTTTTACTTAAAAGTTCGAGTATGTAAGAACAAACAACGCTTTCCCAGTTGATCCCCTTGTGTTCCAACTCAGTTTTAATTTTTGATAACAAGCTATCAGTGAAGTGGATTTGAAGCGGTTTGAGCAAAAGATTGGGTTCTGCATTCGAAATTGAAAATATTTTGGAGGCTTCTGCACCGCTAAAATTTAGGGCCGAATAGGAAAGGGAGTAATTACCAAGGGATTTAATCAGAAGGGAGACTCCTGGCTTGCGAATAAAAATGGAAGAAGCAGAGACATCAAACAAAGACTCATCCACTTCAATAGTAGCGGAATTGTGAAAGACAATGAATGAATAGTTCGGGTTGCTTTTGGGAAAAGATTCAGGTCGACAAAGGTTTGATAAAACCTCGACATTTTTTAGTTTTGTTTTCATTGGGCAATTAGGGTTAGGGCTGAAAGAATGATGTTTTAATTGCTTGTGCAGACAACTGAAACAATTTGTGGTCTTAGGACTATTTTAGTAAATGTAAATTAATAGAAATAAGAGATTAAACCAATCTATTGGTCAGCATCTGGGTCGACGCATTTAGGGCCTTTGAGGGCATCTTTTTGCCCGACGAGTTGAGGATAATCCTCGGCTTTTTCATTGAGTTCAATCCATTCTTGTAATTCTTCTGGAACATCCATGTCGGGGAAGATAGCCTCAACAGGACACTCGTCCATGCATGCATTGCAATCAATGCAAGTTTCGGGATTAATATATAATCGGTCGGGGAGTTCGTGGAAGGCATCCACTGGACATACAGAAACACAGCTAGTGAACTTACAGTCCACGCATTTTTCAGTAACTACATAGCTCATGGTATATATTTATATATTTTTTTGTTAAAAAAACCTAACAGGAGAAGAATTCCCTTCAGCCATACGACGATGTTCTTCATCAGAGCAAGCAGAATCGATAGGAGCATTCGGTTTTTCGTCATTTATTTGTACGAGATTATTGGAGACTAAATAATCTTCAACTTCTTCCCCGCTTACATCAGCAAGCATTACACCATCTATTTCAACGCAAGGTTGGTTGGTCTGACCAGTCTTTTGAACCATTTCAGCAAACAAATCTTGGTCGTTGATAATATCAAGATCCTCGAAAGTGAGTGAATATTTATCCATAATGGCTCGGACTCCCATGCTCCATCCACAGCTCGGTTTTAAATATGCTTTGATTTTCATACTTTTTATTACAATCACAAAAAGTCAATTGTCGCAAACCAGATAATTAACATCTTTTAACACAAAAGAGCTCCTTATGTTGCGAAAAACTGCCCTAAAAAATGGCTGCGGGCTTGGCAATTGTTATGTGGTGGAAAAAACTCGCCCACTTATTTTGGCTGAGAATTAGCATTTACCATATTTGATTGTGAGCAAAATTTATATGGATGCCAAAAAGAACAGACGGTTCTTTGAAGAACCCCAAAGTTACTCCAAGCAGATTCAGGATTTTCAATCGGTGGGAATAATTTTCTGAGGCTTGATTTATTTAAGGCGTTGTTCCTCGTTTATTGTCTGGTTGTTGTGATCATGTGAAACTTTTTTTCTTTGGATTTCGTTTGTTACATTGCCTTTTTGGTAATTTTAAAACTCGTTTTATGTTTCCTGAAGAATCTGGAAAAAATCTTTTCAAAGCTAAAATTAAAGGTTGGGCTCTTTTAGTGGTAAGCTTTTTTTTGACGGATCTATGAACCTTGGCATTCAAAAAATGGTTTTCGAAGTCTTCAGATCTGCAAACATACTTTTTAAACCCTGACTTCTGAAGTTTACAGAAGTCTTGAGTGTAGTATCCTTCTGCCTTGACCGTATATCTGCATGGCGCAGAATACTCATTCCTTTTTGAAATACCCAGCCTTTTATATATTGTAGCAAGATGACCATCCCCAAAAAACAAGGTTTGTACGACCCCCAATTTGAGCACGAGAACTGCGGAATTGGATTGATTGTAGATATGAAGGGACGCAAGTCCCATGATATTGTGCAAGGTGCACTTGAGATTTGTGTGAATCTTGACCACCGTGGAGGCTGTGGTTGTGATCCAATCACTGGTGATGGTGCAGGTATATTTATCCAAATTCCAGATAAGTTTTTCCGCAAAGTTTTATCTGCTGATCAGTCGATTACTTTGCCACCTTCGGGCGACTACGGAGTGGCTTTCCTATTTCTTTCTCCGATTGACTCCCAACGTGAGATTGAGAAAAAAGTGGTTGAAGAAGTTCTCCATGAAGAAGGAATCGACCTGATATGCTGGCGAAAAGTACCTGTTAGGAGCGGGATTCTGGGCAAAGCATCCGCAGACTGCGAGCCGGTGATGGAGCAACTTTTTGTCCATCGGCCCACCAGTACAGAACAGGGTCTTTCTTTCGAGAGGAAGCTTTACTTAGCCAGGCGTATCATTAGCCACCGCCTTAGGTACTTAGATCAGGGACCCGATGTCGACTTCCATGCGTGCTGTTTTTCCTCGAGAACAATTGTTTACAAAGGAATGCTCACCACCGAGCAACTTGGGGAATATTTTCCGGACCTAAGTGATTCAGATATGGAATCTGCACTTGCGTTAACCCATTCCAGGTTTTCAACGAATACTTTTCCAAGTTGGCCTAGGGCACAGCCTTTTAGATACATCTGTCACAATGGGGAGATCAATACGGTCCGTGGAAACGAGAATTGGCTTTATGCCAGACAGATGCAACTTGCCAGTGAAGTATTTGGTGATGATGTGCACAAAATCTTTCCCATCATCAGAGCAGATGGTTCTGATTCTCAAAAGTTTGATAACTGCCTTGAATTTCTGACCTTGTCGGGCCGTAGTCTTGCCCATTCGATGATGATGATGATCCCAGAACCCTGGGAAAAGCATCAAAGCATGGAATCTTACAAAAGAGAATTTTATGAATTTCATGCTTGTCTGATGGAACCGTGGGATGGCCCTGCATCGATTGCCTTTTCAGATGGCGTTCAAATTGGGGCCGTTTTGGATCGGAACGGATTGAGGCCCTCGCGTTACTATGTAACCGCGGATGATCGAGTGATTCTTGCTTCTGAAGTGGGGGTCTTGTCTTCCATTCCTTCCTCTTCGGTGATCAAAAAGGGTAGGCTTGAGCCTGGTAGAATGTTTTTAATCGATATGGAAGAGGGTCGAATTATCGAAGATGGTGAACTTAAGGAAAGCATTGCCAAGCAAGCACCTTATGGAGAATGGCTTTCCTCTTCCTTGATTAACCAAGAGGACCTACCTGCCATTGATTTCGCCATTGAGGATGATTTCGAATCGATCTTACAGAGACAAAAAGCGTTCGGTTACACCTTTGAAGATTTGCGCTTCCTGATTGGTCCAAGTGCAGATTCAGGCAAACAGCCTTTAGGTTCTATGGGTAACGATTCTCCCTTAGCTGTATTATCAGAAAAACCTCAATTGTTGTACAACTACTTCAAGCAACTTTTCGCCCAAGTAACGAATCCTCCTATTGATCCAATTCGTGAAGAAGTAGTCACCGCATCCGTAACCTTTCTTGGATCGGAAGGAAACTTGACCAAGCCAGGTCCAGAATGTTCCAGGATGATCAAGTTTGAAAGTCCTTTGGTGGATGATCATGCCATTAGTCAACTCAAGGCTGATCTCCCCGATGGTTTTCAATCCCTAACTTTAGGTGCTTATTTTGACCCTACTACCAAGGAGTCTGCATCTTCCCTCGAAAATTCACTAAAAAAGCTATTTTCTGAGGCGGATTTAGCCATCGAAGGTGGAGCAAATCTACTCATTCTTTCAGACCGTGACATTTCCCCCACCCGTGCAGCCATACCTTGCCTACTCGCCTGCTCTGGTTTGCACCATCATTTAATACGCAAGGGCACCAGAACAAAAGTGTCATTAATTATTGAATCCGGAGAACCGAGAGAGGTTCAACATTTCGCTCTTTTACTTGGTTATGGTGCAGATCTGATTAACCCCTACCTTGCTCTTGAGTCGGTTCGTCATTTAATTGCTACTGGTGATTTGGAGGGTGACCCAGACAAAGCCTGTGCCAAATTTTTAAAAGCCAATTTGGGTGGAGTAATCAAAACCATGTCCAAAATGGGAATCTCAACGATCGCTTCTTACAGGGGGGCTCAAATTTTTGAGTCGATAGGTTTAAATAACGAGCTTATCGATGTTTACTTTACCAAAACCCCTTCCCGTGTCGAAGGTATTGGTTTAGATGCGATCGCTAATGAATCCCTAACGCGACACCTTTCAGGTTTTGCCGAACGGGGAGACAATCGTGCTGAAAATTTGGATCCCGGAGGTGTTTACCAATGGCGAGCCAACGGTGAAAAACATCTTTTTAATCCCACCACGATTCATAAGCTACAAAAAGCCACGAGATTGGGTGATTTCGCAGTTTTTCGGGAGTACTCCAATGCTGTAAACGACCAGTCGAGGGATTTATTTACCCTTCGTGGTTTGATGGATTTTAAGGCAGACCCATCCCTCGCTATTCCAGTAGACGAAGTCGAGCCTGCTTCTGAAATCGTAAAACGGTTTAAGACAGGGGCGATGTCCTATGGATCTATCTCACAGGAAGCTCACGAAAGCTTGGCTATTGCAATGAATCGTCTGGGCGGTAAGTCTAATACTGGAGAGGGAGGAGAAGATATCGACAGGTTCACTCCAGAGTCAAATGGTGACTCTCGTAGATCGGCAATCAAGCAGGTAGCAAGTGGAAGGTTTGGGGTGACCAGCTTTTACTTGGTCAATTCGGATGAAATTCAAATAAAAATAGTGCAAGGTGCAAAACCGGGCGAGGGCGGTGAACTTCCCGGACACAAGGTACTCCCCCCCATTGCCAAAACCCGTGGAACTACCCCTGGTGTAGGGTTGATATCTCCTCCGCCACATCATGATATTTATTCAATCGAGGATTTGGCCGAGCTTATACACGACCTCAAAAATTCAAATCATCACGCCCGTATCAATGTCAAACTTGTATCTGAAGTGGGTGTGGGTACTGTTGCCGCAGGCGTTGCCAAAGCTAAAGCGGATGTAATCTTAATCTCTGGTTATGACGGAGGAACTGGTGCTTCACCACGGTCTTCCATACAACATGCTGGTGCACCTTGGGAGCTTGGTCTTGCGGAAACAAATCAGACATTGTTGCTCAATGATTTAAGAAGTCGTGTTGTTTTGGAAACGGATGGGCAACTTAAAACAGGAAGAGATGTTGCGATTGCTTGCCTGCTTGGGGCCGAAGAGTTTGGGTTCGCAACCGCACCCTTAATCACACTTGGCTGTCTTATGATGCGTGTCTGCCACAAAAATACCTGCCCTGTGGGGATCGCAACCCAAGACCCAAGATTACGTGCGAAATTTGCTGGTGGTGCTGATGCTGTGGTTAATTTCATGAATTTTGTTGCTGAAGAAATGCGGGAAACTATGGCTTCCCTTGGCTTTCGCTCGGTCAATGAGATGGTGGGTCGAGTCGATAAACTTGAGCTTAGAAATGCGATTGAGCATTGGAAAGCGAAAGGGCTAGATTATTCTAGTATCTTACACCGCCCAGAGGTTGATGATAATGTAGGTACCTACTGCCAAATGAAACAGGATCACTTACTGGAGAAGTCATTGGACCTCAGAGAAATCCTCAAGCAGTCCCAACCTGCCATTTTAAATGGCCAACCCGTTTCGATTGATCTGCCGGTCATTAATACTGACCGAGTTGTTGGGACGATCACCGGTGCAGAAATTTCTCGAAAACACGGACCTGAGGGACTGCCTGAAGATACCATTTCCATCAACCTTACTGGATCTGCTGGCCAGAGTTTGGGAGCATTTTGCCCAAAAGGTATGACTTTTAAGGTTACTGGAGACACAAACGATTACCTCGGTAAAGGACTTTCGGGTGGTAAGATCATTGTTCGCCCGCCAGAAGATTCACCGTTTGAAGCCCATGAAAATATCATCTCTGGAAATGTATGTTTTTATGGAGCGACATCGGGTGAAGCATTCGTTTCGGGTGTCGTGGGCGAAAGATTTTGTGTAAGAAACTCAGGGGTTCATGCTGTGGTTGAGGGTCTGGGGGATCACGGTTGTGAATACATGACTGGTGGTCTTGTTCTTTGCTTAGGTAAAACTGGTAGAAATTTCGGGGCTGGTATGTCAGGTGGTGTGGCTTACATTTATGATGAGGAAGGTGATTTTATTTCCAAGCGCTTGAACCATGAGATGGTCAAAACCTATCCTTTGGTTGAATGTGACGACCAAGATATTGCCAAAGTGAAAGAATTAATTACTCAACACCATAAATACACTGGCTCGAAAAGAGCGTCAGATATACTGGAAAATTGGACTACTTATGCTCAAAAATTCATCAAAGTACTTCCTGAAGATTATGAGCGAGTACTTAAGGCTCTTAAAAAAGCAGAAGAACGGGGTCTTGAAGGAGATGATGCAATCCAAGCCGCATTTGAAGAGAATGTTGCTGCTGGTCATTAAAATTTAACTTTCATTTATTATGGGAAAACCAACTGGATTTTTAGAGCACGAAAGAGAGACTATTTCGGATCGGAACCCTCTCGATCGAATTAAAGATTGGAAAGAAATTCACGAACCTTTTGACGAAGAAAAGATTTGTCAGCAAGGTGCCCGGTGTATGGATTGCGGGACTCCTTATTGTCATACTGGGATGACATTAAGCAACATGGCCAGCGGCTGTCCGATCAACAATCTCATTCCTGAATGGAATGATTTGGTCTACAAAGGTAAGTGGAAGGATGCACTTGAGCGTCTTCATAAAACGAATAATTTCCCTGAGTTTACTGGTCGTGTTTGTCCTGCACCCTGTGAAGGATCTTGTGTGCTGGGCGTGATTGAGCCTCCTGTGACTATTAAAAGCATTGAGTGCTCGATTATAGATAAAGGTTTTGAAGAAGGATGGGTAACTCCCCAGCCGCCCTCTAAGCGATCTGGAAAAAAAATAGCAGTGGTTGGTTCTGGGCCTGCTGGCCTTGCTGCGGCTGATCAGCTTAACAAAGCGGGTCACCTAGTAACCGTGTACGAGCGTGCGGACCGAATCGGAGGGCTTCTCCTCTATGGCATTCCTAACATGAAGTTAGAGAAGGAAGTTGTGCAGAGGCGGGTAGATTTAATGGCAGCCGAAGGTATTGAATTTGTAGTTTCCACCGAGATCGGAAAGGATATCCCAGCCAAGAAACTCGTTGAAGATTTTGACTCAGTAATTCTCTGCTGTGGTGCCACAAAACCAAGAGACCTTCCCATTGAAGGAAGAGATTTAAAGGGGGTTCATTTCGCCATGGAGTTTCTGACATTGAATACCCAAGGTTTGTTAGAGCTTAAAGATGTTACAACATTTGAAACTGCAGCCCAAAACAAAGATGTTGTTGTGATCGGTGGTGGGGATACTGGAACCGATTGTGTGGGCACATCTGTGAGGCATGGGTGTAACAGTGTTACCCAGCTTGAAATTATGCCCCGGCCTCCTGAAGAAAGAGCATCCGATAACCCATGGCCCGAATGGCCCAAAGTGTACAAATTAGATTATGGGCAGGAAGAAGCAAAAGAGGTTTTCGGTGAGGATCCCAGAAAATATTTAACGATGACCAAAAGATTTCTCGGAGATGATCAGGGCCATCTTAGAGCCCTGGTAATCTGTGACATTGAATGGAAAGAAGAAAAGGGGCGTTACTCTCCTGTTGAAGTCGAGGGAAGCGAACGAGAGATCCCTGCCCAAGCAGCTTTCTTAGCTATGGGATTCTTAGGTCCTGAAGATACGATTGCGGAGGAACTCGGGTTGGACAGGGACAGCCGATCCAATGTTCAAGCTGAGTACGGGCGTTTTGCTACCAATTTAGAAGGTGTTTTTACGGCTGGTGATATGCGGAGGGGGCAATCCCTCGTTGTTTGGGCTATCAATGAAGGCAGGGCTGCCGCCCGAGAGTGCGATCGATACCTGATGGGCGAGACTTCACTTCCTTGAGCAGTACTTTTTCATGGATCTCGTATGCTTAGATCTTGAAGGAGTGCTTATTCCTGAAGTTTGGATCGCTTTTGCTGAAGCAACAAACATCGAAGAGTTGAAGCGAACCACAAGAGATGAGCCAGATTATGGTAAGCTCATGGATTACCGAATCAGTATCCTCAATCAACACCATCTGACTTTATCTCAGATCCAGGAAGTTATTGAGACAATGGATCCTTTACCCGGCGCCAAAGAATTTCTGGACAAGCTTAGGCTAACCCATGAATTAGTGATTTTATCTGATACATTCCGGGAGTTTGCTCTGCCGTTGATGAAAAAACTGGGCCAACCAACTCTTTTTTGTCACGAATTAGAAACTTCGGATTCTGGTCGGATCGAAAAAGTGAAATTCAGACTGCCAGATCACAAAAGAAAATCAGTTCAGTATTTTCAAAAATTAAACTTCCAAGTCACGGCTGCAGGTGACAGTTATAATGATCTTGGTATGCTCTTAACTGCGGACCGTTGTGCATTTTATAATCCTCCACCTTCGATTACAGCTGAATACCCCGATATTCATGTAACTACTGATTTTGATTCTTTATATCAATTCATCGACAACTGATTCAGATCTATGATTGAAATTATTGTTGGTACGAATAGGCGAAACAGTGCTTCATCCATCTTAGCAAAATGCTTATTAAAATACTACCAAGACCTTCAAGCCGACGCTCAAATAATGGATCTTGTGGAACTTCCTCCAGAAACTTTTTCGCCCGAGTCCTACAAGGATAAACCCGAAAAAGTTCTCAAATTTACGGATCGCATTTTAAGCTCCACCGGTCTTGTGATTGTTACCCCAGAGTACAACGGCAGTATGCCTGGCTCTCTGAAGCTTTTTATTGATCACCTTCCTTTTCCAGAGAGTTTTGAGGGTCGTCCTGTTTGTTATGTTGGGCTTGCTGCTGGTCAATTTGGAGCTCTTAGACCGGTAGAACACCTCATGCAAGTATTTAGCTACCGAAACGCCTATAACTTTCCTAAGCGAGTATTTATCCCTTTTTCGCATAAGGTGATCGATCCCTCCGTTGGTTTGAATGACCAAGAAACTGCCATTCGTTTACAAGAGCAGGCTCAATCTTTTATTCAATTCTGTACGACACTAAGAAAAGACCAGTTTTAGAGGCCTTCATGTCAAAATCTGATCTTTCTGTAGTTGCCACTCATGCGTGTGGTTGGCCCAACCTCACTCAATTAGAAAACAGAGATTTAATCTGCACTTATTTTAATGCTCCCAGCCATGGTCTTTTGGAAGGTGATTTAATTTGTTCTGCCCAAATATCGGGGCAAAAAAAATGGTCCAAGCGATCGATTGTGTCTAAAAAACCAGCCCGTGGGAACCGAATGCATTTGGCAGTTGGCAAGGCTCATAACAAAGATCTTCTGTGTTTCAGTAGTGGCTTCATCCTGGAAAAAAGAAAATTTGTTGGTTTTGCAGGAAAATGGCTTTCTCGATCAACGGATGGGGGGCTTAATTGGACAGAGGAAAAAGACCCAAGTGTGCCTCGGAAATTGAGGAATTGTATTCCTTATGGCAGGATCGTATCTGTTGGAGAAAACAAATTAGCTTATTCATGTTATCGCAGCCAGGGCAGGGGAAAACCTTCTGAGTCGTGGGTCTGCTTTTCTAATGATGATGGCCGGACATGGGATCAGTTTTACAAACTCGGAAACAATGATTCCAACGAAGTTGCTCTGTGTCCTTTATCTGGCTCGAGGATACTCGCCGCAGTCCGAACTCATGTGGACCATCACTTAAAGATCTGTGAGTTTTCGCTCAAAACCAAACGTTGGTATGAAAAAGGTGCGGTCACCTTACCCATGCAACATCCTGCAGATTTGATTCATGTGGGGAGAAACTGCTTGCTTATGACCTATGGGCTCAGAAACCGTGGACTTATGGGGCTTGCAGCTCGGATTAGTCTGAATGAAGGAAAGACATGGTTGCCACCTTGGACGATTCACCAATGTGGGCAAAAGGCTGAAGATCTAGGGTACCCATCTTCCGTATCTTTAGATAAATACGGAAACATGCTCACTGCATTTTATACGGATTATGAACCAACTTTCGGTCCTCGTGCATCTAGGTATCGCGTGTTGGTTAAACGGTGGAATATTTTTGAGTGGATGGGGCTTGAAAGCCAAAAGATTATCGAGGATGGCATGGAGTAAAACACTTTCAAATAAAGAGGCATCGCCCTCCCAAGCGATGCCTCTAACATGTAATCCGAAAAAATAATCTTTGATACAGATAAGGGTAAAAGCAATAAAATATTATTAAAAAAATAATAAAAACTATCGACTTTTTTGATCTGGGCTTCTCTGTTGTCTTTTCCAATTTTCTGAATAATCGAAGGTGTATTCATCCAAGTATTGAAGCTTTGCCGCTTGTATAAGCTTTTCTTTATATGAAGTGATTAGACCTTGTTGGGAATGATTTTCATAAAGATTATTTTCTTCGAATGGGTCCTTTTCTAGGTCATAAAATTCCCATTCATCAAAAGGGTAATAATGGATTATTTTGAACTTTCCATGGAGGAGCCCAATGTGCGGAGTTACCCTATACTCACCTGGAAAGCGATCGTGGGCGAACAATAGGGAGTTTGTGCCAGACCTTTTCGTTCGTTGCTCCCGTGCCATTTTAAGATGTTTGGGTTCTCCGTCTTGGGTTAAGTCTTTGATTAAGGCGTATGCATCGGTATCGAGGAAAATCTGATTCGGATCAAGCGGAGGGGAAGATTCGCCGTTCAAGCTCGTAAATATAAAAGGTATCCTTGAACTAGGTTCGTACATCCATTGACTGCCAAACCATCCAAATTCTCCACAAAACCGACCTCTTTCAGAGGTGTAGATGAAATGTGTCTCATGAATTGGTTTTGATGCAAGCTTATCAAAAATCCGACCAATATTTTCATCGATTGTGAGTAGACACCGTAGATAGTTTTTAAAGAAACGCTGAAATTTCCAGACGGATAAGGATTCCGGATCGTATGACTCACGAGCGAAAGCTTCATTTTGAGGTTTCCAGGATAGTTTCCATGCAGATAACTGTTCGTCATTCATTGATTCTAAGTTTTGTTCTAAAATAGATGTCGTTTTTTTTGATTCATTTTCATCTAACCACCTCACTAAAAAAAGGTCATGAATCTCGTGCAAATTTTGAGCAATGTTCATATCCTGGTATTTGTTCGATGGTGTTCGGTTAGAAAAATCTGTGAAGAAACTACCGGGGGTGTCGAACCATTCATTATTCAATTTTTCGACCATTCGGACGGGCGGAATCCATGGTCTTTGGGTAGCTTGGTAAGAAAGCACCACAAAGAAAGGCTTTTCCAAGTCCCTATCTTCCTCCATCCATCTAATTGCGAGGTCAGTAATAATATCGGTGCTGTAGCCCTCCAGAATGTAATTTCCCTGAGGAGTTTTCACCTTTGGGTTGTAGAAAATATGATTGTTATCAAGTGTTCCCCAACTGGAGTAGCCAAGTTCATTTGGAGATGCATCCCATTCCCATCCACCAAAAAAAGCAGTTTCGTAGCCTAGGAGTTGTAGCTGCTGGGCAAGAAAATCTTGCTTGGCATAATTTTCTAAATCAAAGTTTTTCGTCTTTCCAGTTTGAAGGCAAAAGGCGGAGCTTCTTTGGTTTGCATTGGTGCAATAGGCTAATTCATGAAAGTATCCTTGCTGAGCAATTTTGCTCAAGCTTGGTGTTGGGTTGAGCTCAGAACCATAGCGACTTAGTGATCCGAATAGATGTGCTGTATGGCTTTCAGAGACGCAAATAAGAAAATTTGGCAACTTGGATGCCTGTTCACTCCATGCAATTCTAATGATTACAAGGAAAAAGATAGACCAGTAGAGTGATCTTGGGATCATCCATTGAATTTTTGGTGATGATGATAAATTTGGCGAACATTTTTCAAGATCTTCGCAGTTGATCTGATCAAAGGAACAAAGAAACATCTGCTTGAGTACTTGGAGGATTAGTTTATTCAATGGATTATGTGCGGAATAGTAGGATATTTAGGTAATGGTATTGCCCAAGAACCCCTCATTGATGGGTTGCGCCGTCTCGAGTATAGAGGGTATGACTCCGCTGGAGTTGCTTTTCATGACGGAGATGTCTTTACATTAGCCCGTGAAACCGGGCGAGTGGAGAACCTGGCTACTGCTCTCCAAGGAAAAGGGAGCAGTTCTTCTTTGGGTATTGCCCATACACGCTGGGCAACTCATGGAGCCGTAACTGTTGCCAATACTCATCCCCACTTGAGCTACGATCAGAAATTTGCTTTGGTCCATAATGGAGTCATTGAGAATTTTTCTAGTCTTAAGAAATCTCTTATTCAAAAGGGAATTGATTTCTGCTCAGAAACAGATTCGGAGGTTTTATGTAATCTTATTGCCTACCATTATTCCACTCTTTCCCCAAGCAAGGACAGTTTTATTCAGGCTGTGAGTACCGCCCTGAGCGAATCCCGTGGAGCATATGGTATTGCTGTGATTAGCCTAGATAACCCAGATATGATGATTGGTGCTCGCCGGGGTTCACCTTTGGTTGTTGGTATTGGCGAAGATGCCAATTTCATTGCAAGCGATGCGTCTGCATTTGTCGGTCGTGCCAAGGAAGCGGTCTTTTTAAAAGACGGTGAACTTGCCATTTTACAAGGCACAGAATTTAGAATTACCAACCAGCAAGGGCACGTAAGTGATGCCGTTGCTCAGCCATTAGATCAAAAACTAGAGGAAGTGGAACTTGGGGATTTTGGTTCCTACATGGAAAAAGAAATCTATGAGCAACCCAGTGCCCTAAAAAATACTCTTCGCGGTCGATTTGGAGACGATGAGACGACTGCCAAATTGGGCGGTTTAGAAGGCCATGAAGAAGAACTAAGAAATGTAGACCGGATTATTTTTGTAGCCTGTGGAACGGCACGACATGCTTGCATGGTTGCCGAGTATTTAATTGAGAAACTAGCTCGAGTACCTGTGGAAGTTGAGCATGCTTCTGAATTTCGCTACAGAAATTCTCCTAAGTCTGGAAGGTCGCTAGTCATTGCAGTGAGCCAATCGGGTGAGACTTTAGATACGCTGGAGGCTGTAAGGGAGGCGAAAACTAAAGGTTTGCTCACTTTAGGAATTACTAATGTGGTTGGTTCCTCTTTAGCACGCGAAACGGATGGTGGTGTTTATCAGAGGGTCGGGCCCGAAATAGGAGTCGCTTCCACCAAAGCATTTTCATCTCAAGTGTGCCTTTGTGCGATGCTTGGATTGGCGCTGGGGCGGATGAGAGACTTATCTCCCACAGACGGTGCAAATTTAGTCCAAGCACTCCAAGGCATGCCCGATTTGATTGCAACGATTTTGCAGAAAGGGGAAGAAATTCGAGAGTTAGCTGTTAAATACAGTAAGGCAGAACATTTACTCTTTTTGGGTCGGCAAAGTTTATATCCGGTTGCCTTGGAAGGTGCTCTTAAATTAAAGGAAATATCTTATGCTCATGCAGAAGGGTACCCTGCCGCGGAACTCAAGCATGGACCGATTGCTTTGATCAACCCAGAATGCCCTTCTGTTTTCTTGGTTGAAGGAACCAAATTATCCGCCAAAACAATTGCGAATATGCAGGAAGTAAAAGCTCGGAATGGTCCGGTAATAGCATTTGTTCCAGAGGATGTTGAAATTCCGGATGGTGCCGCGGATGACATTTTCCGTTTGCCTGTTGCTCATGAGATAATCCGTCCCATCCTAGCTAATGTACCCTTGCAGCTTTTTGCCTATCATTTTGCACGGTTGCGCGGATTGGATGTTGATAAACCAAGAAATTTAGCAAAGTCAGTCACGGTGGAATAATAAGACTGACTGGTTTTATTCACTGTTGGTTATGGCCGAGTTGATTAACCCAAGTGCTTCTAATGCACCTAAGGGTATGGAACTGACTCCCTTGGGCGATTGATAATCTCGGGGATTGATTCGGATCATTTCACAATCATAGATTCGCTTAACCCTCTCGCAGAACGAACGAACGGTTGGTATTTTTAGCCCCGCTCCAATTTCGATTACCAATAGTTTTTTGTTTCCATTTTGGGAAAGCCAATTTTCTAGTGTTTTTTCCTGTTTGATTAGGGTGTGGGGATCCCAAAAAAAATCAGAAAACATCAAAATATTCGGTCTTGCTAATGCATTGCAACTTGGACAACGGGGAAGTTCTGACTGGCAAGTAATTGTCTTCATGCACACCTCCATGTCCTTCACCGAACTCGAGTGGGTCGACCAGATAGTTTGCCCGCAATTTTTAAGACACTGTAACATCATTAAAGACCCATGACATTCAACTACCTGATCCGTCCATCCTGCTTGAGTAAAGTGTCCGTCCACATTGGAAGTGAAGACAAAGCTAGGTATGTTAAGATCCTTGCACCATTTTTTTAAAATCAAATAACCTTGGTGGGGTCGTGAATTATTGTAGAGTTGAAAACGATGACCATAAAACCCCCATGCCAGTTTTGGGTTGTCAGAAAACCACCTAGGGTCTGCCATATCTTCAAATTGTAAACCAAGCTTAGCCAAGGGTGGATACGCCCGCCAAAAGCCTTGGCTTCCCCTGAAATCCGGCAACCCTGAGTCTACCCCCATTCCCGCACCTGCACCAATGAATATCGCCTCGGCAGCAGTCACTTTTTTAACAATCTCAGCAGTGTCTATTTTCATTCCTTAGTGAATTTACTTTCTGTAAACCTCACTTTTGTTTTGAAAGGGATCAATTCAATATCTTTTCTGACAAACTGTTTTCTTTGAAAAAGATGACTTTTTGAAAATGACTTTAACCTACACCCTTTTACCTGTTCTCATCCTCTTCTTTGCTGGATGTTTCAAAACACCGAACCTGCAAAACCATCCCCAGAAGCAAATTGGATCAAGCAATGTTCCTGTTTCGCAGAATTTTAATATTAAGAAACCATTTTTTATCGATGGAGGCATTTTTTCGATCTCGGAGGATGGAAATATTTATTTCGTTGCATCCGAGGATAAATCTGTCGTCCGAAAAGCAAGATTGGATACCCCAGAAGAGTTCTCGGAATTTATTGACCTGAAAGAATGGTTAAAATCAGATACTTTCCAGAATTTTGAGATCGATGATTTGTGGAGTGACCACCAAGGCAGGTTAGTGGTTGCTGAATCCACCAGCGGTAAGATCTTAAGAATTTCAAAAGATGCCCGGAAACTTGAAAACTTAGCGGATTCTTACGATGGGTATCGGTTTACCAAAATCAAAGGATTAGCCGGAAATCAAATGGATCAAATCTTCATTGGCACTCCCAATGCCGCCACGATTTATGGATTCGATCCCACGGACGGGAAATTGGAGGTTCTCAATGAAGAATTGGTGCGACCCAATGATTTTTCAATGAATACCAAAGGGGACAGGTTGTTGGTGTCTGAATCAAAACCTAATCGAGTGGTTGTTGTGGAGATGAATGGTACAGACTCAGGTTTTTATAGTTGGGAGTTAATCCGATTTCCAAGATCGCAAGACGAGCCCCTTTCCCTCGATCTTTTGGATGATCAATCAAATCTTCTGGCTGTACTCATTGGTAATGGGCAAAGCTTGCTTCTTTTCAATTTAGAAGATGGACGCATCAAGGCACGTCTAAGTTTGCCAGTTCGATGCTACAGGGTGAGGCATGATCAAGGTTGGTTTTATCTCCAAACGGATGAGGGAATCATTCGGGTCATAAATACATCCGGTTAAACTATTCTCTGTCCTGTAGGACAGTAGAAAAAAGGGATGTGCCCCCACGTAGTGCGTCAATTAGGAATGTAGTTTTTAACAATGCAGAAGGAGTGGGGATAACTTCCTTTTGACGTTCAGAAAATGCCTTCCACTCTTAGTTTATGGATCGTTACCTGTAGCTATGGATGAGGAATTTTTACATCTCTTTGAAGAGTCTCCTGCATTGCGCCTCATGCGTGGAAGGCTCGGTTCTTTTGTCGCTGGTTTTTTCTTCAAAACTTTTAAAAAATGGGGGGTTACGGAAGCCTCCGAAGAAGAGCTTGCTGCAACCCTTGCCGAGCATATTGAACAGATTCGGGAACTAGAGGACGCAGAAGCCCCCAAGCGTAGTCCCCAGGAGTACTTGGATGAATGGTGTGATGAAAATCACCGATACCTGACTAAGACCTATCACGAGGAGCGTGAGGAATTTGTATTTAGGCTTACTCGTCATTCCGAAAAGGCACTGAGTTGGCTTAATGATCTTTTGGCAATGCAGCACCGAGGTTATGCCACTACAGAATCACGATTCAATCGGATTCTCAAAGAGATGCAGGAACTGAATAACGGGGTGAACTCCGACCCTGAAGCCCGCATCCAGGAACTGGTTCGAAAAAGAGAAGAGATTGATGAGGAAATCCGGCGAATTCAGGAAACGGGTGAGGCTCCCATATTTGGGGAAGATGTGATCCGCGATCAAGTTTATGACCTTTCCGACTTAGTGGATCATTTCCTTGCTGATTTCAGGGCCATTGAAGAGTTTTTCCGTGATCATGCACGGGAAATTTCTAATCTTTATGCTCAAGGCAAAGCATCGAAAGGTGACATCGTTGAACATGTATTGGATGCTGACGAGGCCTTGCGCTCCTGCGATCAGGGGAAAAGCTATTTTGGGTTTCGTGGAATGATGACGAATCCGGCTTTGGCCCGTCAATTTCGTAACCTCGCCGAGCAAACCTCTGACATTGCCCGGCGACGTGGGCTCGATCCTCAAAAAGTTTTCGCCAATTTAGGAGACCGTCTATTTGGTGAAGCCAGTTCTGCTCATGGTGCTTATGGAAGAATTAGCAGAAAGCTTCGTCAAGTGGTTGGTGACCATGCTGGAGGAAGCGGAAGACAAATTAGAGAAACACTGGCCGATATTAGATCCCATGCGTATCGTCTTCGTGAAACGCCTTTGGATGACTGGGAGTTTGATATAGAGATACGCCCCCAGTTTTTTACTCTCATGGAGGCTGAGTTTTGGGAACCCAAAGCGATTGAAACCTTTGCCGAGATCAAGCCTGCTCCCGCGAATGATTCTGATTGGATGAACGAAATTCTTGGGTCAGTTGGCGAGCCTTTAGATCTTAAAAAATACCGCATGCGAGTTTCCGAGACGCTTGAAGTTGTGGAGCAGATAACTTTATCAGAAATGGTGGATCGGTACCCACTTGAGAGAGGTGTTGTGGAAATCGTTTGCTACCGAGTGATTGCAGGGGAGGACCCCAAGCATGAAATTCTTCAAGATCAACTGATTCAAATAAATTTAAATCGGCCGGCTCAACCCAGGTATGTTGAGGTACAACAATTAATTTTTCAAAGAAATCGTTTATGAACGCATCTATTACTCATCGTCATGTCATTGTCCGTCTTTTGAACGGCCCCATTTACCAGGAAGATTTAGATCTATGGAGCAGGCTGGGGGCGGAATGGGAAAAAATAAAAGGACATTTTAATGAAATGGGTATGGATGTCGCCCGAGATGACTCTGCTGGGTACGCTTATGTTCGTCAACAAGACGATGATTCAACCGAAGAAGAAAATTGGGATGAACATGCCTCCGCCCCTTTGCCTCGCGTCCTTCGTCGTACAAGGTTGTCTTACCATCAAACGATTTTCATGGTTTTATTACGGGAAGAGCTCATGCGTTTTGAGCAGAACCAGGAAGAAGGGGACCACTTGTATCGTTCCAGCTTAGACCTGATTGAGCTTATGTCTCCCTATTACCCTGAGCTTCATGATGAAAAGAAAGTTCACCGACAAATATCGGGCTTGATCAATAAATTTGAGGAGTGGGGAATTATTAAAAAAGTACGCGATAAGGATGAAGGTCTTTACCGCGTGGAACGGATCATCAAAGCAAAGCTTCCTCCCGAAAAATTAACTGAAGTAAAAAACCAAATTAAGAGAAGAGCTCCGGAATTAGACGAAGAAATGGAGGAAGAAGATGCTTGAATCACAACTTGAATTAGAATTTGCACCCGATAAATCAACTGCTGGCTACCGTCTGCATGAGTTGTCCCTTTTAAACTGGGGAACCTTTCACGAGAAGGTTTATACCATCCGCCCGGATGGAAGAACTTCCATGATTACTGGTCGGAATGGCTCAGGAAAGTCTACATTGGTGGATGCACTGCTCACCCTTTTGGTTCCTAACCGAGTTCGTAATTACAATGTCGCATCCAGCCAGGCGGGAAGCCGCGAGCGTAACGAACGAGATTATGTATTGGGGGCTTATTCCGAAATTCACGATTCCGCAACCGGGCAAGGTCGGAAGGAAACGCTTCGAAAAGCCGGGGAAACCTACACGGTTTTATTGGCTCATTTTTTCAATGAAGCTTATCAGTCAGAAGTAACGATTGCTCAGGTGCTATGGTGTTTGCCTTCTGGGAAAGTGGACAAAGTTTACTTGGTTGAAAAAAGAAAACTTACCATTGAGGAAGACTTCAATCTATTGGAAGACTCCGACAACCTAAGAAGGATTCTCAAGGATA
>Ga0181591_10000396_pt1 | contig 34073 bp, 49 predicted proteins | sample 071ome_33_FD_133757 | JGI IMG/M metagenome (GOLD analysis project Ga0181591, IMG submission 133757) | Coastal salt marsh microbial communities from the Groves Creek Marsh, Skidaway Island, Georgia - 071412AT metaG (megahit assembly) | ecosystem: Environmental > Aquatic > Marine > Intertidal...
CATCGTCTGTGAACCCGTAGGCGAGGTATCCAGCATCATCCCAACTGGATCACCCACCACGGGCTGTCCACCGGAACCGTCCCTGCCTACCCTCAAGCTAGTCAGATCCTGCGGGTCGTAGAACACATTGGCGTTGCCTGCGGTTTCCTCCGTCGCAAGCAGTTCGTCGAAACGGTCACCTATTGACTGAACTAAGGTTCCAGCAACACCAAAAAGCCCGGCCAGAGGCCGGGCAATGGTCATCGCTGTCGTTTGGAGGAGATTAGCGACGAGGCTCATTCTCTACTTGAACCACTGGTGTCCGCGAACGAACTTCCAACCAAGCCATGCAACTGCAATCAGTGTCGGCCAGGCAACCAAGGTTTTGAGAAATTGCGGGATCACGTCGAAACCTAAAAGCAGATCAACCCAGATCAGCATGGTCAGAACTGCAATCAGATCCGCTGCGGTCTCGGCAACCTTACGCACCGAGTCATTGTTAAATTCGATAGTAGCCATAGCGGCCTCCTTTTTACGTTAAAAAAAGGACCAGCCGGTGCGTCGCTAACTCCGGCTGGCCCTCGTTTTCTGCCTCGTATGAAGGGGTGAGGAGGCAGATTATTCGTAAGAGTAGACGCCGTTCGGTGCCTCAATAGACTCCGGTTGTGGCTCCTGGACAGTCACAGGAATATCCTCTGACACGTCCGTAAATGCAGTCAGCGCCTCTACAGCGGCCTCAGCCTCTGCTTCTGTCGGAAAACTGACCAAAATTTCATCGTCAACCAGCACGGCATAGCCGCGCGGCTCAATACAAAAATTCATGATGATGCCCCAAAAAAAATGCGCCTCAGTGCCCGACGCACGAAACGCATTGTAGAAATCCGTAGGATTATTCGTTTTGAACGTCAAGGGGTTGTGACAAATCAAGCTGAAAACCGCTAAATCTTGTGAAAACGTCAGAGAAACGTGACACATGTGACGCGTTTTCTTTTTTGGGACGTATCGCGCGCGCGTGTGAACGGTGTAAACGCAAATACGTGTCACATGTGTCACGCCTTAGGAAAATGCCCCGACATACGCCAAAGACGCATCTAAACCTGCGCGCAATTCAGACCGCAAAACTTTGCAGGCTTTTGTAGTGTCTCCACCATACAGGCGCGCCGCCTGGCGCATCGACGCCTTGCCTCGGATCATCCGCTCAACAGCCGTTGACGCTCTGTGTGACAAGCTACCACGCAATAGCCGCCACATTTCCCGACCACGCGCGCGAGCGTCGCACAATGCCTCCAATCCACTGCCTATGCGACCATCAACAAACAAGATCAAACCACTATCACCAGTCTGGACGACAACAGCCTCACCCTCTTCATGCTCTCGCAGTATCAACGCAGCCTTTGCCTGAACGACACTTAATTCCCGATCCTTGACCAGCCTTGCTATGGGATCACGAACGCCCCCCAGATCGCGCACAAGCCACGTAGGCAAAGGCTCTATAACCGTCTGTCTCTGACCCAGCTTCAGATCATAAACGGCGTCTCTGCGCCGCTTTGCTTCTTCAAAATCACCATCAATCTCTGCCTGCTGTGCTGCGAGTTCATTTGCACGTATAGCTTGATCTCTAGTGACCGAACGACCTATCGCTGGCCGATCACTCATGATTGTAGTCTGTTGCTTCATCGCACCGACTCCCACAACGCCACAGAAATCGCTCCACTAATCGCAAAACTGATGGCAAACAGCAGAGCGCCAAAAATCAAAGCCTCACCTGGATCAATACGATTACGCGGCTTCATGCTCGGCCCCTTCCAACAAGCTGAAAAACAAGTCGGCATGGTCTTTGGTCATTTTGTAGCCCCAACCATGTTTGCTTTCGATGACAATGCCGTAAGCGTTCAAGACCTTTCGGGCACGGCAAACGTAAACTTTCAAACTGTTGCCAGCGTCGATGTTGCCGCGCGGGTCTAACAAGGCCTCAAGCGCGCTGTGCTGACAGATGCGAGGCGACGACTTCGCTATCAGTCGCATTACAGAAAACGTCTTATGGCTCACACGCCAGTGAGCGGGAGGCGCATCATCCCACGCCTCCAAATCCCGTATGCGCTCACGCAGCTCCTGAATCAGCTCTTTCAGTGCTGAGTTCTGGTCCTGCAACAAGCGCACATTGACACTCATGCAGCAGCCTCCCGGCTTATTTTTTCTTGCTCTATCCAACCAACGCCGTTTTTGAAGGTTCCGTCTTCATCAGCTCGTCCGATTGCATGCAACTCATAGAAAAATTGCTGCCCCCACCGTTCATATGCTTTGCGAAGACCGTGCAGAACTGTAGTGTGATGGCTAACGCCAACCATTCTGGCAATTTGCGTCAGACTGAACTTTTTCTCGTGCGTTCGCAGATACGCCATGACAAACTGCCTGGGCCACACGTACTTTGGAGAAGTTCCCCGCGTTCTGATGTATTGAACGCTGATCGGCATGCCAGGAAATGCTAACCGGCAAACATCAACGGCCTCTTTCAAGGTCGGCCTTATCTCAAATTCGTAATCAGGATCATCAATCATGTCTCGCCCCCAAGGCCTGTTTAAGTGTTGAAATCTTTCGTGTGATCGTTTCAGCGTTGTCCTCAACGCGCTTCAGGAATTTTCCAATCGACGGCATAAACTCATCGCCGCAACGGATCTGTGCGTCATAGGCCAAAATTACCGCACCGATTGGTTTACCAGTCAGATAGTCCATCCAGTCCTCAGCAGCCTGCACAGCATCACCTCCGCGCCGCGTTACTGGGTAGTTTCTGGCCAAACCCTTCAGCATCTCCGTCAAATCGGAAGCTGTTGCTGATCGCATGGATTGCTCAAGAGCGCTCAAATGCGATTGCGCGTCCTGTCGGCTGACGTTCTTCGCTAATGCGAACGTCCTGCGGGAATGGTTGCGACCCTCCGCGTCCCTCCAATGCGTAAAGTCTACGTTTGTGAGCGGCTGCATCAATCGCCGCCTCATCCATGTAGCTGCCTGCGCTGGGCTGGCTGGAACGGTTGGCTGGGCGCCTGTCTGCCCATGACCTGCACCAGTTGCGCCAGGTCGCAGACCAGTCGCGCTTGACTGCGCGCTGACCGCTTTGACTGCGCCAGTAATCTCGGAATCGTTCACACTCACGTTGAACCTCCATCGGGCTCATGCCCTCTTTGCTTGCGTATTGAATTTCTGACGGGCCAAGCTGCCAGTTGTCCGGCAGTCGAGACCCTCTTAACGAACCACGAACAGCGCCAGATTTTTTCTCGCGCGCCATAGATAAGGCGTTAGCCTTATCTACTGACGGTTCTTGACGGTTAGTGATAGGCGGTTTTCTGCCGGTACAATGACGGTTTTCTGCCGGTCTAATTGTACCGGCAATTTCTGCCGGTCTAATAGTTTGGTGCAGTTCATTGACGTCCGTTTCTGCACGTAGGCGACCAGCGTGTATTTCGTAACTTGTGCGCGATCCGTTACCTTGGCCAAGGCGCACAGTATGGCGACTGATGAAACCCGCAGACTCCAACCACTTCAAATGCTCGCGAGCCTGTCGCTCTTTGCAGCCTGCCTGTTCTGCAATACGAACTTGTGACGGCCATGAACGCCAATCATCGCCGGCGAAATTTGCAAGAACGACCAGGATCATCCGACGCGACGCACTCAGCTCCGCATCGCGACACGCCAGCACAGCAGAAATCACGTGAACGCTCATGCCACGATCCTGTAGATCTGCTGATTGCGGTTCGTATCAGCCAGTCTCGCGTCGCCATCGACACGAACCAAACCAAGTTCTTCCAATGCGTTCAAACGCGCGCAAGCAGCCTGGTTTGTGATACCTGTGGCCTTGCAGATCTCTTCACGGATCGCGCCCTGCCCACCCCGAACCGCCAAATAGCCCAGCACCATCAATCCTTGCGGAGCGACTTGCTTATCAGCCATTCGTGCAGCCTCAGCGCTCGTGCGAGTGCCGTTACTTTTCGCGTGTCCAAAATCAACGCTAGACGCCTGCGCGTGAACATGCTCATCGCATACCCACACCAACTCACCGCCGCGCGTGATCCGCTGGGTTGCAGCACGATAAGTGCAACGAGAGGCACAGACGTCACACGACTTGTTCATTGAGCCGTTCCGAACGCTTCTTGTGTTTGATAATTTCAATCAGCGTCTGCACAGACACCGCGCCGCCGGTCGCATCTGCAATCTCTATCAACGTGTCCGCGTTGAACGTACCCTGACCATTCAGCAGCTTATAAACAGTTGGGTAGCTGAACGGGCGCCCTTCACAAAAACGCTGAACGCTGAGATTGTTTGCTCTCAAAAATGATCGAAGTGGATGTTCCATGCGAATCATTTAAGCCCTACTTAAATTTTACGCAAGCACAAATTTAAGCTATCATGTATCTGCTCGCATGACCGGGCCGGATACAATGCCATGATGGCAAAACATTACATTCGCGAGTGGCGTAAAAAGCGAGGATTGACTCAAAAACAGCTTGCTGAACGAATGGAAGTTCGGCCAGGCGAAATGCTTATGAGCTACGTCACGGTGTCCAACATTGAGCGCGACACGCAATCCCCAACGCTCGACCAGCTTGAAGCATTTGCAAATGCGTTGGACGTGGCCGTAAGCGACCTCGTTCAGAACAACCCAGCCATCAGCAGCGAGATAATCGACCTACTGGAACGATTGGACGACGCAAACCGGCCTACGGTCATGGCGATGTTGCGCGCAGCCGTAGGTATTTAAGCTGCGCCAAAATTTCAGGTTGACTTAAATTTCAGTGTAGCTTAAACCTGCTCCTAACACAAAAGGAGCCGGTTATGAACACGTTGGCAGCACTACATTATCGCACTGTAGAGGCACAGCACGACGCATCTGAGCGTTATGCAGAAGATTTCTGCAACGAAAATCACGTCGAACTTTACAGCATTGCAACGACGCTGGGCCAGCTACCAAAAAAGGTTAAGCGGTCAAACGAGTTCCACTCTGAAATTCTGCACACAGTCGTTTCGCTCATGTTCGAAGACGAAACGGACAGAGATATTGCCACTCACTACATCGTGGAGTCCATGCGTGTTTGATCTGAACAATCACCTGTCGCGCAGAGAGCGCTTTAGCGACCCGCGCCTGCGTCGCATCTGGGACCGGGCATTTCTGGAATCCGAAATTCAACTGGCGCGCACAAAATTGCGCCTGGCTGAACAAAAACTGGCAACTCACGATCTAAAAATGGAGGTAGCGCATGGCTGATGGCATGCACTCAATAACGCACACACTGGTGTCATGGTCTGACACTCGCGCAGAGCTGGCTAAAGCGATGGTTGGCGCACAGCAGTCGCTTGGTCTGGTCGCCAAGTCCAGCACGAACCCACACTTTAAAAGTCGTTACGCTGATCTGGCGACAGTGCTGGACGCTATTCTACCCGCGCTCAACGGCGCTGGCATAAGCCTTATGCAGGCTCCAGGTGGCGACGCTAACGGCAACGTCACGCTAACCACCACGCTCTTGCATGAAAGCGGGGAATGGATGGAAAGCACACTGACCATGCGTCCCACTAAAACGGACCCGCAAGGCGTCGGCTCAGCCATTACATATGCGCGTCGCTATGCTGCGCTTGCCGTAGCTGGCGCGGCGCCAGAAGACGATGACGGCAACAGCGCCAGTCAGCGTGAGAGCAAAGCTAAATCCCGTGAGGTCTATGGCAGATTAGAGCGCAGTGCGCGCGAAGCAGCGATAATTAGCGAAACTGCCCTTATGGCCTGGTGGCACGGCCATAAAAATGAAGTTCGCAGTATGCACGAAGACTTTGAGATTCAGCTCATGGATCTGTTGACTGTATTAAAGTCAGACGCTCGCGCAAATGATCAGGCTAGTGAGCAAATCGCAGCTATTGAGGCTGAAGAATCTGAACGCGCTCACGCAGCTATGGCTGTCTGATGATTGTCGCCAGCCAACATGTGCAAGAAGCCCTCACAGTGCTGGACGACCGCGATGGTCATCGAGCTGCTGCGAGGGCCGCACACGAATATGAGAAAGAGCGATTGAAGATCGTTCGAGCAAAATTGATCCTGCGCTCGCTGGAAAAAACCGCGAGCGCACGGGAGGCCTGGGCAACCAGCCATCCCGATTACCAAGAACAGCTTGAGAGAGTGAAACAGCTAGCAGAAATTGATTACTGCGAACGCGATAAAAGCGACGCAGCAAGAGCAAAAATCGAGATCTGGCGAACGGAAAGCGCAACTAACAGAACATTTGCAAAGGCCAGCCAATGACCGACCGAGACACACTCCGCGCTTTGGTAGACCGCATGAACGCACCAAACCCCGTTCTCGCAAAAGCCCGGGACATGGAGACCCGCCTGCGTCTCATTCAGGAGGTGGCATCCCGTGCTGCCTCCCAGCACCCGCGCTCACGCACAGCGCATCAGATGCTGTATATTGAGGAGATGGCGGCTGGAGGACTAGGAGATGACTAGCCCATACACATTGCCTGACGGAAACGTTCAGATCGCTTTTAGTGGCGGACGAACGTCTGCCTACATGTTGCACCAAATATTGCAGGCAAATGGTGATCTACCGGATCGTGTAAAGGTCTGTTTTCAGAACACAGGCCGAGAGATGCCGGAAACGCTGGACTTTGTGCAAGAGGTTTCTGAGCGCTGGGGCGTGCCTGTTGTGTGGCTCGAATATGAGAAAGACGATCCTGGCTTTAGCATTGTTAATCACAACAGCGCAGCCCGTGATGGTGAACCGTTTGAGGCGCTAATCCGCAAGAAAAAATACCTGCCCAACGCCGTAGCGCGATTTTGCACAATTGAACTGAAAGTCAGGACTGCTAAAAAATACCTGCTCAGTTGTGGCTGGGACTATTGGACTAATTGCGTCGGCCTGCGCGCTGATGAGCCCGGGCGGCTGAACAAGCAAGATACCAGAAACCGCTGGACGGTTTGGCATCCACTTGCAACGGCAGGCGTGTCAAAACGTGATGTCAAAGACTTTTGGGATGCACAGCCATTCGATCTGGCTTTGGAAAACATCAACGGAAAGACACCGCTTGGAAATTGTGACGGTTGTTTTCTGAAATCGGAGGCGGCGCAGGCCGCGCTATTTCGGGACTATCCAGACCGTCATGCGTGGTGGGAGAACATGGAGCAGCTCGCCAGTCAATTAACATCAAGCCGCAATGGGGCGAAATTCGTGACTGAGTATTCGCGCAAAGATTTACGCACATTTGTCGAACGACAGGGCGATTGGATCTTCGATACAGAGGACACACTATGCCAAGTCGATGGAGGGGAGTGTACCTGCTGAAAGGCCAATGTTCGGCGGTTTTTTCGATTATGAGGGTGATAAATAATGGACAAACGACCTGGCTATATGACACTCGACGGTCGCCGTCCGAAATGGATGAAACCCCGGCGAGACTTCCCTGAAAGCGTCAAGAAGGCTGTGCGGGAGCGAGCAGACTACCGCTGTGAGTATCCTGAATGTGACAACAGCGCCATCGAGGTAGACCACATCATACCGGAGGCGCTGGGCGGAGCCTCCACTTACGACAATGCACAGCTTTTATGCACTGCCTGTCACGCACGTAAAACCGCGCTCAATAACAAGATGGTGCTGAAAGCTGACAAGCAAGCTGGCCGCATCGGTCAGTATGCCCGTCGCAAAAAACGCGGGTCGAGCAGCATACCAGCCAGGCAAAACTCCTGGCCACCTAAAGGTTCACGCAAATTACAATCGAAACGATGACACTTAAACTTTTAGACCTGTTCAGCGGGATCGGTGGATTCAGCCTTGGGCTGGAGCGTACTGGTGGATTTGAGACGGTAGCGTTTTGCGAAAACGAAACAAAAAGACACGCAATTTTGAAACGACATTGGCCGGAGGTTCCTATCTATGACGACGCGAAAACACTTAGCAAAAATCAACTCGAAGCAGATGGAATTACTGTCGATGCCATCTGCGGAGGATTCCCGTGCCAAGACCTATCACTTAGCGGAAAACTCTCAGGCATCGACGCAGAGCGTTCAGGATTATGGTCAGATTTCGCCCGACTTATTGGCGAATTACGACCCAGAGTCGTCTTTGTGGAGAACGTCGCAAACCTGCTTGCTGGCCCTAGCGAGCAACCAGGCGAATGGTTTGGCCGAGTTCTCGGAGACCTGGCCGAGATCGGGTATGATGCGGAATGGCACTGCATTCCGGCTGCCAGTCTTGGCGCACCGCACCACCGGGACCGAGTCTGGATTGTGGCCTACCCCCAGCGCCAACGAGGATGCCGCGGGGAGCCTGAATGGCAACATGCAGCATATGCTAACACATGCAGCCAAGCTATCCGACTTGGAGGGCGCAAAAAATGGTGGTCAACTGAACCCAGCGTGGGTCGATTGGTTGATGGGTTTCCCGGTCGATTGGACCGCCTTAAAGCCCTCGGAAACGCCGTAGTCCCACAAATCCCCGAACTGCTCGGTCGAGCATATCTGGAGACATTAGATCAATGAAACACTTTAGACACCACTTTCCCCTTTGGGCGTCCATAACTATGATCATTGTTATCGGATGGATCGTGGACGTGGTTCAAAACGGATGACCCGTCTGCTGAGTGCCAAGCAAGTCAGTGAACGTCTCGGCATTGCTGAAAGCACTGTCTATGAGCTGTGGCGCAAGCGCGCTCTGCCTTGCACACGTATCGGTCGCAGACGTATGCTTGCCGACGGGGTGTTAAATCAATGGATCGAGCAAAATACCGACTGGCCAGACCCGTCATCAACAACAAGCCGTCACGGGTCTGGTACGTCCTATACCGCCATCGAGGCCGCGAACATCGCGTCTCTACACGTCAAACGGATCGGCGCGCAGCAGAACGATTTCTAGCGCAATTTTCCGCGCGGCTGTCTGAACCACCAGACAGCATCACCGTCAACTACATTCTCGATCAGTACGAACATGCCAAATCAGACGCAAAATCAATCGCAAAGATTAGGTCTCACCTGCGACCAGTGCGGAAAGCCGTTGGATATAGAGGACTGCCGGGCTTGGGCGATTATTGTAGTAAAAACCTTGCTCGAACGTGGCGAGCGGCTGGACGAGCCGATGGAACTATCAGGACAAGGTTGCTCTACTTGCGCTCCGCACTTGCTTGGGCTGAAAAAACCGAACTAATTGAACAGGCTCCGTACATACCGGCACCGCAACCAGGACCACCGCGCGAGCGTTATCTGACTCGCGACGAGTTTCGCCAGCTTTATGCTGCTGCTAAAGAGCCGCATTTGCGTATTTTTCTAGCGCTTGGCGTTTACACAGGCCTGCGAAACGGCGCCATACTTTCGCTAACGTGGTCGGACATCGATATTGAAGCCATGTTAATCAAGCCGCGCGGCGGTAGCCCCAACAAAAAACGCGCAATAGTACGTATCAATACGCCCTTGGCTTTGGCTCTCAGTACGGCCTGGGCGGTTCGGGATGGCCCATATGTCATTCATTGGAACGGAAAGCCGATAAAATCGATAAAGCGAGCGTTTCACCGTGCCGCACGGGTAGCAGGCCTGCAAGACATCCGCATACACGACTTAAGACGCACATGTGCCAGTTGGTTGGCAATCAATGGCGTGAGCATGGACCGGATTGGCCTTATTCTTGGCGACAGTCCCGTGATCGTTGCGAAGCATTACGCGCATCTGTCACCAGATTACCTCAAAAACGAAATGGAAGGCCTAGGATGACCCCTTGTTTTGATACGTTGCCGCGGCGCGTAACCAACGCATTGCTTCGCCATCACATTACAAATTGGGGTCAGTTGATGGCTCTGTCACGTTCTGAGGCAATGAATATACCAGGCTTAGGCCTGTCCGCTGTAAATCTTTTAGAGCAGGAACTGCATGCACTGGGTTTGTCGTTTCGGTTCAACCAATCTGCTGAAGTCATCAAACAAGACTTGCGGGAGGCGTTAACCGCAGTCGAAAATTCTATTGAGCAGTTGCGAGAAGCGCAGAGTCGCATAATGCGACATTTGTCAGAACGCTAACAGAACAAAGCACAAAAAATCCCAAGATAACCGACGCATAGAGCCCGTAACTGCTGGCAATGGAAGATAGAGACGCGCATTCGTAATGCGAGGGTCGGGTGTTCAAGTCACCCTAGCGGCACCGTTGTTTTTATTAGACTTTTCGGACTTATCCACAGAAGCCAAAAGTCGCATAATGCGACATTTTGCGGAACACATAAAGAACAACGTGTATAATCAGGCGTCCGTTGGTGGCGGCAACAGATCTTGCTCGGTCGGCATGAGGTTGCATCGGCTCCAGCGATAGACCTCAAAATCACCGGCCTCAGTGATCCACGCATTGATCATTGTGGCGTTAACGTCTTTTTGGCTACACATGCCCCAGTCACATCGCACGACAGCCACTTTTGGTATTGGTCGCTTTGGATCACACCAATCACGGCCTAACTCCGCATAGTGCAAAACTGAACGCACCTGCGACAACGCTAACAGACCTATGAACATCAGACCGATTGCCGCGCATACCATTGCCAGATCGACACTAGCCTTCAACGCCCATACGTGAACTGCACTCTTGGCTTTATGAAAAACCGTCTTTCTGGCCTGACTCCCGTTCCACTCAATCTGGCCCGTCACCGCAACCTGTCTCCCATTGCGCGGCGTTTGCAATGATGAAGGCCTGGGCCCAGCTCGGCAGTGCATCAAACTCTATCGGACCAGCGCCGTAATTACTGATCGGAATAGGCTTCTGGCCCCGACAAACTTCATACTTCGTCTGTGCTGCCGTCTGCTTGATCAGCGCGGTTTCGTCCAAATACGAGCCTGTAGGTGCCGTCGCGCATGCTGGCACTAAACCTAGGAATGCTAGTCCGGCCAGCCTCCAAAGCGCTGTCTGCAACATCTCTTTCCTCCATTACGACTTCAGCTTGAGTTTCTACTGCACGGGCTTGCGCTTGCGCCTGGCGTTCAGCGAATTTGCGCCGTTCTTCCTGTCTGGTTTTATGCTCTAGGGTCTCGTCTCTGACCTTCATGAACAACAAGAAACCCAGAACTGCTGCAATGCCTTGAGCAATGCGGTTGTTCATCAACATGGCTAACATCGGCTCACCTCAATACATCAACTGGGTTGCTTCAGTTTCAGCACGGGCTCGCTTGCGTCGGGCACGAACCCACTCAAACAGACCAATTGCAACAATGGCCGCACCGATCAGTAAAATGATCAGCATAATGCGGTTCATGTCGTCGCCGCGTGTCGCATTGCTGACCGTATCGTAGACGCCTGCCGCACCCGTGATTGCGCCAACGCGAACATACGTCTCAGCATTGCGTTGCCCTACTGCTGCCTTGAACCGTTCTGCTTCCTCCAACGGTTTTGCACCAACCCGCGCAGGATCTTCGACCGCATAAGGAATGTCTTCAGGTTTGCGACTGTGAACGCTCAAGGGCTTCGTTCCAGCAGGCGCTACGGGTGTAGCAACAGGCTCAAGTGCAGATGCAGGCGCAGTGTCGGCAACTGCCTCTAGCTCTGGCTCTGGCTCAGGTTCAAGTTCGGGCTCAGGTTCAGGTTCTGGCTCTGGCTTTGGCTCAGGTTCCGGCTCAGGTTCAGGCTCAGGTTGCAGTTCGGGTTCCGACTCTGTTTCATCCTCTGGATCGTCCTCGTCCCACAAACCAACGCGCACCTGCTCGCGAACGTCATCAATACGACGCACGATTTTGACACCTAACCGCCGTGCATCCTCTTCCAGTTCCTCTAATGACCGCAGGTTCGCGTCCTCAGTGGTTTTTGGTTTTTCCTCGGCGCCGCGCGTCGGTATGCTCAACTCATCAAAAATTTCATTCTCACTCACCAGGTCTCTCCAATCTGTGTCCCAGTCTGCATCTTTCGCGGCATCAACCGCGCGCTCCCAACTCCACCCGAACCAGCCGTAAAGCACTTCACAGAGCCGCCGCCGGTACAGTCCCAGCAGCTTCTTTTTGCCTGCATAGACAGCCGTAACCCACTCATCAGCGATTTCGCTAACGGGTCGGTTTTCTTTGATAAGAGCCTTGGTGCGAGGAAATGCGCGGTCTGCGTCCGATCCAATGTTATACATTAGAGACGCCAGCGCATCGCGCGCACTTGGTTGCAGGTCAACGCCTTTAAAATGCTTGTTGAGGGAAGGCTCGATGCGGTCTCTAACGTGCCAAAAAAGCTCTTGCTCGGCCTCGTCTTCCGTTATCTCATCACCGATCTGAACGGGTTCGCCATCTACATGCCAGTGCGTTGTGCCGAACCCAATCGTCCATTTACCGGCTGAATCCATGTAAGGCTGTGCAGAAAAACCCTCCCATGCCCGAATGATGGACAAGCTAGCTGGCGTTGTTGTCAGCATTATCGGCTCCATTGCTTTCTGGTCTGATCACATCAACAGAGTTGCCAGGCACCGGAAGGTGTTCGTCGTCACGCATGACCAGCGCGATTTCCTCGTCAGTCGCCAACCCTGCACGACGTAAAACGGTGATTGCATGCATCATGTTACCGTCAGGGAATGCGTTCTGTGCGATGCCTTCCGCTGTCCAGCGGGTTGTGCGCGCGTAGCGAACTGCCTTTTGCCACTTCGGCAGATAGCCCTCTGCCGCCTCTCTGATTTTCTTTATCTGTCGCGAGTTTCGCGCACGTGTCTTCGCAGCTTTGCGGCCAGCCTCAACACGAATCGGGTCTTTTTCGTCATCCAGCTTGCGTTCGCTGACAACCTTTAGGGCAGCATAACCTCCAGTGAATGAGGCCATCATCAGTAATTCGCCAAAACCAAAAAACAGCGTGAAAAAGATAACCCCCCACGCAAACTTATGCGTGTCGGACGGATTTTCCGCAGGCGACCAGACGCCTGTTGAAATTCGTGCAAGAAACGTGAACAGCGGATTGAAGCTGTCACTGTCAGCCTGCGCTTGTGTCGCTACAGAGCTGGTTGAACGCGCATCAGCCTGTAGCTCGGCAATCTGTGCATCTAACGTCCGTATGCGCTCATCACGCACCTGCAACGCCTGCGTGATGTCCGCACGGTAGGTGTCGGCCTGATCATCATTGTCCAGTCCGTCACTGGTGATGTTAGCAATAGCCTCGCGATACGTCTCAACCGTCAGATTCGTGTCAGATCGAATCTCAGCCTTTTGCGTTTGTATGGTCGCAATTTGCTGATCAATGCTGTCGGTGTTGATCGTAGCAACCTGCTCAATAGCCAGGTCTGCATCATACTGTTTTTGCATAATCTTTGCGCTGACGCCATACGCATGCAAAAGCAAAATTACGGCAGCAAGAACGGTAAAAACGCTGAACGTTGTGCGCCAGCGCGGCATGTCCTGAACGTGAAAGTAGATAGCAAGTGAACCAGCGATCACGCTAAACGCTCTAGTGCCCCAAGCAATTTGCTGGGTCACATGTTCTGGCACGACACCGCCAGCCAGCGGACGACTGAACTCAGCATCGAGTTGTAGAAAAGCCCAGACCAGATAAACGCCAAGTGCAAACAGCGCCCACACAATCCAGAAAGTCGCAAACCCTGCTCCGGCATGTCGCCAAACCGACAGCCAGCTTACACGTTCTTCCATGATGTCCTCTTAAATAGCGAGCTGGAACGCCGCGCGCGCCAAACCCAAAAACCAATCTGGTCTGGCTACGACCATAACCGCGCCAAATCCCAACGCCGTCATCCAGTTATTCGCAAACCAGTACCGCACCGGGTTCACTCGCGGAACGACCTGGCCATACTCATCCAGTTTAAGATTGCGTCGCGCCAACTTGTGATTAAGCGCTTCGCGATCCTGCTCTGCCTGCTCGGCCTGTGCAGCCCGTTCATCTCGAAGGGCTGACTTTATCTTGGCATCGACACGCGCATCGGTGCCAGGCAATGCGTGGCGAAACGCCTCGTCTATCGCCTGCTTCATGATCTCAATGTCTTTTAACGCCTCAGCCCGTCGCGCCTCAGTCAACCGCATTTCCAACGCCGTCAGGTCCGCAGCCGTTGCACACAGGTTTACCTTGCTTTCGATAGCCCCAAACTGCCGGTATAAGTATGCCAGCGGGTCGAACTGTTTCTCTGTCATCAGACCAGTTCAACTGCTTGCCGTGTCTCAAACCAGTTCATTGCCTTCTTTAGACGCTCATAGTGGCGATGATCGTCGTCAGTCATAATTTGCAGAAATCGCTTGTTCTCCAAATCTGCAATTTCTTTAGCCAGGCGATCCTTCGTGTCGCCATACGCCTCATTCTCTCTGCGTAAATCCCGCACGAAATCGGGCACTGTGTCAGCTACAACCTGATCTTCAATTTCCCGTAGAACAATCTCGCTGATGTGCGGTTCCGTCTCAACAGGAACGCGTTCGACAGCACTTGTTTTGTCTGCTTCCAGTTCTGCAATACGCTGCTCCAATGCAGCTATCTGCGCGCTCAAACCAAAAATGTCGTGCGTACTAGGAGCGCCAACGCGCAGAATGATCCGGCTAGACATAGGTGATCCCCTTGCTGATGATAAAATTACCCGCAGCGAGCCTGATCGCGTTGTTGTTTGAGCGCGTCAGAACCAAATCGTAACGTGCGGAGATTGCAGTAACGTCGCCAAACTGTAGACCTTGAAAATCACGCTTGTCGATTTTGACGACGAACCGACCAGCCTCCGGTTCAGTAAGCCGGATCTCAGACCCATTTAGGGTTGGCTTTTGTCCGATTTCCAAAAGTGCAGGAGCTTCGGGATTGCGCTTTACATGCAGGTCCAGGCGCGCGTTGGACAGGTCGATGGGCTTGTGATCTGACCATTGCAACTCCAGACTTTCCGCAAAATCTACGCTGGTTGCTGCCGCAAAATGTTGCAAAGCAGGTGCGTCACCGATCAAAGCCATCGGTCTCCCCCTTTCGGATTTTCGTGCTGTTTAGCGCTGAGGTATGCGGTCTTCAGGAAGACCAAGTTCGGCAGCTTTTTTCACGAGTTGTTTGCGCGCTGCTTCCGGCGTCACCACGCCCTGATCAATGAGTGGCACGAGAGATTGCGCCAGCGCATTCAGTTCAGCCTGCGCTCCAGGCTGCAACAGTTGCGGAGCTAAGGCTCTGCCTCTAGCAAGCGCGTCGTTCGCCAAATCCCTGCCGCTTTGTCTTGCTGCTGCTACCTCGTCAGGTGTGAACCCAAGCTGATCATAGGCAGTCTCTAAAGACATGCTCGGTCGTGGTGCCTGCATGTCGTCCGTGATACGCATTGCGGGTGTATAGAACGGGCTTTGCTGACCTTCCTGCTGCAAAGACTCATTGATAGCCTGGCCCGTTGCTGCAACACCAGCAACACCTACACCCGCAGCACCCAGAGCAGGCAAATTAACTGCGCTGCGAGCGCCCAGAGCGTCATTGACGAACTGAATGTTGCGGCCTGTGTATTGAGCGATCTCAGCAGGGTTCAGACCGAACCGCGAATACAAGTCACGTGCGTAAGTTATGTATTGCTGTTCGATGCCGTTCGGAAGATCGGCTGGTTTACGGCTCATAATGGCGTCTGTGCGAGGTTCGCCGGGTAATGCACGAGGACTATCTAAAGGCTGACGCACTTTCTGCGCGATGGCCGCAGGATTAGGCTGTAACATGGGCAGGCCTGCTGTGAGTATGGGGCTATCAGATTGTGCGGGGTCAAAGCGCGCAAACTTCGAGCGAATGTTTTTCGGCTCGAAAATTAAAGTATGTTCTGTTGGGCGATAAACGCCGTAGTCGGCCTCATCGCTAAAGTTCTGAAAAGTAACGCCATCATACCCTTCTGATTTAGCTTCTTGCGCCATGCGCGTTAAATCAACATCGTCAGGATCGTACTGGACCCCTTCCATATCAATCTTTTTTAAATTACCTCGGGCCACCAAAGGCATTACATTCGCCCCTTGCCCACCGTCTCGCATGATTTGTTGCTCAAGGGTTTCGGCTTGCTGCATCAATCGATTTGCTTCCTCCCAATTTCCTCTGCGTTCAGCAGCGTAAGAAGCCTCAATTAGGTCCTGTACGGGTTTGGTTTCCGTCGCATAAGAGGCATAACCTCCTGCGGTGTCTGGGCTTCCTGCCATCCATGTGCCTAGTTTTGCACTACGTGAACCTGTAACCCGACCGGCCTGCACTGGGTCAAATTGTGTAATGTCATTAGCAGTTCCATGATACAGTGTCTTATCCGTATCAAACCCCATCTCTCTCCCACGTCGTAACCGACTTGCTTCATCCATAGCTAAGTTAGTGTTGCGCGTCGGCACTCCATTAGACGCCCCTCTGCGCGGCAACATACGAGCGTCCAGGCGCCCCGCAGCGCCGCCCCCTACAAGACCTATGCCGATGCCCATAAGGCGCTCTGTAGGCGTAACACGGCCATCTCCGTTAAGGTCTGGGTTAATTGCTCCGATAGTGCCGCCTGCAATCGCTCCTGTAGCCGTTGGACTGTTCAGTAAATCTCCGCTGATGAAACCTTGTTGGTTTGGCTCGGTGTCGCGCGGTTTTAGCGGCAAATTATCTTCCGTTTGTATCGGAGCGTCAAAATTCGGACGCAAATCTGCATCGCTACCTGCTTGAGTTGGAAAACTGTTAGCGCCTGCTGGCGTAGTGTTTCCCGGTGACGGATTGAAATTAGACGGCACTGGCTGAGTCCACGGGCTCGCCTGCTGTGTTGTGTTGTTGCCTTGCTGTCGCAAAAAGGCGCGTAATCCATCCTGACCATTGACGCGCCCGATGCGATTCACAGGACTCTTCGCCGTATCACCGGGTCGCATCATGAAAAAACGGGAAATGTCATCAAGCGTGTCGGTGCGCGTTTGAAACATAGTCTTGCCAGCACCACTCAAAGCGCGACGTGCAGGCCACAGATATGCCCAGGGCCCGATGCCTGGCAGGGCCATTGACACTCCCGCACCGACCATTGCATCACCCATTGCACCGGACGATCCATCTGCCATTCTGGCCAATGTTCCGTCACGCATTGGACCAGCATTTCTGATCGCTTCCGCGTTAGGTATGGTTCTTGAATTAGCCTCTGGATCTATGCGCCTAATAAAATCTTGTTCATCGCGGATTGCCCGAACGTCATCAGCAAAATCTTTTGCACCAATACGCTCTAAAAACGCGAGCGAGCTGTTGCTCTGCAGAGCCGTCAACCGCGCCGCAGCGTTTTCAGGACCACCGCGCAAAGGAGCCATTGCGGCATCTCTAATGCTCTGTAAAGCGACCGCTTTCTGCTCCACCGGCAGTGCGTCAAACTCCGCTATTATCTCGTCCTGTAAGCCTGGATTATTCATTATGCGGGAGGAAGACGATCCAAATAAACGATCTCCAAACGTCTGCGCCCGAAGCAAACTTTCCTCTGTACCCCAACGCCGTTTAACCGCTTGGTATCCATCAACTTGATCTAAGGCATCGTCAAACTGATCCCGCAAAGATGCATAAAGTTGCTCCTCCGCACCGGTAGCTGTACGTGCCGCAGTCGAAACATTCGAGCGCATATAATGAGCTGCATGAACAGGTTTTGCGGCAATGTAAGCGTCAACGCTTTCAAAGCCTTCCGCTGTTGCTCGTCTCGACAATAGCTGTTGATAATTAGGCTCTTTGCGAATCAGCATTATCATCGCGCTCAACTGCGCTGGCGTCGGGTTTGCGTTATTCAGAACACGCTCGTACTCTGCTGACAACCGGCTCTTGGCTTGCAGAATTTGCGCGCGCGTGTCAGCACGACTTCCTCCTGCTATATTGCGATTTGCAGATTGCCCAAGGAAATCAGATTGAGAACCGACCAAATCATTCGTTACAGAGCTGATAATGCCAGGACTGTTCTGCCCAGGGCGCGCAACAAGGTTAAGTTCTCGGAGCTGCTGCAGTACCACTTGCGATACTTGAGGCCTATATTCGCCCACAACGTCTATAATATGCTGCGCCACCGTCTTGCGAGCCGCCGCGCCACCCGTCGCAGCTTTGAGGCGATTTGCGACCTCTGCATTCAGCGCACGTATGTCGTCACTGGAAAGACCAGCTCGCTCGAAAATGCGCTCGACGGCAGAAAACGCCTGCGGCCTGAGTTGACTGACGGCAATAGCGTTAAGGACGTCCGCAGCGCCATTGGTCCGCATTGATTGACGCCCAAATTTTGTTGCAATGTCCTCCCGAACATCCTGGCTCGTAAACGAACGACCACCAGTTTGAACACCTACACCTGCGCGCTTTGCCAAAATTCCTGCTGGCCCAACTGCTGCAGAAATCGGAACAGGAACGTCGCCAACAGGTGTTTCAACAATCGGACCAAAATTTGCGACGTCTTGCCCAGTTTGCAGACGCTCCTGTAAAGAGGGAGATTGACCAGTGTAAGCGCTGTTTTCCGAAGCAAGTGTTGTTGCACCTTCAACTTGCGCGGCTCCATACCCAGCAGCTCCCGATCCCATTAAACGAGACAAAAACGCCGTTGGCCTTGTCGATTGCAAACCGCGAACCGTTTGCCTGACTATGGGCAGTTTCGCTGCACCAGATAGCATTGCGGTTCCTGCCCGATAGGGCGCTACAGATCCAGCAATAGAACCCAGCGTCGCCATTTCAGGATGCGTGTCTGCAACTATCATCTGCACATCGCCAAGGCCCATTGCGTCGTCGTTATCAAACGGCATCTTGCCGCTTTTGGCGTTTTGCAGCGTTTGATAAAGACCCAGAGTTGCGTAATTCTGCGCTTTGTTCGCAAAGGCATTAACAGCACCTAAAATGCCGCCAACTCTGTCCGCACCGGAAACAGCGTCAACAACGGGTGATAAAAATGTCCCTTGTTCACGGGCACGGTTTGCTCGATCTGTTAAGCGCGCTTCGCGGTTTGCACGGGCGGCGCTCAGACCAGAACGCAATGGACTTGCGGATGGCACGGGAGTCGTATCAACTGGATCGTTTGCCCACGGCGTTGCGTTCTCAATGACCGGATCGTTTTCCCAAGGATTAGCCATTACCGTTTGGTCCTCACATTTCCGTCTGGATCTATAAACCTGGTGCCGCGAGGCAGAGCGTTATATTCCTGCTCGTTTGTTACCTGCGGCAAATCTCCCTCAACTACATTCTGCAAAGCGTCCTGAGATGGATTTGCGACATTCATGAAAATGTTATTGTGTTGCCCTTGCAGGTACTGATCCCACGATGCCTGCATGCCTAGCCCTGTTTCAGGGTTAATCTTATCTACACCGCCGTAGTTCTCGATCCACTGCGATTGGAACTCTGGCTTTTGCCGTTGAACTTCGACAAATTGGATCGCTAGCGGCAGCATTGCCCTATTAGTTTCATCTGACAAATCGGGCCCAATGTTGGACATTACGGAAATTTGCAACTCGCGTTCCGTATCCGATCCACCAAACATTTCCAGCATTGCAGCAGCGAGTTGGTTGTTGATTGCCCTAAATTGTTCCGAATCCGCCAGCTTGGCATCATCGATCAAACCAGAAAACGGAGGTAGTTCGTCCGCGATTGCGGCAACATTTGTCCTTACACGGTTCAATGCACCTGTGTTGAGATTTCCGCGTTTTATAATCTCTTCAGCCTGTCGCAACAAAGAGTATGCTCGGTCTGTTGCGCCAGCGTCTTGTAGAGAGTCGCCAAGCACTTCGCTGCTTAGTCTGTTGCTCGCGTTGTTTGAGAGGCCTGAAAGGTCGCCGTCCACTATCTCTACAGCACCATTGGCGTCTACCCGAACCTTCAAACCGCTCGGTATAGTTTGGCCAAAATATTGCGGCGTTGCTCCTACGTTGTTTTTATCGACCGCGTAGTATCCAGGCCCCTGTGGGCCTATCATTTCAACCAACTGAACGTTCGGTTTAGCCGCGTCTGGAACTTTAGGGTTGTATGCTATTAAGTTTCCATCGCGATCAACGACTGCAGCCCCGGCACCTACCACCATTGGGTCTCGCGGTGGCGCAAATGCCATTTCTGTTGCCGCATCAAACACCCCTGACGGGTTTGCGGCAAACAATGCGCGCTGCTCTGGCGTGAGGTTTGGCATGGCTGCTAACATCGCAGCCTCCCTCGCCTCTTTTTCCATACGCAACCGTTCTTCTTCCTGCTGCTCGGTCACATACGAAAGCATCGTATTGAAGTTGTTTGACCCCATCGTGCCATCCATGTCGCGAAGGCCTGCGCCCAGAAGCATCAGGCCACGTCCGCCACTAAACATTCCTCCACGTTTACGTGGTGCTGGTTTTGGCTGTTCAACTGGTTCTGTCGTTACGCCAGTTGAGCGCATTTGCGTTGTTGGCATTGCTGGCGCTGCTACCGGCGCATCTGCCATTGATACAGGCTGCTGGTAGGGCTGTTGATTTAACATGGGCGCCTGCCGCTGAAGGGCTGGCACACCTCTGCGATTTCCAATCATTCCAAACGGTAATGCTGTGAAGGCCGTCATGTTTTACCCCCTACAGTGCCACTGATTGCTCCTGTTTTTCCAAAATTGAACAGGTCGCCAAACCCGCCAGCCGCGCCAGCCGCTTGCAAGCCCATGCCAAGAACACCTGCAACGCCGGGATTTGTAGATTGTGTTGAAGTCTGCGTTCCAGAACTGTCCACCAGGCGCGGCACCTGTCCCAAAAGCGCACCCTCAATAGCAGCACGACGATACGGGTCTTCATACCCACGAAGGTATTCCTGATACATTGCGTCAAGAGCGGCTTGGTTCACGGCGCGCTCATTAGCGCCTAGCGCCATGCCCATGCGCGTTTCAGCATCCATCCGATTGCCCATAGTGTTAGCTACGTTTGCTTCCATTCCGCCGCGAGCTAACAAGCCTTGGTCATAGATATTTTGCTGGCCGACGTTGAACTGATCAACGCCCATCGCTCGATCCATGTCACTGCCATACAAGCCAAGCGCTCTGTCATAACCTTGCTGACGCAGTTGAGCAGCCGCATTGCCTGCCTGATCTATAAACCGTTCATTTGTGAGGGCCTCTGACACACCAGCGCGGGAGCCATTAAACGCGCTCGTATGCAGGCCTGCATCCATGTCATTCACCGCCATTTGTCGAGCGCGGTTCATGTCTGACATCGTGCGGTCTATAACCTCATCGGTGTATGGGTTCATGTAAGGTGCCGCATCAAAGTCTGCGAACGAGCGCGTCTGAATGCTCTGTGGGCCACCTTGATATGCACCTTTCACCGTGTTCAGAGCATTGCCTAAAAGGCCACCAGTGGCGCCCATATTGGCATTATACATGGCTTGCACGTTCTGTTCAGTATCGGTCAGTCCGGCAACACGATTGCCATCATAGGCTTGGTAAGGGTTATCATTCAGAATGCCGCGCACATTGGCGAAACCCTGATCAATCATGCGACGAGTGTACGGATCAACAGTCTGATCGTTCGTTGTCTTCGTCCTGGTTTTGGTTTTACCGCCCACTTTTATAGCTCCTTTACCAACATGGTCTTCTCGACATAGCCCAGTTTTTTCAGCACTCGTGCCCAGCCCTTACGGGCATTGCTAACCGTCACGAGATCAAAACCTCGTGCGCGGTGTTCCTCCTCAGCCGTCATCAGCATCGCTAACAGCTCGCTCAAATCACCAGCCGCCAGCCAGATGTGGAATGCCTTAACTTCCTCAGTTGCTGCGCCGCTGGCATAGCCAGGCCACAGACGCACATCGCCAGACCTGACTTCCTTCAGAACGTCTTCAATGCTGTAATTTCCTTCAGAGCGATCCAGTGCTGCTTGAAGATGCTCTATCATACTGCCACCGCACTCAGCGTTCCGGTGTTGTCTACCGTAATCTGGTATCGTGTGCCGTTAGGACTGACCAAAATCAGCCTTTCATTGTTTGCCAGCTCTACATCCTGACCACGCGCAAACTTGCTTTGCAGCTCGCGCTCAATTTCGGTCCGTGTCTCAGCTTCATTTTGCACATCGTAACTCGGTGCAGGCTGCGGTAACATTATCTTGCACCGCCAGGCGTAACTTTAAGACGTGGAACACCTATTCGCCCGTCAGTGCCGCTCGCTATCGTGTATTCCCAACCAACCTGACGGCCACTAAACCGGACCAGCTTTGGGCTTGCGCTTGTAAATGGCCCATGCGTGTTTTCTGTCGCCTGCGGATACAAACGGGTGAAAAACCTGATGGTTGAATCACCTACAGTGCCCTCGTCGGGGACGTATTCTCGCGCATACATATACCGCTCGCCATTACCTAACTCAATAGGTGCAGCCCGAAGCGTCGCATCACGATTATCTCGTGATTGCGTGATCTCATGCTCATAAATGTAACCATCGTCACCGGCTAACAGCAAGTTGCCAAAAACGCCTTTTGGCGCACCTGACAACCGTGTGAGCGTACCAATCCCCCAATGGTCATCGACGTAGTTATAATACACGTAGCAATCGCATTCAGTGCTATCACCGCATGGATAATACCACCAGATTTCATTGAACTCGGTGTTGTGAACAGCAACAACCTTGCTCTGCTGCTGCGTGTTCAGATTGTTGAATACATATTCCAGCACGTCACAGCGCAGAGGCTTCGTGTAGCCGTCATAGACGAAGAAACCATTTTGGCCCATCCAGTAAGCCCGGTTAGCTACCGTGGCTACGGAACCTTGCGAGATGACGCCACACGCTTCGCCAACCTGGTCGAACACGTACACCGACGGCTTGCCAACATACCGGGCTAAATGCACGTCAACGTCTGTAAAGATAAGCTCACCACCACGAATGCGCTTACCGCAGCGGATCTTGCCGTTGGTCTTTAGCTCCACGTCCCCAGCAAGGTTGGTGGCTGATGGCGTCCAGTCGGTGCGGTTTGCACGGTCGCACCATGCAACTTTGCGAGGGTTTGAACTGGCGCCAAGCGCGAAGACAAACAGGTCATTCGTGACCATGACCGCTGCGTTACCCGTTGGTGCGTTCGTCACCGCAACGAGGTTGTTCGCTGTGTTCAGATCCCATTCCCAAATAGTGCCGTCAGTCTCTGCACAGGCAATCGGAAGCTGACCAAACTGATCAACCGTCCAAATCGTAGCTGGGTTCACTACACTCGTATTTGGTCGCGGATCGCCATATGTGCCTGTTCCATAGGTGCTGGCACCATAACCACCACCAGACTCCGCATCGGCTCGCCCCGTTGTGAAGCCGCTGGTAGGCGTAATATCTGTAACAACACCGCTTTGGGTCAGAACGTAAGCGTTGCTGTGCGTACCAACAAACGCGAAAATCGTGTTCGAGTTCGTCACCCACGTCATCATGGCGCGCGGCTTGCCCGTTAACGTGCTATCGCTGAATTGACGCCACCCACCAACCGGCTGAATGACACCCTGATGCCAACGCATAAGGTTAGCGTCAAAGTACCGGCCCTGAACCGCATATTCTGTTCCTTGTCGAGCGACACCCGGCGGCAGTTGCAGCTTCACATATTGCATCAGAGCGGCCCACCTCCACTGATGAAAACCGTACCCGTATCAAGAACAGTCGTTCCCTTGCGGATGGAAACCGACAACGTGGCCGATCCATTTACAGACGTGACCCACGTGTATGTAGATGACAAAGCCAGCCACGTGTTCAACGTGCCTGCCGTCAAGGATCCGCTGGTTTTAGAAACGTAGATTTCGTAACTGCCGCTGGCCAGACTGGTTGGCGTGATCCAGTTGCCAACTGTCTGATACGAACCGTTCGACGCCTGAATAGTGCCATTTGAATTGACGTTATAAATGCCCGTTTGACCCGGCAAACCAACGTAAGCACCTGCTTGAACGTCAACAATGGTTCCCCCACTCAGAGAACCAGAGATTGCCGTTAAAAGACTCACGAAACCGCTCCCTGCACGGTCCACTTTGACGATCCGTGGAACATGCACGTCACGATGTTATGCGCGCTCGTCGTCGCCGTAGCGCTGTCTGTGTCATTCACATACATCGTATGAGAACCAGGACGGTTGATCTGCCGTGCTGTACCACGCGGATCAATCAGGATCACATCACCGTCAGTCATGCCTGAACTTGGTAAGTCTATTGTGCCAGCCGCCTTGACCACTGTATTCGCGCTTGCGCTAGTCAGCGCAGTTGTTTCGGTGCTGGTCTTTATCCGCGCCTCAACCGTTGCACCTTCCAGAGCGCCTGATGCAGTGACCGATGTAAAGCTAGCCGTCGTTCCTGCAACAGCTCCTGTAAATGTCGCTCCAGTTAGCGCAGCGTAATCGCTTGTCGCTGCCGTTGCCATCGTGCCAAGGCCTAGTGTCGTGCGCGCAGCCCCTGCATTAGCATCATCTATCAACGAACGACCAAATGCCGTCAGACTTGCAACCGCGAAGGCATCTGTGCCGGTCGCATAAATGAGCTGATCGGCACTCACTGCCAATCCTGCCAGTCCTGCCAGAGTCGCATCATATGCCTGCACATTTGAACCAATAACCAGGCCAAGGTTTGTCCTGGCCGTAGAGGCAGTCACGTCGCTGAGATTGTTGGCTACCTGTACGGCACCATCAGCAGTCACTTTGACTGCCTGCAAATCCGTATCAACTGCCTCGAACAGCGTGTTCAGCGTTGCGCCCCAAGTGTCGGTGCTGGCTCCAACGGTGGGATAGGTCCATGTAAAATTTGTCGTCGTTCCCATTAGACTGGCGCTCCTGATGGTCTCATTCTCAGCCGCTGGCCGATTTTGCGTTTGTCGTTAGAGTTTGCTGCTCGAACTGCTCTCTCATAAAGCGGCGCGTAAATACCCAAGCTGGCGTCATCCTTCAGATACCCGGCCGCATTGGTCAGACAGCCGTACATGTAGAGGTCGGGGTAGTTCGTAAGGATCGAATTAGTTGGCGCAGATGCAGACAACGGATCAAGCCTGGCATAATAAAGCAGCGTCGCCGCAACGTCTGAGCCGCTAGCTGGCTGTGGCCACACCTTAATGAACTCACCAAACACCGTGAACAGTTTTGGGTTGGCCGTCAGGCTTTGATGGTTCATCAAGCTGTCCTGGCTGACAAAATCCAACCGGCGACCAGTGCCGTCGAGCGTGATCGACTTAATCTCCAGAAAATCTGCCGGTAAGCTGAGATCCGTGTCGTTGATTAAGTAAGACGCGCTTTTTTCCTGCTCTCTGACACGCAGCTCACGCTCAAACTGGCTCTCTGTCAGCTTGATAAACGTATCAATCGAGGCATCCGCCTCCGCGACATTCATGAAGTCAGCTACGGCTGTCTTTAGCTCGGCATAGGTTGCAATGCTCATATTTTCCACTCAAACGGGCGCAGATAACGATACTCATTAGAGTTCAGAAGCCGCTTCACGCCGTCCCAGTGATCTGGGTTGTGGGCGTCAATGCCATGCTCAATGAGCCATTTCTGCTGAATTACGACCGGAATGGTGGCTGCGTAACGCATGTCACCGCCCATGCCTTCAAACTTCTCACTGATATTCTGCAAGGCCTTGTTGCGCTCTATAAGCGGCGTCAGATCCTGCTCTGCGCCAATGTGAACCTGGTCATCGTCAAACTTAACGTACCAGTCCACACCGTGCGGCGTACGCAATAAATGGTCTTCTCGCGAAAACCTACTCATCCTCTATCTCCGCAAAACCTTTTGCTTCGAGCCCCTCGCCAGTTGCACGAGACACCACGATGCGATCACCTCTTGCGTAGAAACCGCCTTCGCCGTTGCTGATTTTGCCATCACCGCGCTTTAAAATGACGCAGGTAACACCATCAGCAATTTCAACCGCGTCAGGCGCTGGCGGTGCTAAGTCCCGTTTCGTTGTTGCACGTAATTCCAAACCCTCAAGACGGCCATAAATCTCCTCAATCGCTAACGATTGACGGTTTAACCGTTCGACGATCTCGTCCAGGTCATAGCCTTCAACGGCTGCATTATCAGCGTCTGGTACGGCCAGAAACTCTTCCAGCTCCTCTGTCAGCACTGGCTCCAGTTCTTCGTCGGCATCGTCTTCGCCAGAATGAGCCTCTGCTAATGCGTTGCTCAACCGCTCAATGCCCCAGCGCTTGTCATATTCGACGCCAAGAGCGTCCAGTTCGGCCCACAGCTCCTGCTTGTCCGTCTCTTCACTCATTTTCAATCTCCGGTAACGAAAAGGGCGCCCCAACCGGAACGCCCTTCTCTCTCAGTTCTGACTGACCAGTATTAGCCAGACAGGTCGCCAATGTAGCCGTGGGCTTTCTCGTTCCGGCATACCAGCGTCTCTTCGCAGATCATCTGATACTTCGTGTTATCGCCGGTTTTCGACAGCTCATTACGCTCGTATGGGCGCAGAACGCCCTTGGCCAGAAACTCATGGTCAACAATCAGAGCAGCCTCTGACAGACCATAAGCTACAGGAACGCAAATCAGGTTGCCGAACGAGCTGACATAGACGTCAGCAGCGCCCACAATGGTCGCCTGATTGTTTCCACGCACTTCATTACGGATGCCGCTGATACCGCTGAATCCGTTGAATACGCCTTTGTGAGCCGCTTTCATATAGATGTGACGGTCCTTCGACGTGCCGCTATTGGTGAAAATTGACTCCATGACACCAGTAACCTGCGCTTCAGTGAACGCGCGGTTGGTGCCCGTCGTCGGTGCATCAACAACAGCAGTTGAGGTGTTGAAGCCTCCAGCAGAGCCACCAGCACCAAGATCGACATTGGTTTCGATCCAGGACTGTAGGCCACCCATGCGGCGCTGAGTTGCACCACTTTCGAGGCGAGAGCTGTTTGCTGACAGCATAGATGCCTCGCTGTCGCGCTTGAGCTGAATGCCGTGGATGGTTGTCTGACGTGCGATTTCAGACTTGCGGCCTGCTTTGTCTACTTTTTCCTGAGTGCCCGAAACAACGAACGCTTCAGTCAGGATCTGGCAGATGTTGCTGACCCGCGTTGTGACGTTCTCGCTGTATGCAGAAACGTCATCACCTTCCAGCGCGTTGTTGTCGGCTGTCGGTGTGTCCAGCGTTTCAAGCTGCCACTCGTGGCGGACAGCTTTGGCGTTTGCGGTGCCAATGTTGCTGGACAGTGGGGTCAGTTCAGGTGCAACGCGGGAAATTACGTTCGAAAGGTCTTCCCGGTTGCCTTTTTGCGACAAGGTTGTCGCGGTGTTGGTAGGAGCAGCCATTGCTCGTTTCCTTCAAGGCTCGGCCCTACATCAGAAGTTTTGTTGCCTCGTCCAATGATAATTGGCCTTTGTTCAGCAACTTCTGCCGCTGGGCCTGTTGTCTGGATACAGGCTTTACCGGAGCGTTTGGCTTGATGCCTGAACGTCTGGTTTTACCTGCAACGGGTTTGGGTTTTTGAGTTTTGGCCTGCTTCGCCTGCATCTGGTCGTAAAGCATAGCTTTGCGCGCGATCACCAAATCCTCCGCGCTAGCCAACTTTAAAAGGTCATCTGTGTAACCTGTATCACGCAAAAATTGCGTGACCTGACGATCCAGCTCTGCGCCCGTCTGCGGGTCAAGAAATTCAGGTGCAATCTCGGACAGTTTTTGGTGACGTTCCTGTACGAATTGCACGAACTCTTGTTGCTCGCGGTCTGAACGTGCCTTCTCAGCTTTTGCCTTTTGCTCTTTGAGTTGCTCGAAAGTCGCCCGGTGCGCCTGGTACTCCTTTGGGTCAAGCTGTTGTGCAGCCTGTGCCCAGTCGGTTTGCTCATAAATCGCAAGACGCTGGTCTACTTCACTGACAAAACCGTCCAGTTGGCCGAGGGCACTTTCGTACCGTTTGCGCTCGGTTGCGGTTTCGTTGAGCTTACGGCTCAGAGCGGCGTTTCGCTGCTTTTCATTCGCGTTAATATGAGCAGCAAGTTGCTCGCCAATCGGGCGCAGCTCCTTGGGCAGCTCTTTCAACGTGTTTTCTAGCTTGGCGAACGTGTCCTTGCCGTTTTGGTCCCAAAATTGAGGCGTTTCGATTACCAGTTCTGGCTCGGTCTCTGCCTCGTCGTCAGCGTCGTCGTCTTCCTCATCAGGATCGTCTTCGCTGTCCTCCTCGCCCGGGTCAGACTCGGTGGATTCTGTCTCGTCAACATCAGCCTCTGCGTCGATCTCCTCGACCTCCAGCTCGTCAACGTCTGTTTCTTCTATCTCAGGCGCCTCTGCGGCCTCTTCCTGCTCATCTGCTTCGTCTACTGGCACATCCAGCAAGGCGTTTGCTGCTGCGTCTATAGACAGGCTCTCAGCCCCCTCAACCGCGCACCATTCCGCCATCGAGCGGACAAAGGGACGGTGCATCATGCTTGTCGTCATAACCTTTTCCTCAGTTCTTCTTTTAACCGACGCTTCAGCTTCACTGTCACGTCATTCTTTAACGCCGCCATGAGCCGCGCATCGTTGCCGCTTTGATCGAGAGCAGCGTTCATCGCCTCCTTGGCGAACTCCCGGCAAAGATTGTCAGTAACCTCGTCCAGGATCTTGTTGACCCGATCTATCAACCGACAGCTCCACCAGGCCTGATTTCAGTAATTTCAGCGCTCGTGCGCGATTGCAGCGCCATCTGCTCGCGCTTGAGCTGCAACTCGGCCATCATTTGCTCACGCTTGAGCTGCATCTCGCGCTCCATCTGTTCGCGTCGCAACTGAACGTCAGCCTCCAGCTTTTTCAGTTCCAGCATTTGCTTGGCTTCCATTTCAGCCTTTTTGGCCTCCATTTCCATCATCGCCTCGCTGTCTTCAGGGCGCTGTTCAGGCGCCTCCACCGGATTAGTAATAAATTGCGTCACAGCTTTGAGGCCAAGACGATCACCCAGCGCTTTGTAAAGGTTGAACACATTATCCGCTGTCACAAGCGGACCACTCAAACCGCCTTGGCTTTGCACAATCTCGGCGGTGCGCGCGGCCATCAGTTGCAAGGCAACAATGTCTGCATCACGACCACCAGACCCCACACCAATTTCGACCCGCATCGCATTACGCCGCTGGAAATCGTTCGGGCTTACATCAACCCAACGGCCACGCAGCTCTACGGTGTCCACGTAACTGGCGTTTGACCGCACCAGATCGTGCATACCTTCAAACAAGTCTCTGAATCCGTTTTCCGCAAACAGGCGCGCCATCATGCGAATACGTTTCTGACCTTCATTGTGTTGAATTTGCATGCCGCCTTTGGTGTCATGCAAAGCGTCTGGGTTCAGTCCCTGGTTTAGCCGCTGAACACCAGAAGACTGCTCCTCAATGGTTTTGATCTGTTCCATCGTCTGAAACGGGTTGATCGACAGCGGTGCAGACACAATCGGGAAAACTGCACCGGCACGACGCATTCTAATGGGCGCACCTGGATCATTGTCCAGAACATCGTCAAGGGTGTCATCGGTTGAGTCATCTTCAGCAATGCCTAGCCGCTGATTAAGCTGAAAGGCGTTGTTGTCGAGGCCGTTTCGTAACAGTGCCGTGGTAATTTTCTGGTATGGCATGATCTTGTCGGCCAGATCGAGACCATACAAACGAAACGGCATCGGATAAGGCGAAAGAACTGCCGCTTCTATACGTGGCCGCTTCTCTATGTCGAGAATGACCTTCTCATTGTCTGCCGTAATGATCCGATAGATTTGCGGACGACCACTGCCCTCAAAATCAGCGCGCAGATAATGCTCCATGACCTCTACCTCGGCCAGGTCGCCCATCGCAACGCTCTCATCATCATCTTCGTCTGACGTATTACGAGACATCTCTACGCCAGCGTCGGAGTCATAATATTCATCAGGCAAAGCACGAACAATGTCGGCATCATACCCGTCTGCAATCAGATCCTGCTTTTGTGGGCGAGAACGGAACACAACATAGTTCGCGTCTCGCAGTCTCATGGTTTCTGGCGCTGCTGCAAAATCGCTGGATGGCCATGCTTTCCAGCAGGCACGAGGTGGGCGCACCATTTTGCGCGCCGTGAAGCTGTACTGCATCAGATTGGTCTCAGGGTCGATCTGCTCGTCAGTGACCTCTACAATCTCAATGCCCTGTGCCTGCAATTCATTCAGGTCGTAGGTCTCTCCCTCATACGTCTCGTAGTCTGCATCATCTGACCACCAGTATTTCATCGGACCGACACGACACAGCAGGCTCTCTTTGATAGCATCATAAACGTTCTGGAACCCGTCATTGCGGTGGAAAATAACCTCTCGCATGTAGTCGGTTTCTTGTTCTGCCGCGTCTACATCACCCTTACTCTGCGGTTTGAACGTCAGCGCATCTTCGCCACCAAAGAAGACCTCCATGATGTCTGGCATGATGGTTTCCACCATGTCCGCCAGGTCAGTCGTTGTTGCACTCGAACGGTTAGAGTCTACTGGTTTGCCTTCGTCATCGACCGCAACCGGCAAGTCATCCACAATGCCTTGGAGGTACTCCAAGGCGCGCTCCCGGTGATCGTTCAACTGCTCATCGTCATCTAAGCCAACAGAACGCGCGCGCTCGTGCTGGAGAATACCTGTCAATGCGTCTTCAGTAAGCGGCTCACCCATCCAGGTCAGCCCGTCAGGCAGTGGCATAGCGTATCCTTTTCAAAGGTTGAGACCGGCGCGGCGGCTCATAGTGAATAGCCATCAGGCCGAACGCATCGGCAGCGTGGCTTGACCAGTCATGTTCTGGCCCTAATCCAATGTTGCGGTCTTCTGACCGGCGCTCATGGTAAAACCCAATCGCCTCCCGGCCAGATTCCGTTTTGTCTGCGTCAAACCACATCTGACCAAATAAACGTCTAGCCGCCTCTACGCGCTGCATGGCAGCACCACGGCCCTGATTAGGTATGGTCTGAACGACGAACCCTGCATCGCGCCAGTGGTCTTCATAACGCTTGCCGGTCACATTGTTGGCGTTCGTGCCATCGTGCGGCAAGTAAACCCGCGCATTGTCCCATCCAGCCCGGCGCATCCAGTCAACATGATACGATAGCGTCTGGCCCTGGCTTTCGTAGTAATCCAATACGCGGATTTCGCGGTTTATAAACTGACAGACCCAGATCGTGTATGCGTCAGCAGTCGCACCCGCACCACCAATGTCGTGGTAGGATCTTATCTCCATCATCGGGTCAGCAGCTAGCGAACAAATACGACCGTCACGCTCTGCTTGCCGCAAGGCGTTTGCGTAGTAGGCGCCCTCAAATGCTGTAGCGTAATCGCCTTCCCAAATATGCTCGTAGCGATCTGGGTTGTTTTCCCAATCGTCCAGTCGCTCCTGTTCGAGGACGTGTGGAAACCACGGATTGTTGTTCCAGTTTGCTCGCACAATGCAAGCGCTGTCTCGTTCCTGCTGTCTCAAAAAACGATCAACCGGATCGGTCTTGCGGCGCGGGTTCCAGCTAAACCAAATTTCTGAGCGCTCCTTGCGGATCGTTGGTCTCAGCATTTCCAACGAGCGAGCGCTAAGTGTCTGCGCTTCTTCGACCCATGCCCTGTCAATGCCTTCAAGTGACTTGATGGTCTCGGCTGTGTGATCCTGCATGCCCTGAAACAGGATCTCCCCACCGCCAGGCGTTTCAATGTGCGTCCGTAAAACTCGAAAACCAGATCCAACGCCCAGCGACGCAATCTTGTCCTCGATGAGTTTTTTTGCGGACTGCTCCAGGCTTTTTTGAACCTCACGGATACACACCCCGCGCAAACCGGGATTGGCGATTGCCTCCTCCACCATGTGTTCGGCAAAAAAGTGAGACTTGCCTGAACCACGTCCACCATACGCGCCTTTATAACGGGCTGGCTTCAGTAATGGACGGAAGACCTTTGCAGTCTCTATGACCAGATCAGTCAATGATCTTCCGTGTGATTGATTTGACCTCCAGACCGCCAGAGTGATGATGATGGTTCTTCTCAGACCAGGAATGCCAGCGCTGCGCCATATATTTCAGATTTGCAGCACCGTTGAACTCTGAAGCTGGTAATGCCAGCCCTTCTCGCAACCGCTTGGCCCAGAAAGCCTCTGCGAGCGCCTCCGCGCGTTTAAAGGCTTCCGAAAATGCCTCATGCTTATCGCGCCACAAATAGAGAGTAGACATCGCCAGATCCATTTCTGCCGCAGCCTCAACGAGCGTCATGCCCTGCTTGCCGCACTCGATCAGCTTATCGCACATTTCTGCGTTGTATTTGGTTGGCCGTCCTACTGGCATGTTATCGGTCCTCACATAAGGTTGTCGATTGTGATGCGTTGCTGCGCTACTTTTTCCGTTTGGTTTTCTTCTTCGCGGTTTTTGCTGCGGCCTTGAAGGCTGCGGCAGTAGGGGCGCCTTTTGCCCCTGCTTTACGCATGCGCTCTTTGGAGCCTGCTTTGATGCGTTTGCGCTTTGCGTGAATGTTAGCGTAAAGGCCTCGCGCCATTAAGACCTCCTGGATTTAGTACCAGAACATTTCCAGCGCTTACGACTCAGACGTAACGGGCTGTTCGGATTGCTTGCTGCTTTGCGATGCTTTTTCATCTGACCAGCAGATCGAGCGCAGTAGCTGTCGCCTTTGGATGTGCCTGGTCGGACGCGCGGTCCGCCGCCTTTTGCTTTCCCAGCCTGCCCGTATGAAACTTTTTTACCAGTGCTGGTTATCTTTACTCGTGCCTTGCCTTTGGCAGGCTTGCGAGACGGCATTAAGCTGCGATCCGTCCTACGGCTGTATCAAGGACGCAGGAGCCACCAGAGACGCCTGACGCTGTAAATGTGTATTGGCCCGGCGCTACGCAAAAAAACGTGTCTGACGCCGTGTATGCGGCTGCTGTAGACCCGTCTGATTTCTTCGTTGCGATAAAGTTCTGAGATCCCTCAACGGCATTCGTCACAGTCACTGTTATTGTGCCAGTGATCGACATGGTTGCAACGCCATGACAGCCAAAAGGTACGACCATCGTGATCGCCTCGCTGTTTGCGTCCAGGGTCGTGTTACTAGTTTTCACGCTCATGCGAGAACCTCCTCTTCAATAAGTGCCAACCCATTCGCCGCTGCTACCATGTCCACATGAGCGCGACCATAGAGCGTTGCCTCGTCTACTACCGGATCGGCAGACACAATCATAGACGCACGAAGCGCATCGACCGTTGCCTGGTCTATTCCATCAGTTTCCAGCAGCGCAGCCATGTGGGCGTCATAGATGGCCCGATCTGCATTGACCTCATCAGCCGCTTTCATGGCCCTCTGGCGCTCGCTTACTGCTCGGGAATAAGCATGGAGCGGAGCGCGGATGGTTGTCAGCGCATCGTGATAAGCAACCAAATCAGCGTCGTAGGTTTCGCTTTCAGGGTCGGGAAAAACCAGTTCTGCCTCTGCATCCTGAATGGCCTGCGTTTCCTCCTCAGTGAGCGGTGTCGGCTCGTCAGGAATAACCGGCGGGTCTTCAGGCTGTCCAGTCACCAGCCAGAGGAAGTGGCGCCGTGCCGTGGCGTGGAGGCCCCGATGGGTGACATCCCCGGTACCAGTTGAGTTGAACGGAATAGCAAACCCGGCCTTGTACCCGATGGCCCCTGCCATCTGCTCGATACTATCTAGCGCGGCGACGGGGGCGATGATCACCAGAGAGCGGACTGTGTATTTGGTCATTATGCTGTTTTCCTCGAAATCATGAAGTTCTCCAGAAGATCCCTGTTGCGGCCATCCAGACGGGTGTCCACTGCGGCCCATGCGTAGAGACGGCCTGTGGAGTCGTAGGTGCCATTGTATTCTCCGCCGATGTAGAAGCCGGAAGACGCCCATTCTGATCGAGCGGACATATCTACACTTTCAGCACCAATCGTGTGGTCAGTGTTATCAATCAGAGCAACATATACATCATTCAGCGTTGCATAATCGACGATTGCCCCGTCTTCTCGATACACCGGAGAGCCGACATAACCGTCTATGCTTGTGAGCGCATTTCCTGCATTAGCTTCCAATACCCACGGCCCTAGATTGGTCCCAAACATAATCTGGGTAAGATCCGTACTATCCCCCCTAAACGTCTTATACAGCGTCGCATTGGTTGAGCCTGCAATGTCATCTGCATCGAGGATCATGTTGTCATCCAGCCCATCGAAATCGAGGTAGTAGCCGGTGTCTGGATGGGTCTCGTCATAGGTTGCATCCCCGAAGTGCCAGCTCACACCCGACTGGACAGACTGCTGGGACCATGCGCGCAGCGTGTTGTTGTATTCCTGAGTGGAGAGGGCGTTGTTGGAACTAAGGAGAAAGTTGG
>Ga0181591_10000402_pt1 | contig 33789 bp, 31 predicted proteins | sample 071ome_33_FD_133757 | JGI IMG/M metagenome (GOLD analysis project Ga0181591, IMG submission 133757) | Coastal salt marsh microbial communities from the Groves Creek Marsh, Skidaway Island, Georgia - 071412AT metaG (megahit assembly) | ecosystem: Environmental > Aquatic > Marine > Intertidal...
ACATCTCCGGAGCCGGTGATCCTCGATGCAAGATCATGATCGTGATGTGCCAGACGAGCCCCGAGGGGCCGCCGCACCGCAAGCAGTCACAGATCCTCGTCCCAGTCGACACGCCCGGTGTCGAGATCCTCGGCCCCATGTTCGTGTTCGGGCAGGACGATGCGCCGCACGGCCACATGCACATCCGTTTCAACGATGTCCGAGTGCCGGCCAGCAACATGTTGCTCGGCGAAGGGCGTGGCTTCGAGATCAGTCAGCTCCGGCTCGGCCCGGGCCGAATCCATCACTGCATGCGTTCGATTGGCCAAGCCGAGAAGGCACTGGAGTTGATGGTCCGCCGCGGCGCTACCCGCGAAGGCTTCGGCAAGCCGCTGGTTCGCCTCGGCGGCAACATGGAGATCATCGCTCGGGCCCGCACCGAGATTGAGTCGATGCGAATGATGGTGTTGCGAGCTGCGAAAGCGATGGACACCCTCGGAAACCAGGAGGCTCGAGTGTGGATCTCGGCAGTGAAAGCCCTCGTACCTGAGCGTGTGTGCCAGATCATCGATCAAGCGATCCAGATGCACGGCGCTACGGGTGTCAGCCAATGGACGCCGCTCGCCAGCATGTACACCGGGCAGCGCACGCTGCGTCTCGCCGACGGCCCCGACGAAGTCCACTGGATGGTCGTCGGTCGATCCGAAGTGGCTGCCTACGACGGTCTCGATGTCCCAGCCGAGCCGGACTCCTACGCCGACCCCGCCCTGACGGCGGCGTGGGCTGAGGACAAAAGCGGCTGGCAGTTCAGCGGACCCTGATCCCCGAGCGGACGTCGAGCAGGCGCCCGGGTCATTCGTCGGCGGCGCCGATCGCGTCTGCCAACGCGGTGACCGATCGGAGGCAGTGGCCTTCGAGGAAGTCGTCGATGTGAGGGAGCGCCGCCGCCATCCCCTGCGCGGTCGGCGCATAACCGGGCCCTGCTTTGAGCGGGTTGACCCAAATGACTTTGTGGGCCAGCCGATGCAGGCGTTCCATCGCTTCGGCCATCGCTTCGGGCTCACCCCGGTCCCAGCCATCCGAAAGGATCACGACGATCGAGCCGCGGGCCATGCCACGGATGCCCCACTCGCGCACGAACGCGTCGAGCGCATCACCCAGTCGCGTTCCGCCCGACCAGTCCTTGACCTGACCGGCCGCTGCCGCGACAGCGGTCTCCGGATCACGAGTCGCGAGCTGGCGGGAAATGCGGGTGAGCCGGGTCCCGAGCGCAAACACCTCAACATTCCCCCGGCCGACGACAGCCGCGTGCGCGAAACGGATCAGCACCCGTGCGTAACGCTCCATCGAGCCACTGATGTCGAGCAGCACGACAAGCCGACGACTGCGTTCACCCGGCGATGTGGTCAGCAAATCAATCGGCTCGCCGCCCCGCCGCATCGCAGCCCGGACGGTCCGACGTAGATCATGCACGTCGCCGCGGTTTGAACGACGGCGCCGGCGAGAGCGCCTCGTTGCTGGCTGAACTCGAAGGCCGGCCATCACCCGTTCGGCTTCGCGCAACTCCGCCTCATCGAAGTCGCCGAAGTCTTTCTCGTACAGGCGTTCCGCACGGCTGAAGCGCAGGACTTCGGTTTCCTGATCGCCGTCGCCATCTCCTCCGTCACCACCGTCGTCGGATGCCATCTGGTCGATCACCTCGGCGACATCATCGAACCGCATCGAGAAACCCGACGTGTTGTGGTGGAAGAACGCCAGGAACATGGCGTCGTACATCGGGATGTGGCCCTGCTTCAGCACGAGGGTTGACCGGCCCGCCCAGTAGACGTCGATACCCCGGCTGAGACCGACGACGTCGAGTGCAGCCCGAAACAGCGTCGATTGGCTCACGGTCACCGACATCCCGCCCTTGCGAAGCACATGGACAAACCCGGCGACGAGCCGATCGATATCGAGGCCGTTTGCCCCCGACCCGTTTGTCGCGCCGGAAGGCACGGCGGGCACGCTCACGCGCCAGCGACAGCAGCGAGAAGGTGCTTCAGCCCCTCGCGCCGAACCTTGTCCTGATCCTCGCGGTACTTCAGCAAGGTGCCGAGCGTGGCGTCGATCGTCTCCTCGGTGAGTTCCGTTTCGCCCAGGAGGTGCATTGCGTTCGCCCAATCGAGTGTCTCCGCAACCCCCGGCGGCTTGTACATGCCGAGCTCGCGGACGACGCCGGTAGCGAGAGCCGTTTGGTGGGCGAGGCGCTCCGGCACGTCAGGGGCCTTGGCCCGCAAAATCGCGACCTCGCGCTCGAAGCTGGGATGGTCGACCCAGTGATGCAGTGCCCGCCGCTTGAGAGCGTCATGCACGTCGCGGGTGCGGTTCGAGGTGATGATGACAATTGGCGGAGATGTGGCTGTGAAGGTGCCGAGTTCGGGAATCGTGATCGAGAAATCGGACAGAGCCTCGAGGAGAAATGCCTCGAACTCGTCGTCGGCGCGGTCGATCTCATCGATGAGCAGGATGGGTGGCACCTCCCCCCGGTGATCGATCGCCTGCAGCAGGGGACGCCGCACGAGGAATCGCTCGGAAAACAGTTCTTCCTCAAGTGAGTCGGCGCTGTCCGCACTGGCCACACCGGTCGCTTCCGCGGTCCGAAGATGCAGCAACTGGGCGGTGTAGTTCCACTCGTACAGCGCCTGGTTGGCATCGATGCCCTCGTAACACTGGAGCCGGATCAGTTCACCACCCGTGATCGCGGCGAGGACCTTGGCGACCTCCGTCTTGCCGACGCCGGCCTCGCCCTCAAGAAAAAGCGGCCGGTTCAGCGACGCCGCAAGGAAAATCGTGGTGGCTAGGCCCCGGTCGGCCAAATAGTCGTGCTCAGCCAAAGAAGCGACGACCGCATCGACCGAAGACAACGACGGATGGGCACTCATAGCTCCTCACCCTAGTGGCGGCCGACTTTCTTCGTCCCGACGTGGCCCTCACCGTTAGGCTCATCGTCATGCGCATCGAGAACGACATGCACGTGGCCGCCTCTATGGACGAGGCTTGGGCCCTGCTCACCGATATTCCCGCCATCGCTCCCTGCTTGCCTGGCGCGCAGCTCACCGGCCAAGACGGCGATACCTACGAAGGCACGATGAAGGTCAAGGTCGGCCCGGTTGTTGCGGAATACACCGGCACTGCGACCGTCGTCGAGATGGACGAAGTCAACCGCACCGTCAAGCTCACCGCGAGCGGCCGAGACAAGCGCGGCGCCGGCAACGCATCGGCCGACATTTTCGCGGAGATGACCGAAGTCGATGGCGGCACCAACGTGTCCATCGCCACCGATCTCAAGGTCAGCGGCAAGGTCGCCCAGTTTGGCCGCGGTGTCATGGGCGACATCTCCAAGAAGCTCCTTGGTCAGTTCGCCGATTGCATCGAGACCAAGCTGAAGTCAGTCGGCGATGCAAGCGAAGGCGAAGGCGACGCAGAGAACACCCAGGACGACGCGGCAACCGAGAGCGAAGCCGCTGGCTCGACGCCGGCGACCGGCGACGACGACGTGCTCGACCTCATGGACGTTGCCGGCGGTGCAGTCGCCAAGCGCATCGTGCCTGTTGTGGTTGCAGTCGTCGTCGCCGTCATCATCTACCTCATCGTCCGCTGATCCGCGCTGCGGACCCGTGAGCGGCTACGCCGCGATTTTTCGCGCGTTCGCTCGCAAGTGACTGGCGTCACATGACAAGATCACGCTCCCAGCTATCCAACGAACGAGGAGGCCGAGCGTGGAAGTGTCCATGTCTGTCAACGGTGAGACCCGAACATCTGAGGTCGAGCCGAGAACGCTCCTAGTGCATCACCTGCGTGATGAACTCGGACTGACCGGCACCAACATCGGCTGCGACACGTCGTCATGTGGGGCGTGCACCATCCATGTCGATGGTGAATCGGTGAAGAGTTGCACCATGCTCGCCGTGCAGGCCGACGGCGCTTCGATCACGACGATCGAGGGTCTCGCAAGTGCTGATGGCGAACTCCACCCAATGCAGGCCGCCTTCATGGAATGCCATGGCCTCCAGTGTGGCTACTGCACTCCGGGCATGGTGATGGCAGCCACGTCACTCGTGGCTGAGAATCCCGACGGGCTTGACGAGGCAGCCGTGCGTGAGGGCCTCGAGGGCAACCTCTGCCGCTGTACCGGGTATCACAACATCGTGAAGGCCGTGCTCTCGGTCGGGGGTGGCGCATGAACGCGGTCGGAGCGCCCCTGAAGCGCCGCGAAGACCCGAAGCTGCTCGTCGGCGAAGGCAAATACGTCGACGACATCCAGGTCCCAGGCCAACTCTGGATGGGCATGGTTCGAAGCCCGATGGCCCACGCGAAGATCGAATCGATCGACACCTCGGCCGCTGAGCAGGCCGAGGGGGTGCACGCCGTCTACACCGGGCCTCAGCTCCAGGAGATGGGCCTGTGGCTCGCACCGCTGCCCTGCGCGTGGCTGGTCACCGACGACATGGTCAATCCGCCGCACTATCCCCTTGCGATGGACGAGGTCCACCATGTCGGTGAGATCGTCGCGATCGTGTTGGCAGACTCCCGCTACGGAGCCGCCGATGCCGCTGAGCTGGTCGTTGTCGACTACGCACCGCTCGATCCGGTCGCCTCGATCGCAGCCGCTCGCGACGGCGACGCCACCGCACACTCCGAGCACGACACGAACAAGGCCTTCCACTGGCCTCTCGTCCCCGATCCCGACGCGTTGGACGCCGCGTTCGCGAACGCCAGCCACACCGTCAAGGCGGAGTTCGTGCAACAGCGGCTCATCCCTGCGGCGATGGAGCCCCGGGGGGTACTGGCTGTGCCGTCTCCGATGGGCGGGGATGTCACGCTTTACAGCGCCACGCAGGTCCCGCACATCCTCAAGGTGATGGCCGCTGCCACAACCGGTATCCCCGAGAGCAAGATCCGCGTGATCGCCCCAGCGGTCGGCGGTGGCTTCGGCGCCAAACTCAACATCAACCCCGACGAGATCCTTGCCATCAGCCTGGCGAACAAGCTGGGGCGTGCGGTTCGCTGGACAGAGTCACGCACCGAGGCAGCCTTCTCGACCCATCAAGGTCGAGGACAGCTCCAGACGATCGAGCTCGCCGCCGACGCTGACGGCAAGCTGATGGGTTGTCGAGTGCACATCGACGCCGACATGGGCGCCTACATGATGCTCATCACCCCGGGTGTGCCGCTGCTCGGCAGCTTCCTCTACACGGGGGTGTACGCCGTGCCGGCCTTCGGCTTCACGTGCGATGGCTACTTCACCAACCTCACCCCAACCGATGCCTATCGTGGCGCCGGGCGACCCGAGGCCAGCTACGCGATCGAACGGGCCATGGACATCCTTGCGGCGGAGGTAGGCATTGGCCCTGATGAGATCCGCCGCCGGAACTACCTCGGTGGCGGCGACTACTTCGAGAACCTTGAGGTGCCGTCGACCTTGGTGTTCGACTCCGGCCACTACGGCCCCAACCTCGACAAGGCGCTTGAACTCGCCGGCTACGACGACCTGCGGGCAGAACAGGCCCGCCGCCGCGACGCCGGAGAGAGAAAGCAGCTCGGTATCGGCATGGTCACCTATGTCGAGATCTGTGGCCTCGCACCCTCCCGAGCCCTCGGTGGTCTGAACTACGGCGCCGGCGGCTGGGAGCACGCAACGGTGCGGCTCTTGCCCACCGGCAAGGCCGAGGTCGTGTCGGGCTCAACGCCACACGGCCAGGGCCACGAAACGACCTGGTCGCAGATCGTGGGCGACAAGCTCGGCATCCCGCCCGAGGATGTCACCGTGTTGCACTCCGACACGGCGATCAGCCCGCTCGGACTCGACACGTACGGCTCGCGCTCGCTGGCCGTAGGAGGGGTCGCGATCGCAGCTGCGTGCGACAAGGTCGTCGAGAAAGCCAAACAGATTGCCGCCCACTCGATGGAGGCGTCAGCCGACGATCTCGAGTTCGACGGCGGCATGTTCAGCGTGTCCGGTTCGCCCGACAAGCAGATGGCGATCCAAGAGATCGCGTTCGGTGCCTTCACCGCACACGATCTGCCCGACGGCATGGAGCCAAACCTCCAAGAGCAAGTCACGTTCGATCCGCCCAACTTCGTCTTCCCCTTCGGCACGCACGTGTGCACCGTCGAAATCGACGAGGAGACAGGCAATGTCGAGCTGCTCAGCTATGTGGCTGTCGATGACTGTGGCAACCAGATCAATCCAATGATTGTGGAGGGTCAGCTGCACGGCGGCATCGTGCAGGGAGTGGCGCAGGCCCTGTGGGAGGAAGCCTGTTACGACGAGGACGGCAACCTCACCAACCCGTCGCTGATGGACTACCTCGTGCCCTCGCCAACCGAGGTGCCGAGCATGGTCACCGACTACACCGTCACCCCGAGTACCAGCAATCCGCTGGGGGTGAAGGGCGCCGGTGAGGCGGGCACGATCAGCTCGGCTGCAGCGGTAATGAACGCGGTGGTCGATGCGCTCAGCCCCTACGGCGTGAAAGACATGGACATGCCGGCGACCCCGCAGCGGGTCTGGCGAACTATTCACGAAGCGAAGAACGGAGGTGCGGCGTGATCCCCGCAGCATTCGACTACATGGTCGCTGACTCCGCTGACGCAGCAATCGCTGCGCTCGGTGAGCACGGCGACGAAGCCAAGCTGCTGGCCGGCGGTCACAGCCTGATCCCGCTCATGCGGTTCCGACTGGCCGTCCCGGCGATGCTGGTCGACATCGGTCGTCTCGACGACCTGTCGTACATCACCGATGCTGGCGACCACATCGCCATCGGTGCCATGACCAAACACCGAGTCCTCGAGACGAGTGAATTGCTGGCTACCGAGGCGCCGCTGCTTCGAGCCGTCGCCGCTCACGTCGGCGACCCTCAGGTGCGGCATCGCGGCACGCTCGGTGGTTCGCTTGCGCACGGCGACCCAGCCTCGGATCTCCCGGCGGCCTTGCTCGCCCACGGGGGTTCGCTGCTGATCAAGGGCCCAAGCGGCGAACGCGAGGTTGCGGCGACCGACTTCTTCACCGGTTTCCTCGAGACGGCACTCAACGATGACGAGATGGTCACCGAAGTGCGGGTCCCGAAGGCGGCAGGTGTCGGCTGGAGCTACCAGAAGTTCAACCGGCGGGCGCAAGACTGGGCGATCGTTGGCGCAGCCGTGATGCTCGGGGAGGATCCGAAGGTTGCGCTGGTCAATATGGGTTCGGCCCCGATGCGTCACGCCGGGGTCGAATCGGCCCTCGCCGGTGGTGGTGGTGCTGATGCGGCATCGGTCGCCGGCGATGACGTCGATCCGCCCGAGGACCTCAACGCCGACGCCGAGTACCGCAAGCATCTTGCTCGCGTGCTCGTCGGACGGGGAATCACCGAAGCGCTCGCCTGACTCGGCGAACGCTGCGCAGCTGCTGCCTCGGGCCGTTGGCCCGGGGCAGCGTCGCGTCAGGGGGCCAGTGGCCGGCCGAACGGTAACTCGCCCTGCCACTGCAAAAGGAAGTCTTCGGCGTGGTAGCAGGCGGCGAGCAGGAGCCCGTCGTCATGGCCTCGGTGCTCGTCGCACAGGTCGCCGACGTCTTCACGCACACCGGCGAGGATCTCGTCATCGGAACGGTTGAGGTCGCCCCACGCCGCAAGGGTGGAGCCGGCCAGCGACACGAAGTCGGCTGTTGCCGCAACGCCCGCTCTCCGCAACACCGCGAGGCCTCGTGCCGTCAGATGCAGGCGGCCAGCGGCGACCACAGCGGCGCAGCCGGAAAGCTGCTCGGCGACAACATGGTCGACGATGCCAGTCTTGGAGCCGGCAAACACGACGTCAGCGCCAGAACCAAAGACGGCCTTCGGGTGGCCGACCTCGCCGAACGCATTCACACAATCAGCGCCATGGGTGGCGACGGCTTCACTGAGGTCGGCGACCGCAAACCCGTCGGGGTTGGTGACCGTACCGGTCGCCGTCGAGATGGCAGTGACTCGTGCCCCCCGACCGGTGACGCCGTCGGCGATCCACGCCCCGATGCTTTCGAAGCCGTCGATGGCGACCGTCTTGCCGTCGAGACCGACTGCGTGGTCGGCCGACACTGCGGCAGAGAGCCCGTCGCAACGGTCGGCGAATTCGCCAAGACGGGCGGTGTCGCGCGGATCGTCGCCCCGCAGACCGTCAAGGTCGTTGGCGCCGACCCCCTTGGCCGCATCGGGCAGATAGGTCCCGTCGGTGACGAGGGCGCCCATCTCCTCGATGAACGCAGTGATCGCCTCGGCCCGCTGGTCGGGAGGAGCGGAGATGCCGGCCGACGCGCCCCCGCGCTGCATGCCGAGCGCAGCGTACGTGTAGGTCTGCGAGCGAGCGAGATCCTTTGCCCCGCCCTGCAAGATCTTCTTGGCCCAGCGGACCGGCCCGGACGACGCCTCGGCGCCGTCGAGATCGATGGCGATGAACGCCTCGGTGGTCTGGAACTTGTGGATCCGCATCGGAGCGGACTTTACCGCTCGATCAGTCTTCGATCTCGATCGCGAACTCGGGGCAGTTATCCGCAGCAAGGCGGGCCTTCTCCTCGAGTTCGGGCGGAACCTCACCGTCAACGAGAAGGATGGCGTAGCCCTCGTCGTCGGTATCGAACAGCTCCGGGGCCAGCATGTAGCACCGGTTGTGGCCCTGGCAGGCTTCGCGGTCGTACTTGATCTTCACGTCGAGAACCTTACGTCAGGAAGCGGAGGGGGAGCTGGCGGGGGCCGCGCACCTGGCCCGTCGACCAGGTGACGGTGTCCGGGTCGGCGAGCTCGAAGTCGGGGAAGACGGCCATCCATTCCTCGAGTGCGACGCGCAACTCCATGCGAGCCAGGTTCGAGCCGATGCAGCGATGGATCCCGAGGCCGAACGCCGTGTGGCGGTTGCGTTGGCGGTCCATCACGAACTCATCGGCCTGCTCGAACACCTCGGGGTCGCGGTTGGCGGCCGGGAACGGGAGCAGTGACCACTCGCCGGCTTTCATCGGGCAGCCCTCGAACTCGATGTCCTTGGCGATCAGGCGGGCCATGGTGACCGGCGCGTAGAACCGCAGGAACTCCTCGATGGCGAACGGCTGAACATCGGGATCCTCGATCCAGCGCGTCCGGTCGTCGGGGTGTTGGGCCAGGTGCCACATCGATGCGCCAATCGCCGACCACGTCGTGTCGATGCCGGCGATGATCAACAGGGCGATCGTGCCGCGCACGTGCTCGTCGAGCAGCGGCATGCCCTCGATATCGGCCTGGCAAAGGTACGACATCAGGTCGTCGCCGAGGTTCTGGCGGCGTTCGGCAATCTTCGTATCGAGGTAGAAGTCCATCGTCTCCTCGTACGGGATCTCCTCGTCGCCAAAGGCCCCCTGCTCCATGATGTTGTGAATGAAGCGACGGAACTCGTCGCCATCGGCGCGGGGGAGGTCGAGCATGTCGGCCATCACCATCACGGGGATGTGCTGGCTGTAGCTCTGGGCGGCGTCGACGATCGATTCGCCGGCCGCAAGGCGCTGCTTGATGTCGGCGATCAAGGAGCGGCAGGTCTCCCGGGCGACCGGCTCCCAGGACTCCATAGCTTTCGGCGAGAAGAACTTCAGGAGGATGCTGCGGGCGATCTGGTGGAATGGTGGGTCGCTGGTGATCGGTGGGGCGTACCCCATCGGTGCAGGGATGTCGGGACGGAACTCGGTGACGACCACGCCCTGGCTCGAGAAGTGCTCGGGGTCCTTACTGATCGCAGCGATGTCCTCGTGGCGGGTCGGGAGCCAGGTGCCGCCGTACCGGTCGCTGTGGGCGATCGGGCAGCCGCTCGTGCGGACCTGCTCCCAGATCTCCGGTGCGGCTGCGGCGTAGTCGGGGTGCTGGTGGTCGAAGTCCGTCAGCCAGTTGGCGACCGGTGGGCGGCCGTGCTCGTGCGCGGTGGGGGACTCATGGAGATCGGTCACGTCGCTCCTGTCGGTGGCTTACGCCGTAAGTAAAGCAGAGTCGGGTAGTGAACGGAAGGCGCGCTGGGGTGACCGGTGCATCCTCAACCAGGCTGAGGCGTCGGTAAGTACCGAAGTCATCGCCGACGGTGCCAGAGGGGAGGGGACAACGGCCCGCACGCCCCATCCGGCCCGGCCGGCAATCTGTCGTTGGTAGAGGCGTTGCACGACCAACGGTCAGGAGGTGCCTTGATGTCGATGCCAGTGATTCCGGCCACACCGGGTTCATGGGGTGCCGCCCTGCAAGAGCTTGGACTCGACCATCCGGCACTCATGCGCTTGGGATCGACCCGCCGGCTGCTCGAACAGGGCCACCGGATCTATGAACAGCGGCGCTCGCTCGACGTGCGCCTGATCGAGGCTCGAGCTCAGGTCGCTGCGCTGGAGAAGGAGCACGTATCCGCTACCGCCGAAGGGCTTCTTGTGCTGGAGGCCATCCAGAGTGAGGTGGCGAACTACACCGCCGACCTCACCGGTATCTCCAACAAGCTCGCCGATCGCTTCGCCCCGATCCCCGAGGTGGCGTTGGGCGAAACCCTCAGTGACGAGTCATTCGTGCAGCGACACCATCTCCGCGAGCAGTACGACGCCATCCTCGACATGTTCTCGTCCTTCGGTCTGTACGACGCCCGATCTCGCACCGTGCGGTTCCAAGGTCCGAACGGGCGCGTCGAGCAGGTTCCCACCTTCGAGACGCTGGTTGCCACGGTCCTCACCGACGAGATCCGGGACTATCTCGCAACCGCACGGGGGGTGGGTTTGCTGCTCACCCCGGCCGCCGACGCCCGAGTGTTCTCCGCCATTGGCAAGACCATTGGCTTCAACAACTATGCGGGGTCCGACGGTGCATCTGAAGGCGCCGAGGCGTGTGCGGACTTCGTCCGTCGGCTGCGCTCGGAAAGCGGCAACGTGCCACTCACCGACGACCTGCTGCGGTCCACACCATTCGAGGGGCTCCGTGTCACGCTTTTCGCCGAAGATGGTGGCCCCGACGACGAACTGCGCGCCAACGGGTTGCCCCTCGACGCAACGGTCGACGACATCTCGATGGTCGCTTCCGACGCCGCCGCACGCGGTGTCGAAGCCCGGCCGCTCAGTCCTCCCGAGTACCTCCTGCTGCAGACCATTCGCCGTCGCGCCGGTCAGGCCTACCTCGATGCGGAGATCACGAGCTCGAACCGCAGCGAGACCTGGTTTCCGCAACACGAACTAGCCGGTGCGTCGGGCACGCTCGTCGCTCGCTCGGTCGGTACAGGCATTCGTTTCCGCGCCGTTGAGCTGGGTCGAGGGGTGGATGGCCGCGGCTATCGGATGGCGTATGCGCCGCTGGCGCAGCATCCGGCTCCCGTTCCTGAACCTGTCGCGGCCTGAGGCTTGCTTCGCTCGGGCGCAGGCGCTCTGGATCTAGGGTTGGGCGGACATGCTCGACTCCTTGGCCACCCCTCGACGGCAACTCGTCGTGTTGGCGATCGGTGTGGTCTTGGCGATGTCGCCGTGGTTCGCCACGAGCGCCGTCTTGGGCGAACTCCGTGACCGCTGGGAGATCGGTTCGCTCGCCGCAAGCTGGCTCGTCATCACCGTGCAGCTGGGATTCGTCGTCGGTGCAGCGTTCAGCGCCAGCACCGGCCTGGCCGACCGGCTCGGCCCCAACCGACTGGTGCTCATCGGTGCGATCGGCGCCGCCACAGCAAACGCCCTCGTGGTGGTGGGCGACGACTACCGCAGCGCCCTGCTCTTTCGCGGCCTGACGGGGGCTTGCCTCGCGCTGGTGTATCCGCCGGCAATGAAGTCGATGTCGGGCTGGTTCGCAACCGGTAGAGGTGTCGCCCTCGGCACGATGGTGGGGGCCCTCACGCTCGGTTCAGCGCTCCCGCATCTCGTCAACGCAGCCGGTGGTTTCGGCTGGATGCCCACCCTCCTCACCATTTCGGCGCTCACCGTGCTCGGCGGTCTCATCATCGATCGCCTCGGCGGGCCGGGACCTCATCTCGGCGCGCCACAACCGTTCGATCCGCGCCGCATTGGGATGCTGGTGCGGCTGCGGTCATTTCGTCTTGCGACACTCGGCTACTTCGGCCACATGTGGGAGCTCTACGCCATGTGGGCCTGGATCGCCGTGTTCGCCGGTGACGCGGTCGACTCTGAGCGGGGTGCGAGCCTTATCGCGTTTGCGGTCATCGGCATCGGCGCAGTCGGATCAGTGCACGCAGGTCGGGTGAGCGACGAGCGAGGTCGTCCACTCGCCGCCCGCTGGGCGATGAGCATTTCGGGTCCGGCTGCCCTCGTGACCGGGTTCCTCGTCGATGCCCCGACCTTGCTTGTGATCGCAGTGGCGCTGGTGTGGGGCTATTCGGTCGTCGCCGATAGCGCCCAGTTCTCCACGATCGTGAGCGAGGAGGTCCCGGCTGATTCGGTCGGCACAGCGCTCACCGTCCAACTTGCCGCTGGCTTTGTCCTGAGCGTCGTCACCATCTTCCTGGTACCCGCAATTCGAGACGCCGCTGGTTGGGGCTGGGCGTTCGCTCTGCTCGCGCCGGGCCCTGCATTGGGCGTCTGGACTATGCGGCGCCTTGAGGCAGAAACGACCGCGGCGCCCGGCTCGTGACTCGCCCGGAGGCGGTCAGCCTCGACGCTTGCGGTGGATCGCTGCCCCCACGACACACAGCACGCCGACGAGGATGAAGCCAACGACGAAGACCGCTCCGGAATCCTGCGCGACCGGGTCACCAAGCTTGTCGGTCGACTGAGCAAGGACCCCCAGCAGCGCGGCGATCACGAGCCCTCGGCAATCAGCTTGGTGAGTGTGAGTTCGGGTTGGTCCATCTCAAGTCGCTGCAGCCAGTACGGCGATTCAAACAGGGCCAGCAGTTCTCCATCAGAGCGGGCGGCCACCGTGACGCCGCTCATGCCGCGAAGGCTGTCGGCCGATGCCTCGTCGGTGATGCGAGCCGTTGTCCAGGAGCACGGGACAAGCTCGACCGGTGCCCCGAACTCGTTCTCGAGCCGGTGCTGCACCACCTCGAACTGAAGCGGACCCACGGCGGCGAGGATCGGGGCCTGATCGCCGACGTCGGGCTCACGCAAGACCTGGACCACGCCCTCCTCGTCCAGCTGGCTCACACCGGAGCGGAACTGTTTGGCCTTCGAGGTGTCGAGGGTTCGGGCGATGCGGAAATGGGCCGGAGCGAACGACGGGACGAGCGGCCACTGCACCTTGTCGTCAACGAACACCGAATCACCAACGCGGAAGTCGTTCGCGTTCACAAGACCGACGACGTCGCCAGGGAAGGCCTGTTCGACGGTCTCCCGCTCCTGCCCCGACACGGAGTGGGCGTACTTGGTGGCAAACGGTTTACCGGTCGGCTCGTGGGTCACGACCATGCCGCGATCGAACTGACCCGAGCAGACGCGGAGGAAGGCGACACGGTCGCGGTGCGCCTTGTCCATGTTGGCCTGGACCTTGAACACGATTCCTGAGAACGGCGCATCAAGAGGTCGGGGGTCGCCCTCGCGGTCGATTCGGGGCGATGGCGACGGCACCAGATCAACCATCGCATCGAGGATCATCCGCACACCGAAGTTGGTGAGGGCGGAACCGAAGAACACCGGCGACAACTCGCCGGCCTCGAACCGCTTCCTGTCGAAGCTGCGATCCATCACGTCGAGGAGTTCGATGCCTTCCTGCGCTTCGAGCCAGAGGTCACCCTCTTCGTCCTCGGCGCGCTCCGGATCCACGATCTCCTCGGGTGCCTCGTCGGCACCACGGGCGGTTCGGGTATACCGGACGAAGTCACCGCTGGTGCGATCGATCAGGCCCCGGAAGCGGTCCGCCTCGCCGACGGGCCAGTTCATCGGCACCGGTTCGAGGATCAACTGCTCTTCAATCTCGTCGAGCAACTCGAGCGGATCCCGGCCAGGTCGGTCCCACTTGTTGATGAAGGTGACGATCGGGATTTCCCGATCACGGCAGACCTCAAACAGCTTGCGAGTCTGGGACTCGATGCCTTTCGAGCCGTCGAGCACCATGATCGCTGCGTCCGTGGCGGCAAGGACTCGGTAGGTGTCCTCGGAGAAGTCTCGGTGTCCGGGTGTATCGAGCAGGTTCAGGACCTTCTCTCGATACGGGAACTGCAGCACGGTAGACGTGATCGAGATGCCGCGCTGCTGTTCGAGTTCCATCCAGTCCGATGTGGCGGACCGGCGATCACCCTTGGCCTTGACCGAACCGGCACCGCTAGTGAGGACACCGCCATAGAGCAAGAACTTCTCGGTAAGCGTCGTCTTACCCGCGTCGGGGTGCGAGATGATCGCAAACGTTCGACGGCGACTCGCCTCGGCCTTGGGATCCGGCATGCCGACAAGGCTACGGCCCAGCGTGCGGTGCCAGCGCTCAGCGACAAGCAGCGAACGACGCCATCACGCCTTGACATTTTGTAAAGTTCGGGGAGTCGCCCTCGAACGAAGGATCCACTCATGACCCGTCGGGCTCTCTACCTGCAAGACGCACACTCGATCCCCGATGCGATCGACTATGTGAAATACGCCGAGGCGGCGGGCTTTGAGGCGGTGTGGCAGGCCGACTCGAGGCTCGTGCGAGAAGCGGGTGTGCCGATGGCTGCCTTTGCGGCCACGACCGATTCGATCAAGGTCGGTTCCGGCGTGATCGACGTCTGGAGTCGAAACCCGGCCCGGCTTGCGTCGCTCTTCTCAACCCTCGATGACCTCGCTCCGGGCCGCATCCTCTGCGGTCTGGGCGCCTGGTGGGACCCACTCGCGGCCAAAGTCGGTATCGACCGGGCAAAGCCGATCCGGGTAATGCGCGAGGTCGTCACCGCAGTCCGGGCGTTGCTCGCCAACGAGACGGTCACCATGGACGGGTACTTCGTGAAACTCGACGGTGTCGAACTCGACTATGTGCACCAGGAGCGTCGGGCCAAAGAGGTCCCGATCTACATCGGCGCAACCGGCATGCAGATGATGCAACTCACCGGCGAGATCGCTGATGGCGCAGTCCTCAACTACCTGGTGTCGCCGGCCTACAACGAGCAAGCGATGGAAAACCTCGAGATTGGTGCGGCCAAGGCGGGCCGGTCGGTTGATGACCTTGACCGTCCCCAACTCGTCGTGTGTTCCGTGGATCACGACCGTCAGGCTGCCCTCGACGGCGCCCGCATGCTGGTCACCCAGTACCTCGGGCAGCAGCCCCACATTATGAAGGCATCGGGGGTGCCCGAGTCCCTGCTCGAAGAGGTCCACAAGATCCTCGGCTGGCCGGCCACCCACGAGCAGGTGGTGGAAGCCTCGAAGCTGGTCCCTGACGACATCGTGCAAATGATCTGTGCGGCGGGTACGCCCGACGAGTGCCGCGAAAAGGTCGATCAGTACATTGCGACCGGCTGCACGTCACCGATTCTGTACCCGCTCGGCGATGTCGAACTCATGATCGACACGTTCCGGCCCGACGCAGCCTGAGCGAAGCCAGCGTCAGGTGTCGCGGTCGACAACGAAGTCGGCAAGGGCCCGGAGGGCACCACGGCTGCCGTTGACATCGGGCAGTGCGTCGATCGCTGTGAGCGCGTCGTCGAGCAATCGCTCGATCTCGTCCTCGACCTGGGCGACTGCGCCCGTGTCGGCCATGACCTGCTGGATGGCGGCGACGTCATCGTCGGTGACCGCCGGACCGACCCGATCGAGAACCCGCAGCTGGTTGTCATCGGCGGCATCGCGAGCGAGCGCCAACATGACCGTCGGCTTCCCCTCCCGAAGGTCATCGCCAACGGGCTTGCCGGTCTTCGTCGAGTCGCCGAAGGCGCCGAGCATGTCGTCACGCAGCTGGAACGCCATGCCGAGTGGGCGACCGTGAGCTTCGAGGGCGTCCCCAAGTTCGGGTGAGCCGGCGAGGGCGGCCCCGAGCTGGAGTGGACGCACGATCGTGTACCCAGCGGTCTTGTTGCGGATAATCGTTCGGGCCATCGCCGCAGAGACATTGCCCCTCGCCGTGCCGACCACGTCGAGGTACTGGCCAAAGTTGAGTTCGGTTCGGAGTCGGTCCCACACGACCCGGGTCGGCGCATCGACACCACCCATCTGCCGGTCGGCCATGACCATCGCGATGTCACCAACGAGGATGGCGGCCGCCTCACCGAACCGCCGCGCTTCCCCCTGCCAGTCGCCGGCCCGGTGCCGTTCGATGTAGGTCGCCCATACGGTCGGCTTGCCGCGGCGGGTGGGCGAACCGTCCATCACGTCGTCGTGGACGAGGGCGAAGGCCTGGAGGAGTTCGACAGCGCAGCAGGCGGCGAGTGAGCCATCACCGCTCGGGTCGCCGCCACCGGTAACAAAGCCCCAGTGGCAGTAGGCGGGTCGGATGCGTTTGCCGCCGGCCGCAACAAAGTCAGCGAGGTCGTTCAGGGGCCGCTCGATGCTGGGGTCGAGGGAACGCCAGGTCTCGATTTCAGCGGCGAAGATGTTGTCGAGGGCCTGGCTGGTTCGCGTCGCGACGTCGACCAGTTGGGCCGGCGCCTCGCTCATTCGTCGTCGCTGTCGTCGGTCGCGAAAAGTGCGCCGTCGCCGCTGGTTTCGTCGAGCGATGCGACAACCCGTTCGACCTGCACTCGGGCGGCACCGATGCGGTCTCGGCACAGCTGGATGAGGGTCGACGCCCGTTCTACCTTGGCGGCGAGGACATCGACGTCGAGGTCGTCGTCGTCGAGATCGTCGAGGATCGCCTCGAGTTCCTGCATGGCATCGGCGTACCCGATGTCTTCGGATGTTGGGTCGGCGTGGCCGGGGGTATCCGCCGTCTCGTCAGTCACGGTCATCGATCGTACTGCTGAACGTGCCATCGGCGACTTGGGTGGTGACCGTCTCGCCGACCTGGAGGTCGTCGAGCGACCGGATGACCGAGCCGTCGGCGGCTCGGGTGATCGACCACCCGCGGGCGAGGGCAACCGCTGGGTCGAGGGCGCGAGTGCGTGTGTGGGCGGTATCGAGGCGGAGCTCGGCGGCCCGCAGTCCATGGCGGCCAGCCAGCACAAGCCGATCGGCTGCCCGGTCAAGGGCGGTGAGCGCAGTCGATTCGGCCCGGATGGCGCTGCGGCGCAGGCGACTCGATGCCGCGCTGAGGCGGGTGTCGGCTCGTTCGACGGCGACCGTTGCGCTGCGTTGGATGTCGCGGCGGAGCCGGCTCGTCCGTTCGTCACTTCGCTCGACTGCTCGTCGGCTCCGGTGCACGACCTCTCGCTCGTGAATGATCAGACGATCAAGCCACGCATCGACCACCTGCACGATCGCTTGGGCAGCGGCGGTTGGTGTGGTGTGGGCCGTGTGGGCCACCTCATCGGCAACAGACCGGTCGATGTCGTGGCCGACACCGGTGAAGACAGGGATCGGGGCGTCGGCGATCGCGTCGGCGACCTCGGCGTGATCAAACACGGCAAGATCGGTCTTCGACCCACCGCCGCGAACGACAAGGACGATGTCGACGTGGGCTTCTACTGCAGCCCGGATGGCTGCGGCGATGGTGCGCTCCGCCCCGGCGCCCTGCACTGCAGTGTCGATCTCAACCAGCGTGAACGCTCGTTCACTGCGTTCGAACACGGTGGTGACATCAGCATGGGCGGCCGATCCGATCGAGGTGACAACACCGATGCGTAGTGGTACGGCAGGGACCGGATGGCGGGCGTTGGCTCGAAGACGGCCCGACTCGGCGAGTTGGCGCAGCAGCGCCTCACGCTCTGCCGCGAGCACACCGAGGGTGTAGGTCGGGTCGATAGCCGACATCCGGAGCTGGAGTTTCCCGGTCGGTGGGTAGAAGTCGACCATGCCCTGGATACGGATCCTGACGCCGTCGGTCATGCGGATCGGATCGCCGTGGCGCTTGAGAAGACGGTTGACCCGGTCACGGGTGTCGCGAAACAGCACGACCGGCACCGTCGCGACGGGCGCAGCGCCGGAGGTCTCCGCCGGTTCGATCAGGTCGAAGTAGACGTGATTGTTGCGGCTGCGTCGGATGCCCTGGATCTCGCCCTCAACCCACACGCCGTACGGCATTGTCTGTTCGAGCGCAGCGCGAATAGCGATCCCGAGTTCGGAGACGGTGAGCGTCTGATCAGACACATCGGCGACGGTAGCCGCCGAATTCGCCCGGTTCGCGAGCGTGCACGAAGAACGTGCAGCTCGCTCCCGATCAGCGCGTCATCTTGTCGGTAACACTGCCCACGTTTCCGGTGATCAGGTAGCTGAGCTGGCGCCCCTGAGCGACGAGTTCGCCGGTCGAGTCCCAGACCCGAACCGATTCGATCAGCTTCCCGTTGTGAACATCGTCAGTCCAGACGTGGCACGCAAGCCAGCCAGCTGCTGGTCGGCGGCGGACATGCACCGTCAACTCGAGGGTCGGTACCCAGCCGATCGGGCCGAGCCGGGTGAACACGGTGGGAGGGAAGGCGTCGGCGAAGAATGGGAGCGTCATGGCGTCCGGTTCAGCCCCGTCGGCGAACCGGGTCCAGCCGAACACCTCGGCCGTCTCGACCTCGGACGGATCGCGGGTGATCGCCGGGTCGACCCGGATCTCACAGCGGTTCATGAGATTGATCTGCACGCCCTGGTTGAGTGTTCGGCGGTCGATGCACTCGTCCGGTCCCGGCATGTCCGGCATCGGGATGGTCCACTCCGCGTCGTGTTCGGTGGTGGCATCGATGTCACCGAAGCCAGCAATGAGATGGATGCGGGTCTTTCCCTGTTGGGCGAGGGTGGCGGAGACGGTGCTCATCGTGCGGCCGGGCTTGAGCAGCTCGGCCGTGATTTCCGCGGTCTCATCGCCGATGCCGGGCCGGAAGAAGTGGGTGGTGACGGTGAGCGGGTCGGGCTGACCGGCAAGTTGCTGGGCGGCTCGCAGGGCCGGGGTGAGGAGATACCCGCCGTTGGCGTTGGGGCCAATACTCCATTCGTCGGAGATGTCCGCCTCCCAGCGGTTCTCGCCGACGGATCGAATCGTGGTCTCGTTCTCGAACTGGCCGGGCATGGCGGGCACGCTATCGAGGGTGGCTCCAACCGAGCGTCTCGGTGGTGCGCTGGTGATCAGGCGTTGTCAGCGGCTTCGATGTCTTCGCGGCGGATGCCCAGCATGAACAGCACCGCGTCGAGGTAGGGGACGTTGATCGCCGTGTCGGCGGCAGCTTCGACAATCGGCTTCGCGTTGAACGCAATGCCGAGCCCGGCTGCGTCGAGCATGTCGAGATCGTTTGCGCCGTCGCCGACGGCAACGGTTTGCTCGATCGGGATGTCGTGTTCGTCGGCAATTGCTCGCAGCAGGCGGGCCTTGGCCTCACGGTCGACGACTTCACCGACGACCTCGCCAGTGAAGCGGCCGTCACGCACCTCAAGTTCGTTGGCGTGGTGCGAGTCGAATCCGAGATCCGCTTGGATTCGTTCGGTAAAGACGGTGAAGCCGCCCGACACAACGGCGACGACATAACCCAACCGTCGAAGGGTGCGAAGAAACGTCGCCGCTCCTGGGGTGTAGCGAAGGTTGTTCCAGGCTCGGTCGACGGCATCGACGTCGAGTCCGGCGAGCAGTCGGACTCGCGCCCGAAGCGACGCTTCGAACTCGAGTTCGCCGGCCATTGCTGCGTCGGTCATCGCCTTGACTTCGTCGAGTACCCCCGCCTCAGCCGCGAGCAGTTCGATGACCTCGTCCTGAATGAGGGTGGAGTCGACATCAAGTACGACCAGCCGCTTCGCTCGCCGGCCGAGCCCTTCGCGTTGGACACTGATGTCGATGTCGGGGAGCCCGGCGGCTGCGGTGAGCAGTGACCGGCGGAGCTTGTGTTCCTCAGCCGTGCGGATCAGGAGTTCGTAGCTCATCACCGGGAAGCGAGAGAGGCGAACGATGCGGTCGATGTTGGCGCCGACGTCGGCGATGGCGTTGGTGACTGCGCCGAATTCGCTTGGGGTCACGTTGGGGCCGAGCACGGTGACGACTACGCCAGGGGTTGCGGGTGTCGAGGTGGCCGGCACGACATCGAAATCAACCTCGATGCCTTGCTCCCATCCCCACAGCAAGACGTCGCGCAGCATGTCCTTGCCCTCGGGCACCTCGACCACAACACCAAGGGTGAGTTGGCCACGGATCACGATCTGCTCGATGTCTTGGACACTGGCGCCACAATCGGCGAGCACCGCCATCAGGCCTGCGCTCAGGCCCGGACGGTCCGGTCCGTTGACACGGATCAAGACGGTCTGGCTGACGGTCATGCTGATCAACCTATGGGTCGATCAGTGGCTAACCGGGTTGAACCGGTCGTCGTTCTCGCCTGATGGTCAGATGGCGTTGAGATTGGCGACCGTCGCCACGGCCGCGTCGGCTGCCTCACGGCCCTTCTTCACGAGATGGTCGAAGAAGAAGGCGTGGTGCACGTCGTGCTCGTGGAACTGCTGAGGGGTGAGGACCGCCGACATGATCGGAACCTCGGTCTCGAGCATGACGTTCATCATTCCCTGCAACACGGCATGGGCCACGAAGCGGTGCTCGTAGATGCCGCCGTCGACGACGAGCGCGGCCGTGACGATCACGTCATAGTTGCCGGTCTTCGCAAGCTTCTTGCAATGCAGCGGGAACTCGAGTGCGCCGGGCAGCTTGTGTACGTCGATGCAGTCTTCGCCGTGGCCGAGTTCGGCCATACGTTCGAAGAAGCCGAGCTTGGTGCGGTCGACCAGGTCGTCGTGCCAGGTCGCCATCACGAAGGCCACACGAATGTCACTCATGTCCGCACCCTATCGGCGTCTCACGATGTGGGAGCGATCGGGTCGAGTTGGCTCTCGACACATCGGTCCGTCCCGAGGGTTCAACGGCGACGGTCGTGGACGCGACGAATCAACTCCTCGGCTTCAGGTTCGGGCGGGACCTTGGCTCGCTGGTAGGCGGAGCCATCGCGCTCCCGTTCGACCCGACCGAGCCCGACGAGCATCCGACGGATGGTGGCCGGATCATCGAAGTGGTGCTGTGCCGTAAACAGGTCGTTGATCGCCGTTTCCGAAATGGATTCGCCGATGGGAAGATCGGCCCAGAACACCCACACGACCAGCTTCTGCGCCGCATTTCGGGTCGGCCACCGCATGAGCATTCCGTGCTCGTCGAAGTGGTTGAGGGCTCGTTCGACCCGCTTGGGGTCGAACGCTGCTTCCGTCACAACCGAAGGGTCGAGCTGATCGTGGGCGCCCGCGTCGGCGGCGAGCTCTTGATGATTTCGGTACCCGGCTGAACGGGCCAGCATGTTGAGCAGGCGCTGGTGCGATGGCGCACCGTCACCGAGTTCGCCGGCAAGGGCGCGGGCAAAGCGGGCCAGGTCATCGATGGAAAGTGGGATCGGTTGGCGGGGCATGCACGTGTCCTTTGTGCCGAGCGAATCAGGGCTGGGGGTCGCTGCTCGGCGGCGACCGCCGGGTGGGTCGCTTGGTGGTCAGAACAGGTCGACGAGGCCGCGTCGATGGCTGGTGTGGAGCGCGAGTTGGGTCTGGCTGTGGCGCACCGGGGGAAGGGCGGTCACAGCGAGCACGATGTCGTGAAGATGATCGTTGGACTGAGCGACGACCTTGCACAGCAGGTCGGCGTCCCCGGTGATGGTGTGGATTTCGAGGACCTCGTCGATCTCCGCCAACGCCGTGATTGTTTCGTCGTGAGCACCCTGGGCGATCTGGAGCCAGAGAAAGGCCAACACGTCGTAGCCAGCGGCGCGGGTGTCGAGTTCAGGACCCCACCCGGTGATGACGCCGTGGCGTTCGAGACGCTCGAGTCGGCCATACACGGTGCCGCGGGCAAACCCGGCCCGACGGGCAATCTCAGTGATCGACGCTCTCGGGTGGCGTCGCAGCGTGCGAAGAATGCTCCGGTCGGTGTCGTCGAGGGGGTGGGCCATGTGTTCAGTCCTACTCGCCCGGATCGGGCGTTTTCGACCGGATTGCTCAAGAGAAGACGCCATTTGGACGGATATGTCGAGAGGTATTGAGGCAGATCGTTCAGACATCATACAACGGACCTCACACACCGTTCAGTTCGGAGGTCACCCCATGCCATCGATGCTCAAGAAGGTCGATCACATTTCCTACGCCTGCGAAGCGGGCTCGATCGAGCGGTGGGCCTGGTTCCACATTGAGGTCGAAGGCGGCGTGCTCATCAACCGCATCGATGACGTGCGGCCCGGTGACCCGGGCTCATCGATGAAGATCTGGTGCATCGACTACGGCGACTTCGGCGTTGCGCTCATCGAAGGCATTGACCGGGCCGAAAAGAGTCAGGTCACCAAGTTCGTCGAGAAGCACGGCGACCACACCGTGCAGCACGTTGCCTTCGACACGCATGATCTCGACAAGTTCATTGAACACATGCAGTCGCTCGGTGGAACGCCCCGCGGCGAGGTTCTGGTGCGCGACGACGGCTTCGGCACCCTGAAGCAGATGTTTGCTCGCGGGTACGCCGAAGGCGACGCCGGCGAGGCCTCGTTTCCCGAGTACTGTCAGCGCCCCGACCCGACGGCATCGCCCGACGAGGTAGCGATCACCTTCGCGGAGGAGACCGGCAAGGGCTTCTACGACCAGGTCCAGACGGCGATCGAAGATGGCGACACCGCCCCGTTCTTCGACTTCTCGCACATGCCGCAGGATTGGGAGGTCCCTGCGGCCGCGCCGCGAGAGGGCTACATCGCCTGACCCTTCGCCGGAGGTCTCGGCCGGCCCCGCTGGTGCGCCTGAAGCTTCGTGGTGGGCGGCCAGACGTGGGACGATTCCGTCATGAGCAGGCCCTTGCCGTTGGACTGGTTGGCATCGCATCGAGAGGATCCGGTCGACCCTGACCGTCCGATCGTCGACCCTCACCATCACCTGTGGCCCGAGGGGCAAGGAATCGCCTATGTCGTCGATGATCTCGTCGGCGACACGAACGCCGGTCACAACATCGTGAAGACCGTGTTCGTCGAATGTGGTGCGGCCTACGACCGAGCCAGCGACGAACGCTTCGCACCGGTCGGAGAAACTCGGTTCGTGGCTGCGTCGGCGGAGGATCTGGCTGACCGTTATCCCGAGCGAGCGCCAATCGCCGGCATCGTTGCTCATGCTGATCTCCGGTCGTCACAACTCGACGACGTGCTCGACGCCCACGTCGACGCAGGTGGTGGGCGATTTCGAGGGATCCGCCATGCGTTGTCGCGGGCGATGGAGCCCGCCGCACTCAGCATCCCTGGCGGTGCGCCGGAGGGGCTGTTCGAAGACCCGGCGTTTCGGGCTGGTGTGGCTCGACTGGGGGAGCGGGGGTTCACCTACGACTCGTGGCACTACCACCACCAGAACAAGGAGTTCCTTGCCGTGGCGCAGGCATGCCCGAACACGACGATGGTGCTCGACCATTTCGGCACCCCGCTCGGCGTTGGCAGGTTCGCAGGCTGCCATGACGAGATCTTCCCGGCCTGGTGCGACGACATGCGTGAGATCGCGACGTGTGAGAACGTCGTTGTGAAGCTCGGCGGGCTCGCTATGCCGGACAATGGCTTCGGCTACCACCGCGGCGACCGGCCGCCGTCAAGCGACCGGATCCTCGCTGATCAGCGCCGCTGGTACGAGCACATGATCGAGTGCTTCGGTCCCGGTCGTTGCATGTTCGAAAGCAACTTCCCTGTCGACAAGATGTCGGCGTCCTACACGGTCGTGTGGAACGTCTTCCAGAAGTTGGTCGCTGACTTCAGCGACGACGAACAGACCGCGATGTTCAGTGGAACCGCCAGCCGGGTGTATTCGCTCTAACGGTCAGCGCCAGGCGAAGACCGGCTGCTCGTACTCGTCGACCCGTTCGTTGCGGCCTTCGTAGGCGACGGCGCGGAACTGGTACATCACGGCACCCGTCGGGGCATGAATGAGATCCTCGCCGATCGGAACCTGGATCACTGGGCGGTCGCTCTCGGGGATGTCGACAAACCTCGGCGAATTCGGCCGGAGGAGTTCGGTGAGGGCGATGCGATGGATCGACGCGACCTCGGCCGGGTTGGCGACCGGTTCCGCATCGACACCGGCCCAGAACACAAAGGGGGTGATGACATAGCCCGACCGAGTTGGGTAGTCGTCGAGTCGGCCGAGCAGATCCAAGCTCCGCAACCCGACCTCCTCCTCGATCTCACGTCGAGCGGCCTCTTCGGCGCTTTCGCCATCGTCGACGCGGCCACCAGGGAACGCCCACTGGCCCGGGTGGGCACTCATCTTCTGGGCTCGGCGCGTCAACATGAACGCAGCACCGCCAGCCGTTCCATCGATCGACCCGTTCAGGCCATGATCGGCCGGAAGGCCCGGCACCAGGGCGAGCCGGTTGCCTCGCTCCTCCTCAGGAAGCGACCACCACGTCGTGTCGACACCGTGCAACTCCGCATCGGAGTCGAGCACGATCACACTCACGGCCGCATGACGGCGCCCATCGAGCGCATGGATGCGCGGCTCAAACGCAGCGAGGTTCGCTCGGAGCCGCTCGCGCAGCGCATCGTCGTAGCGGATCATCAACTAGTCGATAGCAGCCAGACGGGCATGGAGCTTCATCGCCGCCTCCGCTGCCTTGGCGCGGATCTCGTCACCATCGACGAGCGTGGGTTCGCCATCCCACACGACGTCACCGTCGACCTCGACCTCGAGCGGCGACGTCCCCGTCGAGAACGCAAGATGCCAAGGATCATCAGAGTCGACGGCCCAATACACCCGGTCATCGAGGGCGGCAGGCATGAGATCCCAGCCGGTCGCCAGCCACGCCCACGCCTGATCCGGTGACGTACCGACATCGTCGGCCCGGGCTGCGACATAGGCGAGTCGGAACTCCTCCAGCATGTCGGCGCCGATGCCGTCGGTGCCGAGCGCAACCGGTAAATCGAAACGTGCCGGTCGGGCGTAGCCGACGGCGTTGTTCATGTTGGAGCGGGGGTTGTGCACGAGAGTGCCCCGCAGCCCGTGGTCGTCGGGCAGGTGCACGCCATGGACGATCAGCCAGTCGTCGTCGCTGTGCTCCACGAGTCGCTGCCAAGTGTCGGCGTCACCTTCTGCGACATGGACGTGAACGCCAACGTCATGCTTCCGGGCCATGTCCGCCGCAGCAGCGATCGTCTCATCGGAACACGTGAACGCAGCGTGCAGGCCGACATAGCCCTCGTTCTCACCGTCACCGAGAAAGCGATCGTTTTCCGCCAGGCCCGCGGCCGCACCGGCCGGTCCGTGCCGGTCGGTAATGCCGTAACTGCACGAGACGCGCACGCCGACTTCCTGACAGGCGTTGGCAATGACCGACAACGACCCTTCGATCGCGTTGGGTGACTCGTGGTGATCGATGATTGCGGTCGTGCCCCGCTCGAGTGCCTCGAGCGCGCCGAGCTTGGCTGACCACTCGATCGTTTCCAGATCGAGAGCGAGGTCGAGCCGCCACCACACCAGCTCGAGAATCTCCTGGAAGCTGCCCGGTATTCGAGGTGGGGCCGGCATGCCACGGGCCAGTGCGCTGTAGAGATGATGATGAGCGCACACCAGGCCAGGCGTCGAGACCGTCATGTCGCGATCTTTCCACGCCGATCGGTGAGGCGCAGCGCCATCGGGGTCTGACCCGCCCCTACCAGGCGCTGGCGCGTTCGCGGTTGCGTTCGGTGCGCATCGGCAGTTCGTAACGCCACTCGCCGTCGTGGGCGTGCAGCGCGGCGGCGACCGCTCCCGCGGTCGGGACCAGACCGATCTCTCCAACCCCCTTGATGCCGTACGGGGAGTTCGGGTCGGGGGATTCCACAAGGATCACATCGGTTGGCGGCATGTCCTTGGGTCGGATGATGTCGAGCGAGCGGAGGGTCTCATTGAGCGGCTTGCCGTGTTCGTCGCACGGGAAGCCCTCGGTCAGCGCATAGCCGAGCCCCATGTGCACGGCGCCTTCGATCTGTCCCTCACACAGCAATGGGTTGACCGCCTTGCCGACATCATGGGCGGCGACCACCTTGACGATGTCGCCAGACTCGGGATCGAGCTCAACAAGCTGAGCGGCGTAGCCAAAGGTCGAGTGGATAACCGGGTTCTCCAACCCGTCATTGATCGAGTTCGTCCAGTCGACGACATACACGCCCTCGTACTCGACGCCCACTCGGCATCCGTCCGCCCGAGCGTTCCGGCAGGCATCGGCGACCGAACCCGCCCCCATCACGGTGCCGCGCGAGCCGGTGGTCTGCCCGGCGCCGAGCTCGCGGCTTGTGTCGACCACGACTCGAATGCGTTCTGGCTCGACCCCCAGTTCCTCCACTGCGACCTGCCGCGCCACGGTGTGAATGCCCTGCCCCATCTCGGTCCAACAGTGGCGGACCTCGATCGTGCCGTCCGAGTCGAAGCGAACGGTCGATCGGCTGACCTCGTTGGCTCCATTGCCGAGACCAGAGTTCTTCAACCCGAGCCCCATACCCACCGGTCGCCCGGCGGCGACGGCGGCATCCCACGCCGGCTTTACGGCATCGAGACAGGCACGAGCGCCGAGACAGCCGTCATCCATGATCTGACCCGGCCCCCACACGACACCGGGCTCGACAACATTTCGGCTCCGAATCTCCCAGCCCGAGATCCCTGCCATCTCGGCAAGGCGATCCATCATGCCTTCCATCGCGAACTGGGCTTGGTTGGCTCCAAAGCCGCGGAACGCGCCGCACACCGAGTTGTTGGTGCGAACAGCGATGGCATCGATATCGATGGTCTCGGTGACGTAGGGGCCACTTGCGTGACCGGCTGCTCGCTCAAGCACCTTCATGCCGACCGACGCATAGGGGCCGGAGTCGCCGACCATGCGGGCCCGCACTGCGAGCAGCTTGCCGTCGGCGTCGCAGCCGACCTCGTACTCCATCCGGATCGGATGGCGTTTTGTGTGAACGAGAAACGACTCCTCACGAGAGAACGTCGTCTTCACCGGGCGGCCGAGCAGCCAGGCAGCCAGCGCCGTCTGGCCCTGATTCGACATGTCCTCTTTGCCGCCGAACGCACCGCCGTTCGAGACGAGTTCGACGGTGACCTGGTCGGTCGATACGTCGAGCATGCGGGCGATGTCATTGCGGTCATCCCACACGCCCTGGCCACCGGAGTACACGTAGAGCGACTCGGTCGTGTTGTCGGCCCCGAGGGTCGGCACCGCCAAGGTCGACTCCGGCTCGAGAAAGGCATGATCGATCCGCTGGGTCTGGAAGGTTTGACGGGCAACATGCGCCGATCGAGCCAGCGCATCATCGACATCGCCGCGGGCATAGGTGGAGCGGCTGAGCATGTTGCCGTCGAGGGTCCACACGGCGTCCTCATCAGAGGCGAGGGCGGCGTCGGGGTCGGTGAGCGGCTCGAGGACGCCGTAGGTGATGGCGACCGCGTCGGTTGCGGCGCGCGCCTGGGCTCGGGTTTCGGCCACCACCAGCGCCAGAACATCTCCGAGGTACGAGGTTCGGCCACCGACAGGGATAAACGCAGGCCAGTCCTTGTGGATCAGCCCGCTGCGAAGTTCACCGGGGACATCGTCAGCGGTCAGTACCGCAACGACGCCAGGCAGGGCCAGCGCTGCGGTCGTATCGATCGCCGTAATGTCGGCACGGGCGTGTTCGCTGAGGACCACTGCGCCATGGAGGCAACCGTCCGGCTCCAGGTCGTCAATGAAGCCTCGGTCGCCGAGCGTGAGGGCCTGGCCCTCGTACTTCGCGCCGCGCCCGCCGACCCCGCCGTCAGTGATGGCGACCGGCGTCTCGCCGGCGGCCAGCGCCTCCACGGCATCGAGGATCTTCACATACCCCGTGCAGCGACACAGGTGCGCCCCGAGATGTCGAGCCGCGTCATTGCGGGTGGTTTCCTTGTCGCGGCCCAACAGGGCGATGGTTCGCATCACGATGCCGGGGGTGCAGAAGCCACACTGCAGTGCGCCATGGGCCGCAAACGCGTCAGCGAGACGCTGCCGATCGGCGTCGTCGATGCCCTCGAGCGTGGTGATCTCCGCCCCGGCTGCCTTCTCGAGTGAGGTCTGGCACGAGATTCGGGCTTTGCCATCGATCAGAACGGTGCAGCACCCGCATTGGCCCGACGGCGAACAGCCGTCCTTTGGTGAGGTGATGCGCAACTCGTCGCGAAGCGCAGCGAGCAGGTGCTCGTGGTGGTCACCGACCGAGACGGCGGTTCCGTTGACAGCAAACTCAGCCACGAGACGGCTCCTCGAGTGTTGACGGGGGCGGGGTAGCGCCCTTCTGCGCGGTGATCGGGCCGTACACCTCGGGGCGCCGATACCGCTCGAAGTCGAAGAGCGTCTCTTTGTATTTGGTGGTGAGGCTGAGGTCGATTTCCGCCGTGATGACCTCGTCATCCTCGGTGCGGCAGCGGCGGATGATCTCGCCGCTCGGCGCGATGATGCAGCTCTCGGCCAGCGATGGCACGCCTTCCTCGGTGCCGCCTTTGGCGACCCCGACGACGTAGCAGCCGTTCTGGTAGGCCCCGGCCTGCATCACCAGTTGGTTGTGGAATCCCTGCAGCGGATTTTGGGTCGGGTCTGGGGCGTAGTGCTTGGGCGTGTTGTACCCAATCAGGATGAGCTCGGCGCCCTTGAGGGCAAGGACCCGATAGGTCTCGGGCCAGCGGCGGTCATTGCAGGTCGCAAGCCCGACGACACCCCCGAAACACGGCCAGGTGTCGAACGAATCGCCCGGTTCGAAGTAGCGGCGCTCGAGATGCTGGAACTCCCGCCACGGCTCGTGCTCGCGATGGCCCGGGAGGTGGACCTTCCGATACGCCCCCACGATCGAGCCGTCCCGCTCGACCAGCATTTGGGTGTTGTATCGCCTGCCGGTGGGGGTGAGCTCGGCGTACCCGAGTGACATGCCCACGCCGAGCTGGCGTGCCCGTTCGAAGAGCGGTCGAGTCGTCTCGTTGGGCATTGATCGCTCGTAGAACGAGTCGAGCTCGAGGTCGGGTTCGCCCTCGACGTACCAGCGAGGAAAGAAGGTGGTCAGCGCGAGTTCGGGGAAGGCAACGAGCTCGGAGCCGTCGGCGGCCGCACGCTCGAGGAGGCGAATGAGCCGATCGACCACCGATGCCCGGGGCTCGTGCCGACCGATCGGGCCGAGCTGGGCGGCTGACACGGCGAGAGACCGTGGCGGTGGCACCTCATGGGCACCGTCGGCTGCGCTGTCGCGATCGGTTGCGGTTCCGTCGAGGCTGCCGGTCATGTCGCCGCCAGGTCGAGCATCACGCGAAGCAAGACGTTGGCGCCCGCCTCAAGATCGGCCGGCGCGGTGTATTCCGCCGGATTGTGGCTGAGGCCGTCGACGCTCGGCACAAACACCATCCCGGTCGGGCACACCCGGGCCAGCATTTGGGCGTCGTGACCGGCTCCCGATGGCATTCGCATCACCGAGTGGCCATGAGCAGCCGCAGCCAATTCGACCGTGCCGACCACGCGGTCATCGAACGCAACGGGATCGAACCGGGCGAGCGACCGGGTCTCGACGGTGCAGCCCTCGTCGGCTGCAGCTGCAGCGAGGAACGCATGGGTCCGCTGCTCCGCCTCCACGAGGACGGCATTGTCGGTGTGGCGCAGATCGATGGTGAACGTGGCCGATGCAGGAACCACATTGACGAGGTTGGGGTGCAGCTCCATTCGTCCAACCGTCGCAACCTGGGGGGCGCCGAGGTCGTCGGCGAGTTCCCGCACAAACGCCGCAGTGCGCACGGCGACCACACCGGGGTCTTTGCGCAGGTGCATCGGCGTTGTGCCCGCATGATTGGACTGGCCAGTGACCGTGACCTCGGTCCAACTAATGCCCTGGACCCCAGTGACCGCGCCGATCGTGACGCCGTCGGTCTCCAGAACGGGCCCCTGCTCGACGTGGAGTTCGACGAAGGCATGAGGCACCTGCCCGGGCAGTGGCGCTGCGCCGAGGTAGCCGATGCGGTCGAGTTCTTCGCCCAGCACGGCACCGTCGATCCCGACGATGGCGTGGGCTTCTTCTACCCCCATACCGTCGGCGTAGACGAGGCTGCCGAGCATGTCGGGCGGGAAGCGAGCGCCCTCCTCGTCGGTGAAGAACGCGACGGCCAGATCACGGGCGGGCGTGACCCCCGCCGACTGCAGAGTTTCGATCACTTCGAGTCCGGCAAGCACGCCAAGGTTGCCGTCATAGCGGCCGCCGGTGCGGACCGTGTCGATGTGTGAACCGGTCATCACCGGCGGGCCATCGCCTTCGCCATCCATCACCCCGACCACGTTGCCGATCCCGTCGATCGTGATCTCAAGCCCGAGGTCACGCATCCACGACACGACGAGGTCGCGGCCGGCTCGGTCCTCGTCGGTGAGTGCGAGCCGGGCGCACCCATGGGTTCCTTCGATCGCTCCGATCTCAGCCAGCGCCGCGAGACGATCGATCAAACGGTCGATGTCGATGCGGAGCTCGGACGAAGGTGCGGGGGGACTTGCCATGGTCCGCTGAAATTAACAAACTGTCAAAGCCATGAAAACAGCCGGGGCCAGCGACGACATCCGTGCCGAGTTTCTGGTTGAGCCGTTTGTCGAGGGAGCGCCGGGTCACCATGTCGCCGTGGCGCTCGATGCCTGCCGCGCCCACGGCCTGGAGCCAGAGATGGGGCCGTTCGCTACAACCATCACCGGTCCTGTCGATGTCGTCACTGCTGCGGTCGAAGAAATGAGCCGGGCTGCGCTCAGTCATGGGGCGACCGCCGTGCAAGTCCGACTCGGGGAGGTCGGGTCCAGTCCCCGCTTCGGTGACCTGCACGATGCGCTCGAGCAGATGGTTGCGTCGGTCGAGGAGCAGCTCGGTGCGCCGCTCCCGGAACTGTCCCGCGAACAAAAACAGGCCGCGGTTCGCATGCTCGACCAACGCGGCGCGTTTCTGCTCCGCAAGGCGGTCGAAACGGTTGGCGAGATGATGGGCGTCAGCCGCATCACGATCTACAACTACCTCAATGCCATCCAACGCTGATCTGCTGATCCGCAATGCGGGTCTCGTCGCAACGGTCGACGCGTCGCGCCGAGAGATTCCAGGCGGCTGGGTGGCGATCACCGGCGGGCTGATCTCGGGGATCGGTGGAACGACCGATCCGGTGCCGACGGCGGAGCGCGTCGTCGATGCCGGTGGCGGGTTGGTCACCCCGGGCCTGGTCAACACCCATCACCACCTGTTCCAGAACCTCACCCGCGCCTATCCGCCGATGACCTCGGCACCGCTCTTCGGGTGGTTGCAGTCGCTCTACCCGTTGTGGACGGCCTCGATCGACGAGGAAGCCGAGTACCTCGCCGCCTGGGTCGGCCTGGCCGAACTCGCACTGTCGGGATGCACAACCTCGTCGGATCACCACTATCTCCATCCGGTCCGGGCCGGTGATCTGCTCGGTGCGGAGATCCGAGCGGCGAGCGACGTCGGCATGCGGTTCCATCCGACGTACGCCTCAATGTCGCTCGGCGAGTCGAAGGGTGGCCTGCCCCCCGACGAAGCGGTGCGTGACGAGGACGACATTCTCGCCGAGTCGCAGCGGGCAGTGGAGCGTCACCACGATCCACGCCACGGCTCGATGGTGCAGATTGCGTTGGCACCGTGCTCCCCGTTCACCGTCTCGACCGACCTCATGATGCGCAGTGCAGAACTGGCTGAGCGGCTCGATGTGCGGCTCCACACCCATCTCGCCGAGAACGCAGAGGATGACGAGTTCGCGCTCGCCACCTTCGGGATGCGGCCGGTTGACTACTACGAGCACTGTGGCTGGCTCTCGGATCGGAGTTGGGGTGCGCATGTCGTCATGCCGAACCCGGACGAGGTCGCTCGACTCGGGGCTGCGGGGGTCGGGATCGCGCACTGCCCGAGTTCGAACATGATCCTCGCTTCGGGCATTGCCCCGGTTGTCGACCTGCGTGCCGCCGGCTGCCATGTCGGCCTTGGGTGTGACGGGTCGTCATCGGCTGACTCGGCGTCGCTGTGGCAGGAAGCCAGGTTGGCGATGTTGCAGGGCAAGCTCCGCAGCGGTGCCGACGCGATGGAAGCGCGCACTGCGCTCGAGATCGCAACCCGCGGTGGCGCAGGATGTCTGGGCCGGGTGGGGGAGATCGGCGAGTTGTCGGTGGGCGCCGTTGGCGATGTCGCTGTCTGGAAGCTCGACGGGCCGATCTTTGCTGGAGTGGTCGAGGACCTGATCGAGGGCTGGCTACGGACTGGGCCGCATGTGGCGTGGCACACGATCGTCGCTGGCCACCCCGTCGTAGAGTCGGGTGTGCTCGTCGCTGCCGATCTCGACGAGAAACTCGCCGCGCACGCGGCGGCCGCTCGGCGGTTCCGTCCGGCGTAGGGCTGGGCCGGTCCGCCCCCGGTAGGGCTGCTCAGGCGGTGATGGTGCCGGGAAGTTCGCCGGTGTTGCGCCACTCCTCGAGGAAGCCGGCGTAGTCGAGCAGGCTGCCGGTGTAGACGAGGTTGCGGATCTTCATTCCCTCGAAGTTCGACTCATTGTTGTAGTAGCTGGGCGTGCAGTTCATCGAGTAGTTGCCCATGCGGCCGGCCTGGCTGAACAGCAGCATCAGCCATTCTTCTTCGGCGTCGACGCTCGGCTCGATCCGCTCAATGTCGCGTTGCTCACACTCATTGATCAGCCAGGCGACGTGCTCGGCCGACTTGCCGAGGAAGTGCACGAAGTTCACTCCAAACCCGGCCTGCACGATCGAAATCATCATCATGTTCGGGAAGTCGTGGGACAGCACCCCGTGGAGTGAATGAGCGCCGTCGTGCCAGCGCTCGCTGAGCCGCACACCGTCGCGTCCGGCCGGGTCGAACCCGAGCCGAGTTTGGAAGTCGGCCATGACTTCGAAGCCCGAGGCGAACACGATGCAGTCGAGCGGGTACTCGATGCCATCGACGACTGCGCCTCCGGCGGTGATCTGTTCGAGGCCCTTCCCATCGGTGTCGACCAGATGAACGTTGGGCTTGTTGAACGCAGGCAAATAGTCGTCGTGGAAGGTCAGCCGCTTGCAGTGCTTGCCGTACCACGGCATGAGCTTCTCGGCGGTCTCGGGATCGTCGACCAGGTCGGCGATTCGCTGCCGGATTCCGTCCATGACCGCGAAGTCGATCCGGTCGAGTTCGGCCTGTTCCTCCGGCGTATCGGCGGCGAGTTGGGTGTTGTCCCAGTTGGCACCCACCCACTCGTCATCGACGAGGACCTCGTCGGGTTGCACACCGGTGACACAGTGGGTGAAGTTCTCCACCCGCTTGTTGTGCCAACCCTCCTCGAGGCTCTCGAACCACTCGACATCGGTCGGCCCGTTGCCTCGGTAGCCAACGGCGGCGGGTGTGCGCTGGAAGACAAAGAGTTCCTTCGCGGTACTCGCGAGCTTCGGGATGGCCTGCACTGCGGTGGCACCGGTGCCGACGATGCCGACCCGCTTGTCGGCGAGTTTGTCCATCGGCTCGGTCGGGCTGCCGCCGGTGTAGCCGTAATCCCACCGGCTGGTGTGGAAGGCATGACCCTCGAACTCTTCGATGCCGGCAATGCCCGGCAGCTTCGCCTTGTGGAGGATCCCGCCGGCGGTGACGAAGAACTTGGTGGTGATGGTGTCGTCACGGCTCGTCGTGATCGTCCACCGGCCCGTGCCCTCATCCCAGGCGGCATCCGCAACCTCGGTCTGGAAGATCGCGTGCGGGTAGAGATCGAAGTGTTCGCCGATGGTCTGGCAGTACCGGAAGATCTCCGGCGCACTCGCGTACTTCTCGGTCGGCATGAAGCCGGTCTCCTCCAGCAGCGGGAGGTAGGTG
>Ga0181591_10000408_pt1 | contig 33626 bp, 55 predicted proteins | sample 071ome_33_FD_133757 | JGI IMG/M metagenome (GOLD analysis project Ga0181591, IMG submission 133757) | Coastal salt marsh microbial communities from the Groves Creek Marsh, Skidaway Island, Georgia - 071412AT metaG (megahit assembly) | ecosystem: Environmental > Aquatic > Marine > Intertidal...
GAGAGGCCGGTCTAGAAAATGAAAATTTCTTGGCATGGGGTTTTGAAGATAATGAAAGAATTGTAAGACTACAAACATTAGGATATAAATTAGGTAGAACTCAAGGAAATTGTTATCATCTTACACATAAGCGAGATCACAATGGGTGGTTTTCCAATCCATACATTAAAGAAAACGAAGCCGAATTAGAAAAAATTAAGAGCCTAGATCTGAATGCAATGAAAGAATACGTTAATACATGGGAATGGATAAACAACTAAAATTCATACATATAACAAAAACCGCCGGAACCTCTATTGAAGATGTGGCAATTGAAAATGGCATAGAATGGGGCCGCTTTCATCATGAGTATGGATGGTGGCATGAGGTATTTCCAATAAAGCCTAATTATTTGAAAGAGAAATATGATTGGTTTATGGTTGTTAGAAACCCTTATACTAGGATTTTGTCTGAATTTCATTGTCAATGGGGTGGTGTTGGTAACGATGCAAATAAATTCACAAAACAATTATTCAATGACTATCTAATTCATAGAATTAATGATTGTCATACTCCTTTTTATTGGGGTAATGGTCCTAAGATCGGTAAGCATTACACACCACAGCACGAATACCTAGACAATTCATATGATATTAACGTATTAAAGATGGAACGCCTATCTAGTGATTTTGATTCTTTAATGAAACTCTATGGATTGAATATTAAGCTAGACAAAAAGGTAAATACAACAAACAAAATATTTGGATTAGATGATATGTCTAATAAATTAAAAGATTTGATTAAAAAGACATACGAGAAAGATTTTGAATTATTTAATTACGATATATGAAAAAGGTTGTATTTTTATGTAGCTGGGCCACTCCTGAATTTATGCTAAATCGCTTAAAGAAGCAAACTCCAAATAATAGTGGAATATGGGGAGATATAGTAGGAACTTCTAATATAAATGATGCCGATTATTATGTTATATTAGATCGATTCGAATTTCCTGAATTCATAAACACGATTGATAGATCTAAAATTATTCATTTTAGAATGGAGCCAGATTTTATACATGAATGGAAGCCTATCGAAGGATCTACGGTTTTTGATTATGACAATGCCCATCATGTATCAATATGGTGGATAGAAAAAAGCTTGGAATATCTTAAATCATTAAAACCCCAAAAAAAGAAAAAGAAAATAAGTGTAATTTCAAGTTCTAAATGGAATCATAGATCTAATTACGTAAAACAAATAGATGAAAATTTCCATAACCTTTTTGATTATTATGGCAATATACAAATTGAAAATAACAAAAACTTTGGATATTTGGATAGATCAATTAAATATGATGCACTACTAAATTATCAAATGTCTTTAGCCATAGAAAATTCATCGCAAAAAAATTATTTCTCTGAAAAAATTGTAGATTGTATGTTATTATGGACAATTCCCTTGTATTGGGGATGTCCGAATATTTCAGATTACTTCCCGGAATACTCTTATAGACTCATTGATATTAATGATCCTTTACAAATAAAAGAAGTAATTGAAGAGCCAATAACACAAAAGGAAATTGAATCATTAAGAGAATCTAGGAATTTAATCATTGAAAAATACAATATATGGCCAATAATACAAAAAATAATATAAATCATGAAAAAAAAATTTTACGTTTGTAGTTACGGTGGTTCTGGTTCTAAAATGCTATGCTCATATTTAATGAATTTTGGGAAGGTTTGGCATATACATTCAAGAAGGCCACCTAATAAATTAACCAATATTGGTACTATTGATAATAGTGAGTGGTTTAATAATCAAATTCTAGATGAACAAAGTAGAAGTGAAACGAAAGTTTTGTTTATTTATAGAAATCCGGTAGATGCGATCTTAAGCCGATTCTATGGTTCAAAGCACTTACGAAACATACAAACAGATCCGAATATCACAATGGATGATGTGGTAAAACACAAAAAGGATCTTTATGGTATAACTGAATTTTTTGATAATTACACAAAATTGGATAACAAGAATTATGATATTTACTGTATAAAATATGAAGATTTTTTTGATAAAATCGAAGAGTTAAATGAATTATTAGGCTTATCTCCGACTCCTAACATGTATCCGATACAAAGAGAGACAAAATACTTATGGGGTACTACTAAAAGCAAACGATACGACTTAGTTGAACCTTTGAAAGAAGTATATGCAGAATTGATACAAGAGATGGAAGATATGCCATTCATAAAAATAAATAAACGTGATTAATCACAAAATTGAAACATTGTAAATTTGACTACATATAATATCTAAACAATTTTATTAAAAACAACGGTTACTCACAGCACATAACTCGATACAAGCAAACTATGGAATCCAGTAACCCGATTTAATACTTAAAACAATGAGCACTTTTGTACAATCAACATTAACCAATGATTCGTTAACCGCAAATGGAATGGCGACTAATTCAACGAGCTTTAATCGTTGTTTAGATTTATTCTTCATTGCTGGAGCTTCTAGAAATATGTCCGATGAAGATATTCAAAAGGCATTTGTTTCTGCTTATAGCGAAAATAATGAAGTCGCACTAAGGATCTTATTTTGGGCAAGAGATGTGAGAGGTGGTGCAGGTGAACGTAGATTCTTCCGTATAGTATTATCATTTATCACAGAAAACTATCCAGAGATTTCACGAAAAGTATCTACTTTAATTCCGGAATTTGGAAGGTGGGATGATGTATTTTCTGGTGATCGTGAGACTGCGATTCAAATGATTCAAGATGCTCTTAATGGTAGCGATGGTCTTTGTGCGAAATGGATGCCAAGAAAAGGCGAGTGGTTTAATACTATTCGCAAATCTATGGGACTTACGCCTAAAGAATATCGCAAACTTCTCGTTAATTTGACTAAAGTTATTGAGACTCAAATGTGTAATAAGGAATTTGACAAAATTAATTATGAGCAAGTTCCTTCAGTTGCATTTAATAAATATTCACGAGCCTTTGGTCGAAATGATCGAGATCGCTTTAGTACATTCTTAAATAAAGCATCTGAAGGCGAAGCAAAAATTAATGCTGGTGTAATCTTTCCTCACGATATTACAAAAAAGCTTAATCCATATAATCGAGAGGACTCAAAAGCTCAAATCGAGCAATGGAATCAACTTCCTAATTACATGGAAGGTTGTGATGAGAGGATTATTCCGGTATGTGATGTAAGTGGTTCTATGACCGGATTACCTATGGAAGTATCGGTATCACTCGGAATGTACATTTCTGAAAGAAACGAAGGACCTTTTAAAGATGCATTCATTACGTTTTCCGGAGATCCAACAATGGAATATCTTAAAGGTGATGTTTGGGAAAGAGCTAAACAACTTCGTAAATCGGAATGGGGAATGAACACAAATCTCGAAGCAACATTCGATTTGATTCTTAATTCAGCGATCAAGAACAACTTACCTGAAAACGAAATGCCAACTAAAATTCTTATTATTTCTGATATGGAATTCGATGAGGCAATATCTACTCGATCTTGGTACGGTAATAGAGATAATGAATTTGAGTACAATCAAACTGCACTCGAAATGATCGAAGAAAAATACAAAAAAGCAGGATATCAAATTCCTGGTATTATCTTCTGGAATGTAAATGGAAGAATGGGTAATGTACCAGTTAAAGCTCATGATAAAAATACCGCTTTAATCAGTGGATTTAGTCCTTCTATTCTAACATCAATTTTAGGTGGTGGTGATTTCAACCCAACTCAAGTAATGCTCGATACAATCGGCAAAGAAAGATATAATTTAATTCAAACAGCAATTCAATAAGCTAAAGGGATGCTTACAGCAAAATTTTCTATACTAAGCAATAATACAAGTAATCGAAAACGCATCCCGAGCTTTTTTAACAGACCATATGAAGAAAGTACTAGTTACAGGTGGAGCCGGCTTCGTCGGTTCAAATCTTATTAAGCACATCAAGGAAAACTTTGATTGTGAAATTATTAGTTTAGATAATTACTTTACCGGCAAAGAAGAAAATCATGTTGAAGGTGTTACATATATACACGGTAACACTTGGGAAGCTGATTTGATATTTGAGGATATGGAAGTTCCTTTTGATACGGTATTCCATTTTGGTGAATATTCTCGTATCGTTCAATCATTTGAAGATATACAATTCGTTCAACAATCTATTCTTAGCGGTACTCCTAAAATTCTAGATTTATGCAGACATTGGGGTGCTAAACTAATTTATTCAGCATCGTCTTCAAAATTTGGTAACGATGGCAAAGATGAGAATCTTTCTCCATATGCATGGATGAAAGCGAAAATGGTTGAGCTTATTAAGAATTATCATGATTGGTATGGATTACAATACGAAATATGTTATTTCTTTAACGTGTATGGACCTGGTCAAATTATGAAAGGCGATTATGCTACTGTTATTGGAATATTTGAACGTCAATGGAAAGCAAATGAACCTTGCACAGTGGTATATCCAGGAACTCAATCCAGAGATTTCACTCATGTAGCTGATATTGTTAGTGGTGTTGCAAAATCTGCAAGCGTTAATCTAAATCATGAATGGCATTTACGATCAGGTATCGAGCGTACAATTATTGATGTTGCTGAAATGTTCGGTAAATGGGAAATGATCCCTGAACGTAGAGGCGAAAGATTAAATAGTGCACACATTGTAACCGACACTGAAGAAAAACTTAATTGGAAGCCTCTAAACTCTCTCGAAGATTGGATTTATTTGGTAAAAAACCAATAAATTGAAACTTTTTCTAATCAATACATATAAATAATAAACAAACACAAAAAATGGCAGATTTGAAAGTAATTGATCCGAAAGGACCCGTAACAATGGATGAAAACAATCCTAAAGCTCTTGAGCTTGAACAACAAATGGAAGACTTACAAAAGACTCTTTCAAAAAAGAAATACCGAGTTAAAACTACAACCGGAACTATGAACTATCTAATGGATGAATTTTATCCAAATGTTCAATGGAAAGGTTATGAGTGTTATGCTATCGATGAAACATATACTCAAGTTAAAAAGGTCCTAGATAAAGCTATGGATAAATTAGCGGAGTCTGGTAAAGACACTGATAAACTTAGTTTTACACTTCCTGTAGAAATTCTTGAAGCGCTTTTCCACTTCGTAAAAGAGTTTCCTGGAAAAGGTAGAGAACATGCACAATTGCATCGTTTACTTGCTGAAGATCTTTCGGTTCCAATGTCACAATTGAATCAAGATCGTCAACAACTACGTGATTTAGCAATCGAAGCCGAAGCGGCTAAACACGGAATTACAGTGGATGAATACAAAAAGGCGGCTTCACAACTTCAATAAAAAAGAATTGCTATGAACAAGTTTAACCAATTTTTCGCATCACATGGAATTAAAATCGTTATTGTCTTTTTGGCATTAATTTATTTTCGTGGATGTGGAACGAATTCTGAATTAGACCGAGTTAAAAAGGAACTTCGAGTTGTGCAAACTGAGATCGATACTCTCAATACAACATTCGAATCTACCGTAATTACTGAGGAAAGAATGATTGAACTTATTAAAACGGTTCCTGCTTGGAAAACTCTTCGAATCGAAGAAATTTCTGATAAAGAAAGAATTTCAATCAATGCCTTAGAGGAAAAGGAAGATTAATGAATGATGTAAGAGGTCTATTGCTCGGGCTGTTTTTATTCGCAATAGGTCAAACTGCAATTTGGATTCAAACAAATGGACAATTTATCTGGAAGTGGGTTGAAAAAAACCCACTTCTAGTGTCTGTTTTAATGGGAGCCCCTATATCTTATATTTTTATTAAAGCAACTAAATTAACGGTAAATTATTTTGATGGTTCTTTATGGCCATCTAGGTTTATCGGATTTTCTTTAGGTATATTTTGCTTTGCATTAATGACCTGGTTTTTTCGTGGAGAAGGAATTACAATGAAAACTATGGTCTGTTTATTATTATCAACTTTAATTATTATCATTCAACTTTTTTGGAAATGAAAAAATTGTTAATCACCGGACATGCAGGATTTATAGGATCTCATGTCATTAAACATTTTGTTTATGCATATCCTGATTATGATATTCATGGATTAGATTCATTAACCTATGCAGCAAATCTGGATTACATAAAAGACATTGAAGACAAGTATACTTTGCATAAAGTAGATATTCGAGATCGGGAATTTATTATGGATCTGTTTGAGAAGGAGCGATTCACTGATGTTATTCATTTAGCAGCAGAATCCCATGTTGATAATTCTATTTCAAATCCACTTATATTTGCAGAAACTAACATATTAGGTACGTTGAATTTATTGGATGCCTTTAGAAAATACAGTACTGGTAGATTTCACCACGTTTCAACTGACGAGGTTTACGGATATTTACACAAAGGAGATCCAGAATTCACAGAAACCACACCCTATGATCCGAGCTCGCCATATTCGGCATCAAAAGCATCATCAGATCATTTTGTTAGAGCCTATCATAGAACATATGGCCTGGATGTAACAATCACAAATTGCTCTAACAATTATGGACCTCATCAAAATCACGAAAAATTTATACCAACCGTTATTAGATCCATAATGAACGACGAACCTATTCCTATTTATGGTAAAGGCGAGAATATTAGAGATTGGTTATATGTAGGAGAGCATGCAACTGCAATTGACACAGTATTTCATACCGGTACTCCAGGCGAAACATATAATGTAGGTGGTAATATGGAAATGACCAATATTGATTTGGTTTATACCATTTGTGATATGATGTATGAGCGTGGTTATACTGGAGGTGATGCTAGAAAATTGATTAAATTTGTTACTGATCGTCCTGGCCATGATTTTAGATATGCAATAGATTCATCCAAAATAGCAGAAAAACTTAGATGGGCACCATATCCGAATTTGTTCAGACGGAACCTTTTAGGAACAATTGATTGGTTCGCTGAAATATATAATAAAACAAAAGAATAACATGAGAACATTACAGCAAAAGATTGTACATCTTTTTATTATTGGCATTTTTGTCAGTTTGTACTTTCTTGTTGCTACGATCTCTATGATTAATTCCGTTGCTTTCTTTGATCTTGCACATGATGGAATTATGTCATGGTCGTTAGCAATAGGATTTGAAATGGGTGCTGCCGCTTCATTGGCTGCTATCTTAATATTAGATAAAACTAATAAAACAATGGTTTGGGGATTGTTTGTCCTTTTAACAGCCTTTCAAATGATGGCTAATTCATATCATGCTTTTATTAACTTAGAAGACTATATGGGATGGATAGAATTATTTGGATTAGAGGAAGAAGAACCAATATTCCAAAAAAGAATTCTTTCGGTAGTCAGTGGTGCAATACTCCCTATCGTTGCTTTAGGATTTATTAAGTCTTTAACTGATTATATTAAACCAAATGATCAGGTTGAATTAATTACTGATACATCACCAGAGCCACTTAATCCACAACCTTCTATGGATAAAGAAACTGAAGAATCAGTACAAGATTTAGAAGATTGGGATTCTACTCTAAATGATGGATTGGACGATGAAGGCGATTGGGATGAAGATCATGCACATGATATGGCTTTAAATGCAATGGTTGCTGATTTATCTGAAGATGATTTAGAAGAATTATTTGAGGTAAACGAAAATCCACCAGCACCAAACGAAGAACTTAAAAGAGCTGCCGAAGAACATAAAGAATCTGTATCAGGTTCCGATGAAGTAGATGTTAAAATCGATGGCGATACTACATACGTTACAACCAAAAAACCGATGGTAGTTAAGTCAAAAAACGCTCCACTTTAAGACCGATATATAGTAAAAATAACCTACTTAAATGGCAAAAGTATCATGTACTAATAGCGACACTCGATATCTACTTGAATTCATTGGATGTGATCTAGTAGTCGTACAAAACTCGGAAACAATATTCAAAGCTAAGGAGTTGTCGTTATGCCCTTGGTTTGATGAAATTTGTGATTATTGTTATTGTAAACATACTATTCCGGCCGGTGGATCTATTGAGGTCGCTGGTCCTTTAAATGCAAATTTCTTATATGTAAAAGTAGATTGGCCTAATACCGCAAAAGAATCACAAAGATTAGCTGGTATTACATTGCCAAGTTTTGACATACAGAATCTTATTCCTAATGGGGTCAATTTCGTAGACAGTGGATTGGGAGATTACACAACACACACATATCCAATACAAGACTTGTTTATGGTTAACTCATACTGGGAATATGAAGAATACAAACTACATAACTATAGTGATGTTGATATGGTTGCTCATGTAATAACTGCAACTCAATGTGATAGTGTTGCTACTGCCGAAATTGTACAACCTACTGGTGCAACTTCTAAACCTGATTATGTAGGATAATCTGAAACATTTTAATTCTCAATCATATAATATCTAAAAACTAATTAAAAATGGCAAACGAAAGAACTAACGTAGAAAATCTCGGAGAGGCAATCTCAGTTTTAATTCAAGCAGTGAATATTGCTCAAGCAAAAGGTGGTGTTTACTCATTTGGTGATGCTGCAAAAATTAATTCAGCATTACAATTCATCGAAGATGCATCTGCCGCTGAATCAAGTGAAGCAGTAAATGAAGAGGTTGATAAAACGGTAGAGTAAAAATAACTACCATGGATGAACGATAATCAACTAGATAAAGAAAATCCGGAATATGATCGTATAAGACATTTCAAAGGCACTTGGAAAGACTATCAAGAGTTTTGGAAGAAGAAAGGTGCTAGAATGTCTCCATGGGAGGAATGGGTTCAGGAATATCCTGAAAAGAAAAAAATGAAAAAGTCCGATACGATACATTCGTACAAGACTTTTGATGATGAATCAGTTGAGGAATCTCTAAATGTTGGAGATCAAGTGATAGACAAAACTCGACAGGATTTGGGTGTTGGTACACTTAATATGTTTCATCCAGATGGAACCGCCTCAGTAAGATTTTATGATACTCTTCAAGGATCAACCTACGGAAAAGAGGCCGATACTTTTAGAATACCATTAGATCGTTTAATGCCGGTAATAGCAACTGACGATTCATATCAATTTAATGAAGCCAAGTCTGTAGCTCAATCTGCAGGCTTGGCTATTGTGTATAATAATAAAGTACTCATAGGACATATGACCGGAAAAGGTTGGTGGGGTACTTATTCAATACCTAAAGGGCATTTAGATGGAAACGAATCTGTTTTACAAGCGGCTTTACGAGAAACTTGGGAAGAGGTCGGTATTCGAGTTCCTAAAGAATTAATACCATCTAATTATCTTACTTGTCCATACATTAAAAAAGGTAAGCACTATAAAGATGTACATTATTATATAGTACAAATTGATAGTTTATCCCAAATAGGTCTCAAAGACGAGATCATTCCTAAATCACAATTACAAACTGAAGAAATTGATTGGGCAGGATTTGTACCTTTCAAAGAAGCCTTTAAGCGAATAGCACCAGTAATGGTTCCTATCATTAAAAACTTGAAGATATATAATAAAATGAGCTTCAAAACATTTGAATCTTTTGTAGAATCATTAGACGAGGATAATTTAGTTGCTTTGGCTGGAAGTCAAGAAGAGAGAATTCCAAGACCAAAACCTTTCGTAGCAAAGAGTCAAAAGAAACGCAAAGGAAGTAACGAGGATGAAGATGATGAAACTCAAGAAGTTGGAAATATGAATACGTCAAATCTTGGCACAAAATAAAAATTAATCATGGCAAAAGTAATTAAAGATAGAGAAGACTTTATCAACGAAAATTATTACGAAACTTCTTCCACTGTAGTACCGGGCCAAGGTGTTGGTCCTGGTCTCTTTCATACAGTTGGAAGCGCAAGAGTTACTGAAAAAAATGTTCCACAAGAAGGAGCAAACGGTGTAAAATCTGATCCGGATTATACAGATCCTGCTAGAAACACACATGCAACTTTCGAAGGTGGAATTCAATTGGGAGACATCGTTGAAGATATTAATCCTGAATGTCCTTATTTTCAATCATTCGGTAAAGCTTTTACAATAATGGGTAGTGGACCTGAAGCAAAGGTACAATATATTATTGCTAACGAAAGCGAAAATTATGCCATTGGTGAAGTTGCTAATATTGAAATGAGAAACTTAAGATTGGTTAAGAAAAATCAATTAAATGAATCGGTTAACGAAGCTAAATTCGATAAGAAGAAATTGCTAAAGGCTATCAAGAATAAAGATGATGCAATGATTCTTGCAAACGGAATGGAATACATTATCTATAATCCAGATAATGGCAATGATGATAATGCCGATATGTGGGGTGATAAAACTATTTTTGCCTTAGATCCTGATGGCGAAGAACATGAAATCAAGTACTCTGATATTGAAAGAGTTTCTGAAAATATAAATGAAGCTAAATTCGTAAAAGATTTCAATAAGAAAGTTTTAGACGCTAAAACAAAAGAAGAAGTCCTTAAAGTATATCCAAAAACTAAATTTTTTGTTGGTAAAATGACACACTTCTTTGGCGAGTTAGAACCAAATCTATTCTTCAAAGCCTATTATGCTAAGTACTACAAGGAGGATTACGGTAAGAAAATCAAAGGTGATTTTAAAATTACTTTAGTCTACTCAGAAAAGGGTAGCAGATATGTAAACTTATACAATGAAAAATCTTAAGACATTTAATCAATTCGTTAACGAAATGTATTCAGGGCCTGCTGATGGTGCTGGATATGTAAAATCATTTAACGATAAACAAAAGAAATTAGGATATTATCCTGATGCAGTTGGATCTGAGGCCGGTAGTCCTGGTAATCCAGCGGTTGGTGAAGATGTTTCTATGATGTCTGATCGTTTAGGAGACATTGAACCTGAAGCATATCCTAGCTCAGGTGGACAAAACTTTAAAATAACTCAACCTGGTACTGTTGTTACTTCACATGACAATATGAGAGGTGAACCTAAATTAACAACGAGATAATATGAAAAATTTACTATCTTTTACAGAATTTGTAAATGAAAATCATGCAATCTACGAGTATGAAAAAAATCCATCAGATATGGTGCCATACTCAGCCCCAGATACATTTAATTCTGTTGCAATTTTTAATTCAGATTTCAATCAAGAATGGAACGGAGTAAAATATAAATATGGATTAGAGTATACTGATAGACACATGCAAATACCTATTTCTACACTAAAATCCGATGATTCATATAAATCATATTTGGATAACAAATTTTATATGTGTAAACCAATGGAAGAGGTGTGGCCATTGCTTAAAAGTTCGCTGAAGTTTGACATATCTTCAAAGATGCCAAAAAGGAATGGATTGTATGATTGGACTCTTAACGATGGAGATATTGTATTAGTATTGCAAGTTGATGGAGGCGGAAGAGGAGAATCTAAGTTCAGTTACGACAAACTTATCTTCTATGTTAAAGATACTAAGGATGTAAAGAAAAATATTGCAATGATTAAGAAATTTATCAAAAATGAATGTTTCTCGCCTAACGCAAAACCAATGGAACAACCTAAATAAATTACGATAATGGCAGAATCTAAAGGACTTGGAGATACAATCGAAAAAATCACGACAGCTACTGGAATTAAGGCTGTCGTTGACGCTGCTTCTAAGGCTATGAAAAAGGATTGTGGTTGTGGTAAAAGGAAAGAGAAATTAAATAAGATATTTCCTTACAAATCTAAACAAGGACCAAACAAAGTAATAGGACCAAACAAAAAATCGTAATCATGCAAGATCATCCGTTTTTTGGCAATTGGATGCCTAAGAAAAATACAAAAGATATTAGTCCCGGTGCACTGGATTTCATTAATGGAAAACCATTAAACCAAGCACCAACTAATCATGATGGCCTAATTGAAGATTTTCAAGATAAGAAAAAAGCTTTAAAGGAAATGGAAGCCGTTTTAACACCAGAAGATAGAAAGCTTATGGCACAGGCTATGGGTATGGGTGGTAATGGTGATACAAGAAATAGTGTTGCTAATCGATTCAGAGAAGCAATGAAAAACATGAAAAAATAATGAGGCTTAAATCTTTTTCTGAATACATAAACGAAGACTTCAAAGGCGGAGCTATGCAAACATATAATAATTGTATGTCTGCTGAAACCGTTGATGATGCAAAAATGATTCTTAAATCTAAAGGCATTAAATGGGATGAAGAATTAGTTAGCTACAATGGCATAATAGAATTCAGAAAAAATTCAAATAAATTTTCTAGCGGTACTGTCGCAATGGCAATGTATAATCCTTCAGATAAAGTTTTATATATTGAAGGTTCTATGCAGAAAAGCTTTGAAGGTTATATAAATGAAATTGTTGGTACTGTAAATGCACCAGTCTATGATGAATTTCCTGAAGAGTTTCCTGAAATTGCGGTTGAAAAAGATGAGAAGTACCGAAAGTATATTAAAGAAATAGCAATGATACTTAAGGAAATATTCCATACCGCTATTGATAATGATTATGATGGACATAAAATTAAAGAAACATTATTCCCAAAGTACAAAGACACTAAAACTAAAATTTATGTTACTGAAGATGGCCATATTAGGTTCGATTCTTTTGGTCGATATCCTGATATAACAGTTGACTTAAATAACATGAAAAAGGGAAAGCATACCAAAGAAACAGTTAAGGAAGAAATCAAGAGTAATTTGAAAAAGCTCGATGAACGAATGCCAGGTATGCCATCACAAAGTGCAATATCAAGCTTTCAAAGCTAATATATAAATAAATTAAATTTATGAAAATGATTAAAGATTTCGACCAATACGTTAATGAAAACTTCGGAATGGATTTACCAAACGAAGTTAATCACATGTCTGAAACCGATTCAGATTCGAATATGGCTAAAGGACAATTAAAAAGAACGTTAGATTTCGCTCAAATGCTTATTCCTATGATTGATGGAATGGATGATATGGAGCCATGGGTACAATCTAAAATCACAAAAGCCGAGGATTATTTGAATGCAGTATTAAATTACTACAAAGGTCAAGAAGGAGTAAATGAAGCCAAATTCACTGACTATGATAATAATGAATTAGCGACATACGTTAAAAACAATCCGAAAGATAAAGCGGCTGCAAAAGAATTACATAAAAGATCTCAAAAGCTTAAATCTCTAACTAGAACTGATGAAGCAAAAAAGGTCGAAGTTGGAACATTTGTTAGATACAAAAAAGACAAAGACTTCACTGGAGGTAAAGTAATTTCTATTAAGGGATCTAACGTTGAAATTCATAATTGGGATGGTTCTACTTCTACTTTGCCATTAAAGGATCTTGAATATGTTGATTCATGGAATGAATCAGTGAATGAAGCTAAAGTTACTAAAAAATCAGTATCAAAAGCCAGTGATGATTTAGCTAAAATTATCATTCAATTAAAAGATAATTTAGGTAAGCTTCAATCTGCAAAATCCGATGACGAAAGAGCTAAATATATCGAAATCGCTAAAGATCTTACTCAACAGAGAAAAGATGCATCTGCCGCTTTAGATTTGGCAATCGCTAAATTAGATAAGAACGCAGAATTATCAACAACTGATTGAAACATCTAAGTTTACATTACATATAATTATTACACTTCTAAAATAAATTTGAATGTCTGAACAAAAAGAACTGCCATTTCTCAGTCTTAGTATCATTGTCAAGAATGAAGAAAAGGTAATCAAAAGAATGCTCGATAGTGTAGCTCCTATTCTGGACTACTATGTTATTATCGACACAGGATCCACTGACCGAACTAAAGAAATTGCAAAAGAAACCATGGATGCTCACGGCATTCCTGGTGAAATCATCGATCACGAATGGGTTAACTTCTGTACTGCAAGAAATTTTGCGTACGAAATGACTCAAGGAAAAGCTCAATATGGTTTTTGGATTGATGCGGATGAGCAATTAATTATTAATCCATCATTCAGTAAAGTAATGATGAAGCACGAATTATCTAAACATGATATGGGTGCTATCGAAGTTGAATATGGAAATCAAACATACTTTAGATCTCAATTTCATAGATTAGATTATCCATTTGAGTGGCGTGGTGCAGTTCACGAAGTACAATTTGCAGTTGAAGAAAAAGCACCACATCCTATCCGCTCAACTCAAATACAAAACCTAAAAACACTTGTAACTCCAGATGGTGCATCTTGGGGTGATAGATCTAAGGAAGCTCAAATTGAAAAATATCTTGGCCATGCTGAATTATTGCATGAATATATCAAAACCGATAAAGATGTTCGTTGGATATTCTATTTGGCACAATCATATAGAGATGCTTTTGAATGGGAAAAGGCAGAGGAATGGTATGCTAAACGAGTAAGTGAAGGTGGTGGTTATTGGGAAGAATTGTATTACTCTCAATTAATGGTTGCTTCAATGAAAGCAAATCAACAAAAGCCACTCGAAGAAATACTCGAATCCTATGCACAATGTTCTAAATTTGATCCTAATAGGTCTGAACATTTACTACCACTTATTAGACATCATCAAGCTACAAAGAATTGGCCTATGGCGTATGCCATATCTAAATATGCTTTCGAAAACGCAAGCAAAAATCCATTTCCTAAATCGTCGTTGTTCATTGATAAAATGCCTTATGATTGGGGTGTTGCTGATTTGCATTCGGTTAGTTGCTACTATATGAGAAAATCTGTTGAAGCAAAAAAGGCATATCAACAAGTTAAAAACGCAATCAATAAAGGTCTTGTTCCTGAAGGTCAAGTTGCGAGATTAAAAGAAAACGAAAAATGGTTTAGTCAAATGGAAACGCCTAAACCTACTGGAAATTCTAACCAACAAAGACCTAAGAAAAAGCGTAAAAAGCGTAGATAATGGAGCTAAAACAACACAAAAATTTAACGGCTTCAGTACACATTGATAACACCAAACTGGTTGATTCAGACACATCTCTCGTATATGCTAAGGTCTCTGAAGATGGCGATGAGATATTTATGTATATCAAAAATTCACAAACCGGAAGATCCATTAAAATTCATCTAAAGGAATTTGCAGAAATCTTGTCGGAGCAAGATATATAATAAAAGCAAATAAGTTTACATGAAACATTTTAAGTTATTTGAAAATTGGAATGGAGAATCTCTTTTTGAAGGACGTCTAAGTAACAAAGGCCTTAGAGACGAAATACTAAAACAATTCCCTTCGGAGTACGATGAGCATAGTTCCGGTGATAGATTATTTTCACGAGGAACCACCATCGAAGATTTAGAAAAAAGAATACAAACGGTATTAACCAGTATGGGAGTTTCTTATTCTGATATGGTTATAGTGCCTTCTGGTAGTAAAAATCCGTTGACTAACAAAGACCTTTCTAGTAAGTATGATTCGGTTGCATTTAGCGTAGACGGAAAACCTTTTGCGTTAACTTTAGCGGATCAAACAAATGCTGGTCCTACAACAGAGCAACACGAAACATGTTCTATTATAGTATTTGAAAAAACTTTGAAATACGGAGATCCTTTGATTTCTAATTATATGGATGAGCTGGCCAAAGTTTATCCTGAAATTGAAGGTGATAAAGGTTGGTTAACTGCGTTTCAAGCACAATCTAATGCTTTGGTAGAATATATGAGAGGTCATAACACTAAAGGATATTCTTTCTTTAGAGATGACAAATTTACTGAAGAATTATATGCCCATGCTAAAAAATTAGCAGGGTTTAGTAAGAAAGATGCTTGGAATCCGGCAGATGTTTGGATTGTTGATGATCCTGCAAAAAGATTAAAAGAATTACTTGCGACCACTTCAATTGGTGAATTAAATAATGTTTTGAGAGAGGGTCTTAAAAACAAAGACATTATACCTATTTCACTTAAGAAAACCAAATCAACCGCATCCGTACAAGAACTTAATTTAGAAGCACAAAAGAAGCAAATCATTAAGATAGATCGAATTTACATAGATATGGTATTCGATAATGACAAGAAAACATTCAAAAATAATGGTGCTACTATATACCTAAACAACGGTGCTAAATTTGCTTGTAGATCTTCTGATTCTAGAAGACTCCAATTTGTTTTTGAAGGTACTATGAAAAATTCGGTTGCTCAATTGGGAAAAGTTCCAAAGAATATTCTAAATCAATTGATTCCTAATGTTAAAGATAATCAAAATGATTGGACTAAATTTAACAAAGACAAAAGAACATTAGAACAAATGTTCAAAAAGGTTAGTAAATATAGAGGAGTTGATTCGAATAATGCAGATTGGAAAACATTCTCAACAGGTATGGAATTTTATTCCGAGAATGTGCCATTAAGATATGCAGAAAAGGCGGTTGCATTAAATTACATAAACAACCTAATCTTACAGAAAAATCCAAACGAAACTATCACAAAGCTGTTTTTTGCAGCCCAGAAGAAAGGCGATGATTTTGGACCATTCATTAAGATTTACTAAAATAAAAAACTAAAAAATGAAAGTATCACTTACAAAAAAAGATATGGCTAAACTTCATTCTGATGGTAAGTTAGAAAAGGATGGAGTTGAAATTGAATTTGTTGAAGAAAGCAATTCAGTTGAATCCAAAGAGCCATTTAAAGGAATTAAAGCCTTTGCTTTATCAGAGTCTTTTTCGGATTATATTAAAGAAAAGAATAATCCATTAAATGAAGGACAATTTAGTTGGATGGCACACGATTCAGGAGCTCAAATTGGATCAGAACCTTTAAACCGAGTTGATACATATATGTTTGACGATAAAGGAAATCGTTGGGAAGAAAAGGACTATGAAGGATATGGCGAATTTGGTGGTATGGATTATTACGACTTAGTTGCTACAATGAATGGTTATGACGAAAAGGATTTAGAAGATAAAAAATTAATGAAGAAGGCAAAGGTTATAGGCAAACCAGAGCTTAGACAACTTGGTATTGCGCTTGCATTCGATAATTTAAAGCCTAAGTCCGGTAAGAAAGTTTTATTTCCTGCTTTAGTTACTGATCCTCGTTACAATTGGAAGCGCCATGACTTCACAAAAGAGGCTGATTCTGATCCTAATCAATCTTGGTATGTTGAGGACGAATACGATGACGATTACGGATATTAAAAAGCGAATATATAAATTATGAGAAACGTAAAGACATATACGGAATTCGTTAACGAAACGGTACAAAAGATACCAATGGGTGAAGTTCGTCAAGACGAGCTTAGAATTAATGGCGTTAAGAATAAATTGTATATCGTCAACTTTGATAAGAATTTAGAACCACCTGAGAAAAAGGTATTTCTTGAACATATCAAAGAAAAATTTGGTTCTATCATAACAGAAATATCTACACATTTAGGAGATTTGGTTATTTCTTTGAGTGTTTTTGTTACAACACCGGTTGCAAATGACTTCAAAGATATTCTCAATAATATCTTCACGCAACGAGCTGAGAATAATCAAGAAAGATCTGATAGAGAAAAATCAGAGAAAGATCCAGATCCAGATTAAAAACAAATAATAATATGAATGTCTTAAGACAAGGTTCAAGAGGCCAAGAGGTAAAGAATTTGCAAGAATTTTTAGGTATTAAACCGGATGGAATGTTTGGTCCTAAAACTTTAGTTGCCGTTCAAAAATGGCAAGCTTCTAGAGGCTTAACTCCAGATGGTGTTGTTGGTCCTAAAACATGGGATGCTATGGGAATCGCTTCTACTGATTTATCAGAGAAAGTTTTTACTACACCAAATGGTCTTATAGTTAACAAGCATTATATGCCGGTTGATGAATATTGTCATAATCAAGGCGGATCCGAGTATGTATTCTTGCATCATACCGCTGGTTGGAATAATCCTTATCGTACTATTACTAATTGGGCTAATGATAATCGAGGTAGGGTCGCAACCGAATTCGTATTAGGAGGTCAGAAAATAACAGATGGCAATACCGATTATGACGGTGTTATGGTACAAGCTTTCCCTGAAGGCAACTATGGTTGGCACTTAGGTAAGAATGGTTCTCACTATATGCATATCCATTCTACTGCTATTGAGGTTTGTAACTTTGGCTGGATTAAAGATGGTAAAACGTACTCAGGTGCTCGAGTTGACAAATCACAAGCCGTAACCCTTGATAAACCATTTAGAGGTCATAAAACATGGCATCGTTATTCAGATGCTCAAATTGAAGAATTAAGAAAATGGATTCTTTGGATCGGTGAAAGAGATAGTATTGATATTCGCAAAGGCCTTCCTGCATTGATAAAAGAAAATGGTGCTGATGCTTTTGAATTCAATGCAAAAGCTTATTATGGTGAAGTTAAAGGTCTTTGGACTCACACAAACGTAAGAAAAGATAAGTCTGACATGTTCCCTCAACAAGAATTGATGGATATGTTAGTTAGTCTATAAAATAATATATTGTAATGAAAAAGACTTGGTTTTTTGGTTGGGAAAATATCAAATGGTTTATTCGCGAGATACAAAACATCTACAGCGGAAAGCCTTCGTATTTTTCTAAGAAACGTATAGAATCAAGTATAGCTTTTATTACAGGTCAATGGGGTATGATATACTTCTTGATTAAAAATATTGATTCGCTAACTGCATCTGATATAGTACTTTGGGCTGGTGTAGAATTTGCAATCTCCGGGTATATTGTTAATGCAATACAAAAGGAGAAAAAGGATCGCATTAAAACCCCTAAAGAATTTCTTTCAGAAGTAGAAGAGCAAGACGCAACTGAATAAACACGACTAGGTCGTAAGTAGGTGAAGAGGGAGTCGTGTTGTAAATAAACAACACGCAAAATGAAGAATCTAATTTTAATAGCCTTGATAATCTTGATAGGCTGTCACAAAGAGGTACCATTACCAGAAATCTACCCGGAAGCAGAATGGTATCAAGAACAAACTATTAAACATGGAACTTTGAACGATCCCGTACCAGAATATGACTGGTACGTGGATCAGTTCTTAACTAATCAATGTGATACTGTTTACGGTGAGCCAATAATGTACGCCATTGGTCTGAATTGGCCAGATGCGACTTGGACTACGTTAGGTATCTTTAGCTGGCAATCAGAGAACTATCTAATCTGCCAGGACTACGTTGAGGTTAGCGCAACTGACGTTAATGTCTATCTACATGACGGTCCAGGTAAGATTGACACAGTAGTCTGGAGCTCATCTTCACCAGATCTAATTGTCGACACCATCTTTAGATCAGAACTCTACCCAGGCCACTCTTATGATGATCTAGAGCCAACTGTAATTAGATTTAGGAGCTTAAGAGACACAATTAAGGTTAGAATCGAGGCGATCGGTGTTAATAGATACGATATACAATAAATCTGTGAAAAGTTTTCTATGTCAATACACTAGAAACTTTAGTTAATTTACATCATATAATATAATGAGTAAAATCGTTATATTATGTTCTACACTTATTGCAAACATCAATTGAATTTCCGTAGAATTCCTAATCGGAAATTAATCCTTTTACTTTTATCACAAGTATTTATTGTAGTTATTGCCTTTATGTTAGGTGGTAATCAAAACAAAGAGGAGGTTATTCGAACCTTGACTCCAGAGGAAAAGCTTATCATCATTAGGGAACATCCTGACACATTTCATCAGGATACGCTGGTTCACATGTTAAAGGAATTGAATGTTAAGTACCCTCATATTGTATTAGCTCAATCAATTATAGAAACTGGACATTGGACTTCTACGATCTTTCGTGAAAATAACAACCTTTTTGGTATGAAAGAGGCTAGATCTCGTATTCATACTGCAATTAAGACTGAGAGAAATCATGCATATTATGAAACGTGGAGAGAATCTGTATATGATTATGCATTCTATCAATGTAGATACCTTAGTAAACTTGATTCAGAAGCGGAATACTTTCAATATTTAGCACAGAACTATGCAGAAGCACCAGATTACGTAACTAGTCTCAAAAGAGTTATCCAAAACGAAAATTTACAAGAGTTGTTCAAATAATCAAAAAAGTCACCACCAGAAATGATGGCTCTTTGGTGGATCGAACAGCCACACATATAAATACTCATTAAAAAATGTCAACTTTTTTTGAAACCTGTTGATATGTACATCATATAATAATAAACAATATTAAAATGGCGAAATACAACACAGAGATGTCCGAAGAACAATGGAAAAAATTCGGAGAGATTCAATACCTAAAAGGTAGAATTGATGAACTATTCAAATTAGACGACGAACTGCCAGGTATGGACCTGCATTCTATGCGAATTGTAGATGCGAGAATTTCTAAATATCTAGATAAACTTGCTTCAGTCGATGCATTGGCATATCAATTATATCTTATCGAACGAGAAAACATTAAACATTCAATTCAACGATCAATTCGAGATGAGCGAAATAAAAAATCTGGAGAAGCATCTTAAAGCTATCGAAAAAATCTCCAAAAGCCTAGGCATTAAGGATATATTCCGAAACAAAAAATTTATTGAAGTTTTAGCTGCACAAAAGCTAGGACATAAAGTTAATCCAAGTCCAGGTGGTGCTGATGCTTGGGAGTATATTGACGATGTAGAATATCCAACCGAATACAAGAGCTGTGATTGCTCAACAGGTAAAGGAAGTTTTCAATTTCATTGGTTATCTGATAATGTTATGAACTCATATCGAGAAACCTTGAATATGTACTTTATAGGACGTAATGGTATCGATATCGAATGGATATACTCTATTCAAAGTGATAAGATCCTGCCTCTAATCGAAGAAAAGGCTACTGGTGGAAAATCTACCAACGGTCACAAATCATTTAACATCAAACAATTAATTAACCTCGGAGCAGAGCTTCGATATGAAAATTAAATTATGAGCGATACAATTTCAAAATATTGGGAAATGGTCGAAGATGGTACAATGCCACCACCAGAACAATTAGATAAAGAAATGCGAGAAAAAGAATTACAAAGGTTAAGGAGAAATCTTCGCATCAATAATCCAGATGAGATTCGTAATCTTGCAAATGAAATGGCCAAAGAATCAAATAATCATTCTAACAATTATGATTTAGTTGATGCATTCGAAAAAATGTTAATAACTTTCCTAAAATAATTGACCAAAAATTTTTTTTTTCCACAAAAAAGTATTATATTAGTAATAACTAATTAATACACATACACAATGATTATCTTATTCATTTGCATTATCTTTATCCAGTATTGTTACTATACACTTGAAAACGAGAGTAAATAATATGAGCACTAAAAAATCAACCGCAAAAGCAAATTTTGAAAAAACAACTCGAGACGAAGCAATGGTCGTTGGCGATCAATTGGTTAACGAACTACAAACACTTTGTGATACCGTAACCGTCGCAGGATCTATCCGTCAAGGTAAAGAAATGGTCGGTGATTTAGATATCGTCGTTATTCCCAATCGTCCTATTGAACAATTTACCGAAGACGTTAAGCAAATTATCGAATTCGAATATGGCGGTACTAAAAAGCTCTTTGGTATGTACAAGGATCGTCCAATTAATATCTTCATTACCGATTCCAATTCCTATGGTGCATGTCTCTATCAATGTACTGGTCCTGCAATGTATAACGTACATAAACGCCAATTAGCCAAGAAAAAAGGTTACAAACTAAACGAATATGGCCTATTCAATCGCGAAACTAACGAACAGGTTGCTGGTCATACCGAAGAATCTATCTTCGAAGCTTTAGGATGGTCATATAGAGAACCAACCGAAAGAAAAGTTCCAGGATGGATGGCTAATCGAAACAAAAAATAAAGCCAATCATATAAAATCTATTAATCAATACTACAATGAGCTATCAAGGAAGGAGAAAAGATCAATTAGAATTTTCGTATAAAGTCGCATTTTTCGGCTTATGTGGAATTATCATATCTATTATACTAATCAATATATTCTCATAAACAACATGGCCGGGTGGTGGAATTGGTATACACGACAGACTTAAAATCTGTTGCTCAGTTGAGCTTGCGGGTTCGAGTCCCGCTCCGGCTACCTAACCCTTAAATAACTATCATGAAAAAATTTTTTAACTATCTAAGAAACAAACAACTAGATTTCCAATCCTATGTATTTTGGTTTGTAGCACTTTTAAACCTTTTTACCGAAAAGTTTTGGCCATTCGCCTTCGCTGCAATTATCTTTACAGGTTTACAGGATATTCTAGATGAATTACGTAAAGCAAACAACAATGAGTGAAATTGAATTTGAAATTAAAGATTCTCGTGAAGTTTGGTGGGCGACCACCAAGCAATACGAGGTATCTGTAGATGGTGTTGATTATTCGTTTCGAGTAGCCGAAACACCAAAATCTTGTGAATTCTATGTACTAACTGAAAGTGGATGGGAGGATATCGATTATGATAATCTTATTCATGAAGCTTTTCACGAACAATGGAGTGAGGGTACTTTAGATTAACAATATGCGCCGTTAGCTCAGCCCGGATAGAGCATCTGCCTTCTAAGCAGACGGTCTCAGGTTCGAATCCTGAACGGCGTACAAAAGCAACATTATGTCAATACTACATTCAATAATGATATATCTTCTATGTGGTACGGTTCTTGCCGCTATCATGGATACGTTTCATTATCTTACAAAAAAATTACCTGGATATGATCCGAAGAATGAACTAACGAATATTGAAAGGATTGTAATTATTCTTTTTTGGCCAATTGGTCTTATCATAATTGTTCGAGAATTTATCAAAGCCCGCAAAAGGTAAACCGTTCTTTATTTATTGGTTCTTTCGAGTCTTGCACCTCTACATATATTACAGGTGCTTTCAACATGGGAATGTAGCTCAGTTGGTTAGAGCAGGACTCTTATACAGTCAAGGTCGTGGGTTCAAGTCCCGCCATTCCTACACATGAAACAAATTTATATGATAATCATATAATATTAGTAATGCGTAAACTATTACTTTTAGCTGTTATGACAATCGGAATGATTGCGAGCAGCGTCGCTCAAATGGCAATTCCTGGCGCCATTTTCACATCTAATCAAGCCAGATTTAACGGACGTAAAGTAACTATTAAAAACGTTCAAGTTGTACCATCGTCATCAACATTTAGTAACCAAACAGCGGTTGCTCCAATTGGTCCTAGTACTTCAGCGGTAACCGGTCCTGGTAATGTTGGTCCGATTGGTCAAGTTACATTAAATTGTCGTGCACCTCGTGGATTCAGTAATGTTGATATCCTATTCTTAGAGGAGCCTGATTTTAAAGGATGCTTCTTTGTTGCAGATGTAATGTACAAAGAATTAATGCGTCAAATCGGAAATGAATCAACCGATGCACAAATTACATTTCGTGGAGATAGCCGAATCGGATATCATATCACGATGTTTAAGTTACAATAACTTAAATGATTCTAAAAGGCCGGTAGAGATACCGGCTTTTTTTGTTGAGTAGAAACTATTTAGACAGAGATACATATAATATTAAAACATAAACTTATGAGCAAAGAACAAGATGCACTTAAACTACTCGGTACTCCTCTAGGCCAATATATCGTAGGCCAAGCTTTGGCGATTGCGATTAAAGAACTTGAATCAGTAGAAGAATCACACAGAGAAATTTCAAATATTGAAGATATGAAATTCTTAGGTGAGAATTTATTTAAGGCCGGTTATATCACTCATAGTTTCCTAAGCACTGATTTGCTTTCTAAAATCAGAGAAGAAATCGGTAACAATCCGGATGCCATTATTGAAGACACAGAACTCATCGAACAAATAAACCAAGAAATCAGCGAATATAACGATGGCGAAGAGGAAAAAGAATAATCCTAATATCAAAGCCGGTGCAAAATGGTATTCGGCAAGAACCAATATGAAATATGCCAATGAGTTAATTTCTATGGGTATTCTTTATAGACGTGAACAAGAAATGGGTGTATTCTATCGTAAGTATGGTAGAGAAAAATACCTGTTACATCCTGGTCCTCCTGGAGGACAATGCATTATTTCCAAAGAAGATTTTCAACGATTATTTACACCAACATTATATGATGGTAAGGTAAAAGAATGCGGTCCAGCTTCTTCAGCTGGATTTGAAAGATCTTTTTGGGATTATTTAGAATCAACAAAAAGGGCGAGAAATGAGATGGACTAAACTAACAAAGTTTTTTAAGAGGAGAAGGAATTGCATTTTAATCGAAGCAATTAATGAAGTAATCGAAAGACATCCTAATGACCAACATTTAGGAAGCGTTATTAGAATATTTCATAACAATCTAAAAGACATCGGTGAATTTACCGATGATGATATGTACGAATTATTATTAGAAACAAGCAAAAAATATAATCATAAGCCATGAATTTTCACGAAGACGACAGAGCACAAAGATTGCTAGACGTATTTCCGCTTAAGGAAGGACAAGTTAATATCAGTTACATTAATTCAACCAAGCATATTGTAGCTTGGCATAAACATGAAAAGCAAACTGACTATTGGGTTTGTTTAAAAGGAAGTCTTAAAGTTGGTTGGGCAACCAAAGAAGGTGGTTGTGAATTTAAGTATCTATCAGACAAAAATCCACAAGTACTAGAGATTCCTCCAGGAATTTATCATGGATATAAAGCTCTTGAACCTGGAACTATACTAGCATACTATGTAACTAGAAAATATGATCCTACCGATGAACATCGAGCAGCCATTGGAGATTTTGGCGAAGAATGGGAAACAGAAAACAAATAATTTCATATAATCATTAAAAACAAATGACCAGAATAAATACATGTATTCCTAAAGCACTAACCGATCAACATTTACTAGGAGAATATAACGAGATTCGTAGACCTGTAAACTTAGCAGTCAGGCGATACGAAAAATACGGAAAGGATGCATTCAAAAACCTTCCACAAAAATATCAATTAGGTGGAGGACATGTCCTATTCTTTTACGATAAACTACAATATTTACATAAACGATTCGATGCTATTTGCGATGAAATGAGAGCTAGAGGCTTTTCCGTAAATACCGGCTTTGATCGAGATAGAGTACCTGATTATCTTTACAATGATTGGGAACCTACACAAGAATCGATTGATATTTTGAAAAGCCGACTGAAAGAAAAGATCGAATCGACAAAACCTTTTTGGCGATATTATAGAAAGCCAATCGATAATCAAAAGTATTTTGATTCTATATTACATGTATGAGCAAACCGAAAATACACTACAAACGACACGTTTTAAAGACTCTTACTTGGAGGATAATTGGAACAATCGATACCATCCTAATTGGTTGGTTCGTTTCTGGAGATCCGACAATAGGTCTTTCTATTGGAGGCATCGAAGTCTTTACTAAGATGCTTCTTTATTTTTTCCATGAACGTGCATGGTACAAATTAACTGATTTTGGTGAAGAAAAATAACCGTATGAACAATTTAACTAAACACAATTTTACTATTTCTAGAAAACAACGAGAAGAAAACACAGGACATCCGGGTAAGGTTATCTGGTTTACTGGTTTGTCCGGTAGCGGTAAGTCTACAATCGCAAATGCTGTAGATGAAATTTTACACGGGAGAGGATTAAAAACATATATCCTTGATGGTGATAACGTTCGAATGGGCTTAAATAAAGATCTTGGATTTAGTCCAGAAGATCGCAAAGAAAACATTCGTAGAATTGCAGAAGTTGCAAAGCTTTTTGCAGACTCAGGGACTATCGTTTTAACTGCTTTTATTTCACCGTATCGTGAGGATCGCCAAATGGCTAGAGATATTATTGGTGAAGACTTCGTAGAAGTGTATATGAATACACCGTTAGAAGTTTGTGAAGATCGTGATCCGAAAGGCCTTTACAAAAAGGCAAGATCCGGAGAGATTAAAGGATTTACTGGAATTGATGCACCTTACGAAGAACCTGAAAATCCTGAAGTTATCATATCCGAAGGATCTGTTTTAAGCTCATCTGAATTTATGGTGAATGCAATGGAAGCTAAAGGATGGTTATCAAATATTAAAGAAGTTAATACCCTTGATAAACGTAGAACAGTTTCTCTTGATTTTGATGGTGTTATTCATCGATATTCTGAAGGATTTCAAGGGTTAGAAAACGCATACGATCCACCAATGGAAGATGTTAAATATGCATTACAGCGTTTACAAGACGAAGGAGCTATTATTAAAATTATGTCGTCTAGACCAGCTCATGTTATTAAACAATGGCTTATTAAATGGGGCTTAGACAAATATATTACCGAAGTATCTAACTTTAAATTTCCTGCATCTGTATATGTAGATGATCGAGGATTTTGGTTTGATAAAGACAATCCTTCATGGAAAACAACTGTAGAAAATATAATCAAAAGAATAAAATGAAAACAATAAAAATGAACACAAAGACTTGGAAGAAAACCAATCATGGTGGAAATCCTACATCAAACGAAAGCAAAAAATATGCTATCTTTATAGGACGATATCAACCATATCATTATGGTCACATAAACCTAATCCAACAAAAATTAGATCAAGGTATTCCTGCTTTAATTTTAGTTAGGGACATAGAACCGGATGAAAAGAATCCATTTACAACCTTTCAAACGATTGATATGATTCAAAAATATCATGCGTCTAAGGGCGATGATGTTACGGTGGCATACATTCCAGACATCGAATCTGTAAATTATGGTCGAGGTGTTGGTTACGAAATTAACGAATTCGAGCCACCAAAAGATATTGGATTTATATCAGCTACTAAAATCCGAGAATCAATTGAAAGCGGCAACGATGATTGGAGAGATTTAGTCGATGAATCAATTCAAGAAGATGTGGTTACATATTTAACACAAGAGTAATGAAGGTAGTAATTCTAGGAGATGGTCTATTAGGATCAGAGTTACATAAACAAACTGGATGGGATTATCTTTCTCGAAAGAAAGATGGATTAGACTTTAATGATCCGACAACTTTCTTTGCAAATCTTCGCAATTACGATATGGTAATTAATTGTATTGCTAACACAAACACGTATTCGAATGATAAAGAAAGTATGTGGGAAACAAATTACCGTTCTGTATCTAGATTGTGTGAATGGTGTAATGAAGAGGGTTTGAAGTTAGTTCATATCTCAACTGATTTTGTTTATGCTAATAATGATAGATCTCCTAGTGAAGATGATGTTCCAATACATGCAAATAATTGGTATTCCTTTACTAAGCTTTTAGCGGATTCGTATATTGAATTAAAGGGCAAGGAATATCTTATTATTAGATGTAGTCATAAGCCTAAACCATTTCCTTACGAAATTGCCTTTGCTGATGTTAGAGGTAATTTCGATTATGTAGATGTTATTGCAGAAAACATTATTAAGTTAATCAACACAAACGCTACCGGTATCTATAATTTAGGAACTAAAGACAAAACAATATATATGTTAGCACAAGAAACAGTAGATACTGTTAAAATAGGCTTGGCGCCTCCAAATATGCCAAAGAATACAAATATGAATCTAAATAAATTTAATCAACAAATCAATGGAAAATAAAACTTACAAAGGAATTGTATTAGCCGGTGGTGCTGGTACACGATTACGTCCACTTACGAACGTAACAAACAAGAGCTTATTACCGGTTTACGATAAACCGATGATATACTATCCTATTGAGACTTTAAAATCTCTTGGGTGTGAAGAAATTATGATCGTTTCATCATCAGAACATGTTGGTCAAGTTGTTCAATTACTTGGAAGTGGTAAAGAAATGAATTGTAAATTTACCTATGAAATACAAGATGAGGCAAATGGTATCGCAGATGCATTGAGTCTTTGTGAAGATTGGGTCAATGGTGATAATTGTATTGTTATCTTAGGTGATAACATTTATGTAGATAACGAAAAGATTCAATTAAAAAAGCCTGAAACCGGTGGTGCTATTTTCTTGAAAGAAGTTCCAGATCCACATAGATTTGGTGTTGCTGAGGTTAAAGATGGTAAAGTTATTGGTATTGAGGAAAAACCTTTATATCCAAAATCTAACTATTGTGTTACAGGACTTTACATATATGATAATCGAGTATTTGATATTATTAAAGGACTTGAACCGAGTGCAAGAGGCGAACTCGAAATAACCGACGTAAACAACAAATACATTGAATGGGGTGAGATGCGATACAAAACAGTTGAATGTAGTTGGATCGATGCAGGAACTTTCGATAGTTTACTTTTAGCAGCGAACACAGTACTAAATCATAGAACAAGAACACAAAAATAATTATGGAATCATTAGACACGAACACATTAGATTACAATCATCTCAACTTAGAATTAGTTGATTTAAGGTATCGAGGAGACTCGGGTAGTGGATATTACTTATTGGCTTTTAAAGCTAATCGAAGCGGAATCATTTCACCAGTTAACGTAAATTCATCAATATTCGAAGGCATTCTCAAGAAATACTACACCCCATTATTCTATAATAAGATAACAAAAGAAGATATTATGAAGCTTAAATGGGATGCTAGGCTAAGCGATGGAGAATACTATGTATGGAACTCTGATACAAATCGATACAATGTAAAAGAAGGAAAACCTGGAAGAATTTACGTATCTAGATTAGATGTATCAGGTCCTTTAAGCGAACAAACATACACAAGTTAATATGAGAACAATACCACAATTTAGACATGAGTTAATTAATTCTGCTATAAGGAAATTTGGACCAAATCCACGTTACTTGGAAATTGGAGTATGCGATCCATCCTTATGCTTTGATTTAATACAAACACTTGAAAAGGATAGTGTAGATCCTGGAGTCGAATTTGAATCGAATCCGGTCAAATATCAAATGACATCTGATGAATTCTTTTCAAAATTAGAATCCAACGAATTAGATAAACCGGTTGATTACAAATGGGATGTAATATTCATCGATGGTTTGCACTTGGCAGAACAAGTCGAAAAGGATATTCATAACTCATTAAAACATTTGAATCCTAACGGATTTGTATTTTTACATGATTGTAGTCCACCTGATTCTTATATGGCAAGAGAAACTTACTTTGAAAAAGGATATCAAGAACCATGGAATGGTACGGTTTGGAAGGCTTTCTTTAAAACTAGAGCTACTCAAAAGTATATTGATTCATGTGTAGTCGATACCGATTGGGGTGTTGGTGTTCTTAGATTTGGAAACAATGTATCAGGATTAACATTAAAGGATAACGAATTCTATGAATATAATGTTATGGCGAAAAATAGAACTAGACATTTAGGTCTAATTAATCCAGTCGTTTGGCACAAATGGCTATCAAATGAATTCCATATATAATGTTAAAAAGACAATTTAGAACGGAAGAAGAATTCAAAGATTTTTTCTTTGGTGAGAACGCAGAACGAGAGTACATCATCGATAACATGGTTAGTTGTATTAAAATAGCTATGTTTGAAAATCTAGATACTGCAGACTTTGCCGAGATATACATTGCTGGAGAGTTGATGGATATTAAATGTAACAGATCTGAGTTTGAAGAAAACTTAAACAATGCTCTAAACTTCTATTTAGAAGAAGAGATATACGAAAAATGTAAAGAAGTACAAGAATTAATTAATGAACTATCATGAATAAGTGTATCATTTATATCAAAACTGAAGATATATCGAGGTGGAATGATTATATGTGGAACTTGAGAACACATGAACCAGCATTACCACCACAATTCAAAACAATCATAAAAGAAAAGGATGAGGAAACGGATTGGGTACAGATGATCGTTACTACCGATGATTTGCAAAGAATTTATGATTTAATGGATGAATACGCACAAATCGTTGAAAACTTTAACGGATAAACAACATATAATAATTAAAATCAATAATAAATGAGTCAAAAAACAATTGGAATCGTCGGACAAGGCTTCGTTGGTAATGCTTTACGTGAAGGCTTTAGTCCCTATTATTCTGTAAATACTTACGATAAGTATATTGCAGAAAAGAGCACAACAAACATGGAAACTCTGGTTAAAGAATCGGACTTTATCTTTGTTTGTGTACCTACTCCTATGACATCTACTGGCGAATGCTATACAGGTATCGTTGAAGATGTTATTGGTGAAATTAATGATGTTTGTATATCAAACAATATTAAAGACCGTATTTGTATTATCAAATCTACAGTCATTCCAGGAACTACAAAGCGAATGAATGATTTATTCAGTAATGTAAATGTAATCTTTAATCCTGAATTCTTAACCGAAGCAAATGCAGTTGAGGATTTTAAGAATCAAACTCGAATCGTTTTAGGTGGTCTTAATAGAGTAACTGCTAAGGTTAAACCAATCTTCTCAAAAGCCTTTCCTAAAGTACCTGTAATTAAGACTGATTCAATGTACGCTGAATTGGTTAAGTATGTAACTAATACTTTCCTTGCAACTAAGGTTTCGTTCGCAAATGAAATTTACGAGATTTGTCAGAAACTCGGTGTTGATTATGATAAGGTTATTGAGTATGCACAACACGATGAACGCTTAGGAAAATCACACTGGTCAGTACCTGGTCCGGATGGTGATCGAGGTTTTGGTGGTCATTGCTTTCCTAAAGATACCCAAGCATTATTCCGTATGGCATACGATTTAGGAATTAATCCTGTTATGCTAGCTGCTACTTTAACTAAAAACGACGAAGTTCGTGAAGAGCGTGATTGGGAATCTATGGAAGGGCGAGCGGTAATAAATGCAGGAACTAATTTCCAACCAATCAATGATTATGTTTCACTTGAAGATATGCGAAACAACGAGGAATTCGTAGATCCTAATCAATTAGAACTAGATTTTTCAAGCAATGGGATTCAATAAGCGTTATATACGAAAAGAAACAATCGTATCAATATACGAAAGAGATGGAATTGAAGGTCTTAAACGATACTTCACTGCCGATGCGTTAATTGTTGAAGGTGGTATCGATACGGATGCTATCGTTAAATGTTTAACCGAAGATGATACTGATAAACTCGAAAAGCTTGTTAACAGTCTAACCGAAAAATGTTAATAACTTTTCGAAAAAAAGTGTCAAAAAATTTTTTTATTCCAAGAAAAAGTATTATATTAGTAATAACAAATTAAACATAATACATACATCATGGAATACACAAAACTTCCTCTTCGCTCACTTTCTGTTGAACAACTTAAAGAACTTCGCAAGCAAATCGCTGGCGAACTTAACTACCGAGAGCATTCTCGCCTAATGGAAAACAAATCAACCATTGGAGTCGGTTCAACCGTAATAGTCAATCATCCTAAAACAAGTGGAAAGGAGTTTCGAGTTACTTCAATGCGTCGTACTCGAGCTTCTATCCAAAACATTAACAATACTCGGGAGTCTTACAATCTCCCTATCGCAATGATGCAAATCGCTTAATTATGAAAGACCTAGTAATATTCGATCTCGATGGTACTCTTGCAAACATCGATGCAAGGCGTAAACTATCAACAAAAGACAATGGCAAAATGGATTGGGATAAATTTTTTGATCCTGCAAATATTGATTTAGATTTGCCTAACGACCCGGTAATTCAAATGGCACAATTGCTTAAAGATTCTGGTAAAACTATTATCATCTTTTCCGGAAGGAGTAAAGCAACTAAGGATGCTACTCGAAACTGGTTGAATCGTAATAATGTACCATTTGATATTCTTAAGATGCGTCCAACTGGCCATCCATGGGCGTTTATGCCTGATGATAAACTTAAACAAACATGGCTAGACGATCTTATCCAAGATCATAATCGAATTCTTTGTGTGTTCGATGATAGAGATAAAGTTGTTAAGATGTGGAGAGATAATGGCTTAACTTGCTTCCAAGTGGCGGATGGAGATTTCTGAGTATATCATACCAATCGGCACTAAAGACCTTGAATTAGTGGTTGAACGAGAGATTATTCATGGTACCGAAATAATTTACACGGAATCCGGAAAATCTTTCGCTCAACATCAGGTCAATACATTGAGCGAAATATTTGAATTTGAGAAACTTTGTAATCCATCATTCATATAATATTAAACATCAAATTTTTAACCATGACTAAACATAAATTTGAACTCGTAAAGGTTGTTAATCCGACTATCAATGGAATTGAAACTTACTGGTATACCAGCAAAAATGGTTTTATGGTTAGTAATTCTCTTTCTTACGATGAGGAAAAAGCTAAGGAATTCTTTGATAAACTGATAACTAACGCAATTCCTGAAAAAACCGAAGAAGTTATTAAAACCGTTGAAATTGAGTACTAATGGAAGACGCTATTGAATTTAACGAACTTGAACAAGTAGAAGCAATTTTACAAGAGGCTAACGCATTTGGTTTGCGATGGGAAGTTCAAGATTTTGCAGAAAGATTTATGGAAAAAGATTCAGATCTTACTTTACTTGAAGCTACTATGATGGCTTACGATGAGTGGATTAAGTGACGAATATATATTATCTAATTACTTAATATATGATTAAAACAAAATTACCTACAGGTCTAGTCTATGGACTAGATAAACTGGGAACCTTTCAACCAACTTCTGATATTTATCATGAAGAATGGCTACATGAAAAAGTGATCGTTTATAGCTATGATGATCCTGAAAATTTCGTCGAACATTTTAGTAAACACCATCCTGACGTTATCATAACCACTGGTGAATATACCGAAAAACTTCGACAAATCTTAGACAAACATTATCCTAAAACCGAAACGTATGTAAGAAGTCGATGGTTTGTTTATCCGGATAAGCCATCCGATTATACAATGCTAGCAAACGATATCGTATGCAAATCCGTCTTTACTACATGTGCACAGCCTTTTGATGTGTATGGCAATAAAGAAAAACCATTCTTCTCTTGTTTTTGTGGATTCTATAACACAGGTAGAGATAGGATATATCGAGCATACGAAGGATTAAAAAATCAAACATATCCTAATTGGGAACTAGTCGCTATTGATGATTCTCCGCCAGAAGAAAATGAAACGTGGGAAGTTCTTCAGGAAATAGCGGCTAAAGATTACCGAGTAAAGCCATATCGAATATTCCCTAATAGTGGAGGTAACGTTGGTGAAGTAAAGCATCGAGCAGCTCAATTATGTAATGGCGATTGGTTATTTGAATTAGATCATGATGATGAACCAATGCCTAAGTTATTTGAAGAATGTGCAAACGCTGCTAAAAAATATCCTGATGCTGGATTTATCTATACGGATTGTTGCGAAATGTGGGACGATGATAAAAGCTGGAAATATTATGGAATGATTGCACCAAATCGAGAGTGGTATGGTAATTTTAATAATCCTTTTGTTTGGGCATACGGTGGACATGAATATGTAACGGTTGATGGTAAAGAATATCTAAAACATCATTACTGTGAAATTAACCCAAAAACTATTCGATTCAATATAGGCATGCCTAATCATGCGAGAGTATGGAGAAAGGATGTTTATTCTAAGGTTGGTGGTCATGCTAGAAATATGCCAGTGGCGGATGATTTAGAATTAATTATCAAAACCTTCTTAGAGACTAGAATGATCCATATTCGCAAAATGCTTTATCTGCAATACAATAATAGAAATTCTACGGTAGGTAACAACTCAGTAGATATTAACCGTAGA
>Ga0181591_10000411_pt1 | contig 33569 bp, 35 predicted proteins | sample 071ome_33_FD_133757 | JGI IMG/M metagenome (GOLD analysis project Ga0181591, IMG submission 133757) | Coastal salt marsh microbial communities from the Groves Creek Marsh, Skidaway Island, Georgia - 071412AT metaG (megahit assembly) | ecosystem: Environmental > Aquatic > Marine > Intertidal...
GACCAGGTACAAAAGATCACGTCCAAAGCGCAGAATATTGGCCGCATCAAACGCGGGTTCCAGATTTTTCGGGATGGGTTCATCTCCCGGCGCATCGAAAAGTTCGTCTAGCAGTCGAGGCTTCGGCGCGCTAAACCAGCGGGTGCCCGAGTCGAAATACTCCATCAGAAGCGACTGATAGCTATGGGTTTCCTGGGACCGACCGCGGATGACGTTGGGGGTTTCAATCAGTTGGTCGCCAATCGCCAACAGAATGTCCCGGGGACAATAATTGTAGTAGCCCGTTGTTTGCCACTCGCAGGTGCCGAAGGACTTGCTGTGATCCCAGACCTCAGGTCGGCGCACCTTGACGCCCGCTGCACGTAGCACCGAGGCAAAAGTGTCCAAATCTTGCTCAGCTTCCTCGATGATTTGATCCGTGAAGGGCCCCTGCGGAATTTGATCAACGGATCTATCCGGGTATTCAGCCAGCCTGGTGCTCGGGTCGGCGTGAGGAAAGCGCGCATTGATGGCAGTGCCAACGATGACCTCCTCCAGCGGATCCCATTCATTACAACTCCAGACTTTCGACATAGTGGATCTCTACTACTGTGGTTATTGCATTCCCCGGAGCGTGCTCTCGCTGTGATTAAACCCCAAAGGTGAGCCATAAAAAAAGGCCGCCGAAAGGCGGCCTTGTTTCAAGAGTCTGTTGCTTACATCTTTTCCCAAAGTGAGCTGCCATGGCAGGAGAGCAACTCGCCCTCCATTTCCGCTGCATCGGAGCTGGGATAGGCATCCCACCACTTGCCGTAATCGCCGAAAGATGACCACTGGACCCGGTAGATGAGGTCGGTGCCATTGCCGTCCGCGGCTGCAGCTACCGGAAACATCACCTCGGAGCTCATACCCTCACCGCCGGGCAACTCTGATGCGGCCTTTTCCCACTTGGAGGCAAATTCTTCAATGGCTTCCTCGGAGACATCTCCTTCCATGCCGCACTTCCATAGTTGTACGGGACTACCGGCCAGCGCCTGAACTGAAGTCAGGGAGAAGGCGATGGCTGCTGCTGTTGCGATTTTTTTCATGATAGGTCCTTGTTTTGTTGCAAATTCGAATTACCCAAGGTCAATGTGACTCCGACGGCCGGGTGCCAAGCTCTTTTCTTCTCCACCGTAGCAGTGCCGATCGAGGCGCTCAATGGACAGCGTACTGATGGGATGTTCCAAAAGCGACAACTTATGCGTTGACGCGCGCCGCGGCGGTGCGCTCACGGGTTTTTCAACGCTCGCTTGGCGACCGTGGACTTTTTGTCACGGGCACAACGCGCAATGGACAGGCATTGTGGTCGCCAGCACTGGTGACAGCTTTTGCGCCGAATTTCTTATCAAACCACGCTGTGATGGCCTATATTGGAGTCTCGCGGCGCTGTGAACAGCCGGTTATAGATGTGGAAATACCCTTTGAGCGATAAGAAACCAAACTCCCGGCCCATCATTGATCCCCACGCACAGCGTGAAGCCGAGCGCTATGACAAGCCGATTACCAGCCGCGAGGTCATCCTTGAGGTCCTTGAGGATTCCGGGCAGCTATTTTCGTTAACTGAGCTTGCCTCCCATCTGGGTATTGAGGGTGAGGATGGCATTGATGCCCTGCGGCGACGGGTTCGGGCCATGCAGCGTGATGGCCAGATACATATCGATCGACGGGGACGCCTCGGTCTCAGTGAGCGCCTCGAGTTGGTGCGCTGTCGGGTGATAGGTCACCGGGATGGTTATGGTTTCGCCACCCCCCTCACAGGCGGCGACGATTTTTTCCTGAGTGCCCGGGACATGCAGCTGGTGTTCGATGGTGACACGGTGCTGATCTCTCAGTCGGGGGTCGATCATCGAGGGCGGCCGGAGGGGAAAGTGATTGAGGTCCTCGAGCGGGGCACTGAAGTACTTCCGGGACGGTATATGGAAGAGAGCGGTATTGGTTATTTGATGCCCTACAACACCAGGATTACCCAGCATATTTTGATTCCCCCAAATCGAAAGGCGGGGGCGACTCCGGGTCAAATGGTATCGGTGAAAATCACTGATTATCCAACCAAGGTACTGGGAGCCAAAGGTGAGGTTCAGGAGATTTTGGGGGACCATCTCGATCCGGGGTTGGAGATTGATATTGCAATCAGAGCCCACCAAATTCCTTGGGAGTGGCCAGAGTCGGTGCTACGGGAGGCAGGATCGCTACGCGACGAACCCAGCGAGACCGACAAGCGGGGTCGGTTTGATCTCAGGGATAAGCCCTTCATTACCATCGATAGCGAAGACGCGCGGGATTTTGATGATGCGGTTTACTGTGAGCGCAAGGGCGCCGGTTTTCGTTTGTGGGTGGCCATCGCAGACGTGAGCCATTACGTGAGACCCGGCTCAGCTCTGGATGAAGAGGCGGAGAATCGCGGTAACTCGGTTTATTTTCCCGAGCGGGTGGTGCCCATGTTTCCCGAGGTGCTGTCCAATGGTTTGTGTTCCTTGAAGCCAAGGGTCGATCGACTAGCCATGGTCTGTGAAATGGAAATCGATAAAGGTGGCGTGGTTACCGCGAGCCATTTTTATGAAGCGGTTATTCACTCCCATGCGCGGCTGACATATACCCAGGTTGGCGAGGTGATTGAAGAGGGCTGGCACCAGGATGTCGATGCAGAGCGCTATGAAGACATCACCCGATTGCACGAGCTTTACGTTTGTCTGCGTGGTGCGAGAGGCCGCCGTGGCGCGATCGATTTTGAGACGGTAGAAACCCGCATCGTTTTTAACGAGAGCCGGAAAATTGACGCCATCGTGCCCGTCCATCGAAATGATGCACACAAGCTTATTGAGGAGTGCATGTTGGCGGCTAACGTGGCCACGGCTGAATTTCTTGAAACAACGGGACTGTCTGCCTTGTTCCGCGTTCATGAAGGCCCGAGCGTCGAGCGGTTGAGCAACCTACGCGCCTTTTTGGGTGAGCTGTCCCTCGACCTGCCCGGTGGCGATCAGCCAACGCCAGAAGATTATCAGACGGTCCTTGCGCAGCTGGCCGATCGGGATGACGCAACGATTATCCAAACCATGATGCTGCGCTCGCTGAGTCAGGCGGTATATCAACCGGAAAACAAGGGGCACTTCGGGCTGCATTACGGAGCGTATGCTCACTTCACAAGTCCTATCCGACGCTACCCCGATTTGCTCGTTCACCGCGCCATTCGGCACATCATTCGGTCTGATGTCCCGTCGCCCCAGGTCAGGCGAGTGGCCGACGCAAAACCGATTCCCCGCGAACGAATTTACCCTTATCAGGGGGCCGATATGGCCGCCCTGGGTGAGCACAGCTCTGTGACCGAGCGCCGCGCTGATGACGCGACCCGTGAGGTTGAGGCCTGGCTCAAATGCGAATTTTTGCGGGATAAACTGGGCGAGACCTTTGATGGCCTGATTACCGCGGTGACCGGCTTTGGCCTGTTTGTTGAGCTTCGCGATCTGTATATCGAAGGGTTGGTGCACATAAGCGCATTGCCCGGCGACTATTACCATTTCGAACAGGCCAAACAGCGCCTCGTTGGTGAGCGCACGCGCCAGGTATTTCAGCTCGGTGGCAGTGTTCGCGTTGTGGTAGCCAGAGTCGATCTCGATGAGCGAAAAATCGATTTGGAGCTGGAGGCTGCGACGAGCGCAGATCGAGGTAAAGGCATGCCGGGCTCGACTGAAAAGTCCCGATCAAATAGGGCTCGTCGTAAAGGAGGAGCAAAGGGAGCAGCGGAGACTAGCGTTGAAAAAAAGCGAGGGCGTGCCGGGAGCTTGAGAGGCACAGACAAGAATAGCGATGCAGGTAAAAAGAGCACGGGTAAAAAAAGTGCAAACGGGAAAGCCGCCCGGCCATCATCGAAAAAAGCGTCCGGTGCAAAAAAAGCTGGTGCCCCCAAGAAATCTTCAAAAACCGGTAAGCACCGGTGAGCAGCTTGATTTTCGGTTTTCACGCGGTTGAAGCGATTCTGAGGCGTGAGCCAAACAGGATTCAATCACTCTGGTTGCAGGAGGGCCGGCGGGATAAGCGGATTCAAGCTCTCGAGGCTCTGGCTCGAAATCAGGGGGTTGCGCTGACTCTGGTCGGTCGTGCGGAGCTCGATGACATGATCGACGGGAGACACCAGGGAGTTGTAGCGACGGTTGAGGGGTCGGGGAGCCGCGAGGTGCTCGACGAGCGTGGACTGCTCGCTCATTTGCAGGGCATCGACCAGCCTCTGGTTTTGGTGCTTGATGGTGTTACCGACCCTCACAATTTAGGCGCGTGCTTGCGCAGTGCAGATGCAGCCGGGGTGAGTGCCGTCGTCGTCCCAAAGGATCGCAGCGCGGATTTGGGCCCAACCGTCAGTAAAGTGGCTTGCGGCGCCGCCGAGTCCATACCCTTCGCGCGGGTAACCAACCTGAGCAGAACCCTTGAAAAACTGAAGGCAGCTGGCCTTTGGTTGGTGGGAACAACCGGTGAGGCCGACACCACCGTCTACGATCAGGATCTCACTGGGCCACTGTGCCTGGTCATGGGGGCTGAAGGGGAGGGAATGCGACGCTTAACCCTTGAGAACTGTGATTTTTTGGTCAAATTACCGATGGCAGGCACGGTGGAAAGTTTGAATGTGTCGGTGGCAACCGGTATCTGCCTGTTTGAGGCTGTCAGGCAGCGCGCGCAGTAACTCCAAAGGCCCTAAAAACGGTATTTTCGAAGCGTTGCATTCGACATTTTGCCCCTGTAGACTCCGCGCCTCACAAAAATTAGCTGGGCTGTAAAAGCCCGTCTCCTTGCTGCACCGCCTGGTCGGGTAGCATTAACCCAAGAGGAGTGATCGAGTGCGACACTACGAAGTTGTGTTCATGGTCCATCCGGATCAGTCAGAACAAGTCCCCGGCATGATTGAACGCTATACGGCTGTCATCACCAAAGATGGCGGTCAGGTGCATCGCTTGGAGGATTGGGGCCGCCGTCAGTTGGCCTATCACATCAACAAGGTTCACAAAGCCCACTACATTCTCATGAATGTAGAGGCATCCAATGACGCCATGGAAGAGCTGACAACCACCTTCCGTTACAACGACGCGGTCATTCGAAACCTGGTTATCCGTCGGGATGAGCCAGTGACCGAAGAGTCGCTCATCATGAAGGCCGAGAAGGAAGATCGGGAGCGAAAATCTCGCTACCAGGAGCGTCAGGCCGCAGAAAGCCGTGCCGATGACACATCTGACCAGGACTCAGAAGAAGCGTCTGATGAGTCAGAAGAGACGGTGGAGGAATAAGCTATGTCACGTTTCTTTCGACGCAGAAAGTTTTGCAAGTTTACTGCCGAAGGGGTCAAGGAGATTGATTACAAGGATCTCGAGACACTGAAGCAATACGTTACCGAGACAGGCAAAATCGTACCCAGCCGTATTACGGGTACCAAAGCCAAGTATCAGCGTCAGCTGGCGACTGCGGTAAAGCGCGCCCGTTATCTGGCGTTGTTGCCTTACACGGATTCGCACCAGTAAGAGAGAACAATGCGCGGCCTCGCTGAATTCATAATGCGCGGCCGCTGGCAAGCGCTGGCGGTGGCCATCCTTGGGGCGGGCAGTCTGCTTTTTGGTTGGATAAGCGCTGCGGCGGTTGGGCTGGTTACCCTGAGGAAGGGTCACGTATCGGGCGGCTGGATCGTGTTTTGGGCATTGCTGCCTGCGACGGTAGCCGCTTGGTTTAGCGCCGATCCCAGCAGTGTTTTATTGCTGTTGGGCGCATATGTGCTGGCAGTCGTGTTACGGGAGACCGTAAGTCTGCCTTTGGCGGTGGCCTCGAGTGCCTTTGTCGGGTTTGCCACAGGCGGAAGCCTGCTTCTCTTTGGAGAGGCTTTCCTGACTCAGCTCGCCGAGATGTTTGCAGCGCTCCTGAACCAGCTGCAGGCAAATCTGGAAGCTGAGGGGTCTGGGGAGGTGGTGCTTGCACTACCGGAGCCAGAGCAAATTGCGGGATTACTTGCCGCGGGTAACACGGTGACGGTCGTGCTCAGTCTGCTGTTGGCGAGGTACTGGCAGGCTTTGCTTTACAACCCTGGTGGGTTTCGCAAGGAATTTCATGCCCTGCGTTTGCCGCCGCTCTGGACCGCAGGCCTTGGCCTGTTGGCCTTAGGGATTTGGGCTCAGGAGCCGTGGTTGAGTGGCTGGGCACTGGTGGTGTCGGTGCCGTTGATGTTTTGTGGCCTTGCGCTGGTACACGCCTATATGGCGGCCTCTGGCAGAGGGGCAGGCAGTGCGGTGGTTTTTTATTTGATGTGGATCCTTTTGGACCCAGTCAAGGGACTGCTGCTGGGACTGGTGGTGGCAGATGCGTGGATCGATTTCCGCAAGCGTTGGGCACCACCGGAGACAGATTGAAACAAGACGGATGGAAAGGTCGCGGACCTTATTCAACGAAAGGTTGGGGAGACCCGACACAAGGAAGGACGAGATGGAAGTTATTCTGCTGGAAAATGTTGGAAACCTAGGAGCTTTGGGTGACAAGGTCGACGTTAAACCCGGATACGGTCGGAATTTTCTGATCCCTCAGGGTAAAGCGGTTCCTGCCACCGAGGAAAATGTTGCTAAGTTCGAGACCCGTAGGGCGGAACTGGAAGCTGCCGCCGCAGCGGCTATCGAAGCCGCCCAGAAACGCGCTGAGGCCATCACGGCACTGGCACGTGTCGAAATTGCTGCTACCGCTGGGGAAGAGGGCAAGCTCTTTGGTTCCGTGGGAACGCGCGATATCGCCGATGCGCTGACTGGCGCGGGTGTCGAGGTCGATAAGTCTGAAATTCGCTTGCCTGAAGGTGCGATCCGTGAGCTCGGTGAATTCGAGATTATGGTTCAGCTGCACGGCGACGTATCTTCCACGATTGCTGTTGCGGTCGTCCCCGAGTGATTAATCATCCCTTGTCGACGCGAATTAGCGGCGACAAGGGGTCCACTTCTCTCAAGCTTGAGGTATCCTGAGGGTCCAGGTAACCCCCAGTTTATACCTTGATGAGTGAACCCGGTTTACAGCCAAACTATCCCGTCCCCGCGGACTCGGACATAGCCCGTATTCGGATGCAGCCTCAGTCTATCGAGGCCGAGCGCTCTGTTATCGGGGGGCTTCTACTTGCCAGCGATGCCTGGGACTCCATTGCCGAGCTGGTGAGCGCAAGCGATTTTTATCGACCCGAACACCGCGCCATTTTTCGTCAGATAGCAGCACTCGTCGATCGCAACGAGCCCGTTGATGTGGTGACGGTAGCGGATCGCCTGCATGCCACCGGTGAGCTCGAGGCGGCCGGCGGCCACACCTATTTATCGGAGCTGGCGGAGACTACGCCGACCGCAGCCAACATACGCGCTTATGCATCTGCAGTGCATCAGCGCGCTGTTTTGCGGAAATTAATTGGCGCGGCTCAGGATATCGCTGACACAGGTTTCAACCCCGAGGGTCGCAGTGCCGAGGAGCTTATTGATGAGGCCGAGCGTCGCATCATGCAGATTGCGGAAGAGGGGCCCAAGTCGGGGGGTCCAAGAGGGATGGAGCCTTTATTACAGGGCGCCCTCGAGCGTATCGAAGAGTTGTTTAATACCGGTGGCGCTATCACCGGACTCACCACTGGCTTTATGGATCTGGATCGGATGACATCCGGGCTACAGGATTCCGATTTGGTGATTGTGGCTGGAAGACCCTCGATGGGTAAGACCTCCTTTGCCATGAACCTGGTTGAAAATGCCGCGGGCAATTCGGACAAACCAATCCTTGTGTTTTCAATGGAGATGCCAGCCGAGCAGCTGGTGATTCGGATGATGTCCTCCCTTGGCAAAATCGATCAGACCAAGGTGCGCACGGGAAAGCTGGATCAGGAAGATTGGCCCAAGCTGTCTGCCGCCATGGCGAAGCTGAAAGACACCCGGATTTTAATTGACGATACGCCTGCGTTGACGCCGACAGAGTTGCGCTCCCGGGCAAGGCGGGTTGCGAGGGAGCACGGGGCCCTCGGGATGATTATGGTCGACTATCTGCAGCTCATGCGGGTTGCCGGTTCCAGTGAGGGCCGCACCGCTGAAATCTCGGAGATATCCCGTAGCCTAAAAGCCATCGCCAAGGAATTTCGCTGCCCTATGGTGGCGCTGTCCCAGCTTAATCGTTCTCTTGAGCAGCGCCCCAACAAACGTCCCGTTAACTCCGATCTTCGGGAGTCTGGCGCGATTGAGCAGGACGCCGATGTGATCATGTTCATTTACCGGGATGAGGTGTACCACGAAGACTCACAAGATCGAGGTGTGGCGGAAATCATCATCGGCAAGCAGCGTAATGGACCTATTGGTACGTGCCGTCTCTCTTTCCGCGGGGAATTCACCCGCTTTGAGAATCTCGCCCGATCGAATTACGACGATTACCTGTAAAGAAAGCAGGCGAGCAGGCTTCCGCCTTTTCCGCGCTTACCTGCCCATCATGAAAAGCCTATAACGAAAGATCTTCTCGCAGGCTTGCGAGAGCCGCTTTTCGCTCTTCTGCGCTCATTTCAGTTGCGCTGTTACTGGGAAGTTCCCCTCGCGCCGGGAGCTCTATGACCTCGCCCTGATTCAGGCGCGCAAGCCAGCAATCGTAGTGTTTTTTGAAGATGGGAAAGGTTTCTTTTTCGGCGTTCGATGAGAGAAAAAACCAGTCGCTATCGCGACCGGCAAAATAAACTATTGGGTGAGACCACGCTTGCTCGTGCTTGGGAGAGGCCTTACCACAAGCCTCCAAAAAGGCGTCACGAGGTGTCGGGATACCGTCTCCTCTGAGTACGTGATGACAGCATCCGAGCATTTTATTGAGGGTGGGGAGATAGTCGCTGGACTCAATCGCAAACCGCCCTGCCGAGAGAATGGTCTCGGGGGAAAAGCCCTCCAGCGCATCTCGCCACAGGCGCATGATCATGCCGAGTTGTTCGGAGTCGGGGTAGGCGGCCAGAAACTGATTGTGATAGTTCAGCCGAAACAGTGCGAATACCTGATTTATTGATTCTACGAGTGCTTGTTTGTCCGCACTTTTAGTCTGCCCATCCGGTGTTGCCGAGGATGTCGGCAATGCCGAGGTCCCTTGTGCGACGTTTGTCGCCAGCGCTGCCGCGTCTTTGATCGTTGTCATGTTGCCGTCCTTGATCCCACCGCCACTGGTGCTTTACGTGTTGCAGGAATTTGCTGTTCCATGAAGTTTGGAGCTCCCCTGCGTCGCACCAGAATACCCTGAACTCGGGTAAGCGACCGAGGGCGTAATCCCGCTCGATGCCAGACATCGCCAGGACCTCAAATACTTGCTCGCTGGGCTGCCATCCAGCGGTCATTGGCCGAGGCTCGGTGCTATGTCCCAAACCGGCCTGAAAGCGCGTCCAGCGACTGCGGACCCAGCCAATGAATTTACTGTTCACTTCACGGGGCGGTCCACCACGCTCGCGCCAATATAAAATAAATTCGGGTCGGACCGAGTCAATGAACTCCTCATCCACCCCCGAGCGGGCCATGATCTCCATGGCATCAAGGCTGGGCTGCCAGTCTTGATCAAAAGGAGGTGGGGTCGATACATCGAAAGCCTGATGGTGTCGCTGTTGATGCCGCCACGCGGCCAGAACGTGTTGCCGAAACCGGCTGTCCCGGCTGTGCTCGAGAGTGCCCGCTTCGAAGTCCTGCAATTGCCGGATGGCAAACTGGCGATCAATGCCATGATTCATCTGCAGCATCTCGAACACGGCCTCTGTTGGCACCCAGTCTATGGGCTGATGGCCGGTGGATGGATTGGCCGAGGTAGGTTGAGTCCCCGTTTGCTTGGTAGAGCCCGCCGCGGCTATGTGGATACCCGTGTCATTATGATGCCCTGACAGGGCAATGATGCCCAGGGTCTCGAGGGAGGCTAATACCCCTTTGAGTTGATCATGACTCCAGAAGGGGAACTGTTGGCTAAGCTCCTGATATTGCAGCAGGTGCCATTGGCCGGAATCCCGGGGTAGCAATGGCCCCAAAAATTGCATAAGCACCGCTTCCTCCAGCCCGATTGTGGCGGCCAAATCAGGGGAGAACGTCAGCTGACGATCGGGAATGAAAGAAGCTGGTGGCATAAGGTCAGAGTTTACTCGGTGATCTCTGCTAGCATACCCATGCGTTGGGGTTTGTGCACTTTTGTTCTGACTCCGTGGTTACATTTTTTCGTGATTTGAGGTCGCTATCACCATGGCCAAAGCAAAAACTGCCTTCGTCTGCAACGATTGTGGCGCTGATTACGGAAAATGGCAGGGTCAGTGCAGTGAGTGCGGCGCGTGGAATACGATCACGGAGATTCGTCTTGGGCCTGCCAAACGAAATCGGGATCTTGGGCAGGGGACCCGCAAGGGCTTCGCCGGCACGACCGCCGAGGTGCGGCTGCTCAAGGATATAGATCTGGTCGAAGTGCCCCGCTTCAGCAGCGGCTTCTCGGAACTTGATCGGGTTCTCGGAGGAGGCTTCGTACCGGGCTCGGCGATCCTCATTGGTGGTCACCCTGGGGCGGGTAAAAGTACCTTACTTCTGCAAGCGCTTTGCGGCTTGGCCGAACACCAGCAGGCGCTGTACGTCACCGGCGAGGAGAGCCCGCAGCAGGTTGCCATGCGGGCGGACCGCCTGGGGCTGCCGGTCGACGCCGTGAAATTAATGGCGGAAACCGACGTCGACGAGATCATAGGGGCCGCCGAGTCTCACAAGCCAGGGATCATGGTGGTGGATTCCATTCAGGTGATTCACTCAGCGGCGATTGCGTCTGCCCCGGGCAGTGTCTCGCAGGTGCGGGAGTGTGCAGCGCAGTTGACTCGTTTTGCCAAACAAACCGGGGTCGTTCTTATTCTTGTCGGACACGTGACCAAGGAGGGTAGCCTCGCGGGACCAAAAGTACTGGAGCATATGATCGATTGCTCGATTCTTCTTGAGGGAGAGCAGGACAGTCGCTATCGCACCTTGCGCAGCAGCAAGAATCGGTTTGGTGCAGTTAACGAGCTTGGGGTTTTTGCGATGACCGACAAGGGGCTGCGGGAGATAAAAAACCCCTCGGCGATTTTTCTGGATCGTGCGGAGGATCCGGCCCCGGGCACTACGGTCATGGTGGTTTGGGAAGGAACCCGTCCACTTCTGGTGGAGATTCAGGCTTTAGTAGACGACAGTTCTCTCGGTAATCCCCGACGGGTCGCTGTCGGGTTTGAGCAGAACCGCTTGGCGATGTTGCTCGCCGTTCTGCATCGACACGGCGGCATTATGGTCGGGGATCAGGATGTTTTTGCCAACGTAGTTGGCGGCGTTCGTGTGGTTGAGACAAGTGCAGACCTGGCTCTTTTACTTGCGGTGGTCTCCAGCTTGCGTAACCGGGTATTACCCGAGGATTTGGTGGTGTTTGGTGAGGTAGGTCTTTCGGGAGAAATAAGGCCCGTGCCCTCGGGACAGGAGCGCTTGAGCGAAGCGGCCAAGCATGGCTTTCGCCGTGCGATTGTTCCCAGAGGGAATGCGCCTAAACAGGCCGTTGAGGGCTTGGAAGTCATTGCCGTAAGCCGTTTGTCAGAGGCACTTGAAGCCCTTTTGTGACAGGGGAGACCATGACTGTAGGTGAAATAGACGCTACGGGCCCCTGACTGCTCGAGCTTACGCTTGACACGGCTCTGAGTCTAAAAAAATATAGATTCATAGCGAGAAGTTATTTAAACTAACGTGGAGTGTACGGTTGAGACCCTGGCATGGAGCCCTCGAAGCCCACTAACTTCGCTCAAGATAGGCGCCGCTATTTTGACACCTTAATTGCTGTAATCCCAGTTGGGCCTTGGTGTGCACTACTTTTTGCTTGGTCCGCCGCGGTCGCGATTCCGACGATGGCGACTGAAGATGAAAAGCACAATTCGGAGATAACGCCCCAAGCCCTGTGTCCGGCCACCCCTTCTGGTCATAAAGAGAATTCAATCGGCTGCCCCGAGTCTGTATTGGACGCGGATAACGATGACATTGCTGACCATCAGGACCAATGCCTCAACTCGGTCGCCAATCAAGGAGTGTTGGCCAGTGGCTGCACGCAAGCGAAGGAGGATCTGGCGAATCCAGGCGCTGATCTGGCGGAACTCGACGATTTGTCGTCTGCTGAGAGAGAGGTGGCTTCAGCTATTGATGAGCTTTGTCCGCGTCTGATTCTTGCCGACAACCAAGCCCCTCTCATGGCGGAGCAAAAAGATTTGCGCGACGCCTGCGCAAATCTCAAGAACAAGGACAGTACCGTTGAGCAACAAACCGTAGCGATTCGAGTCATTACTCCAGAGCAAATTAGCAATCGCACAGACATCGCGCTTGATACGGGTGGAACTCAGATGAGGCAAATATCCCAGCGCTTGCTTCGTGTTCGAAGCGGCGATGCACGTGGGTTGTCTCTAGCGGGTCTGACGCTCAACTTCAATGAGCAAGCGGTGCCTGGCACGGTGTTGGATCAAGCCGTGGAATCGGTCACTGATGAGCATTCGTCGTTTCAAAATTTCGGCCGTTGGGGGGTGTTTGTTCAGGGTGACGTGGATGTTCTCGATCGGGATTCTTCAGATACCCGTGCATCCTATGAGTCGGATAGTTGGTTGGTCACTACCGGGGTTGACTACCGATTCGATAACAACTGGTATGCGGGTGTTGCGGTCAATTACGGCGAGACCGACACAGACTATCGCGATGCCTCAAGCGCGTTAGAGACCATCGGAATCAGCCTGTACGGAGGTTGGATTTTTTCTAAACGAGGTTTTATCGATTTTTTAGTTGGTTATTTAGACGACGATTATGACCTTTCGCGACGCGTGGCCTACAGCGATTCCGCTGGCAGCTTCGAGTCCCGCTACGGCGCTTCAACGGCGGGTAATCAGTTAACCGGCGGCTTCAATTTTGGCTGGATGTGGAATCAGGGGGGATGGCGCTTTGGACCCACGGCATCAGTGTCCTTTATCGAAGGCAAGGTCAGCGGTTATCGGGAGTCCGCGGACGGCGTGGATTCGGCGGCTTGGGCGCTGGGTGTCGAAGAAACGGCCTATAGTCAGTGGAGTGTCCGCCTGGGAGCTCAGCTGGACTACGCCTTGATGACCGACTTCGGGGTTATCACGCCCGGACTGATTGCAAATTATGTGGCGGAGACCTCTCGTGAGGCGGACGACACCTCGGCGTTATTTGCCAGTGATATTGCCGGCTTCGGTGAAGCCTTTACCATCACCCGTGATTTTCGCGATTCACGCTACTACGATGTCACATTTAATCTGGCAGGGCAGTTTTCCTACGGCGTTTCTGCGTATGGAAGCTACCGCATCACGGGTGGCCGGCGTGGGGTCAGCCATTCCGGGTACACCTTTGGACTGCGCTGGGACCAGGCGTTTTAAGTCAGGGTTGTTGGTTACCGGCTTCAACCCATTAACTTGCGATGTTTAACGCGACTGGGGACTTCTGCTTCTTTGCCCATGCGTTTGACCCGGTCCTCTTCGTAGTCACTGAAATTGCCTTCGTGAAACACAACGGATCCGTCATCCTCGTAGGCGAGGATGTGGGTCGCAACGCGATCGAGGAACCAGCGATCGTGCGAGATCACCATGGCAGAGCCGGGAAAGGCGAGAATGGCCTCCTCGAGGGCTCGCAGAGTCTCTACATCAAGATCGTTGGTAGGCTCGTCCAACAACAGAACGTTACCTCCCTGTTTCAAAAGTTTGGCTAAGTGGAGACGATTCCTCTCTCCGCCTGACAGGTCTTTAACGAATTTCTGCTGATCTGACCCCTTAAAGTTAAAGCGCCCAACATAAGAGCGCGACGGAATTTCATAGGTGCCGATACGCATAATGTCCAGCCCATCGGATACCTCCTCCCAAACGGTCTTGCCTCCGTCAAGATCGTCACGAGATTGATCAACGTAAGCAAGCTGAACTGTTTCACCTACATCGATGTCACCGCTGTCGGGCTGTTCGATATCCATGAGCAGCTTAAAAAGGGTTGATTTGCCCATGCCGTTGGCGCCGATGATGCCAACGATACTGCCTTTGGGCACGGTGAAACTCACATCATCAAACAGAAGCCGGTCACCAAAAGTTTTACGCAGGTTGCGAACCTCAATGACTTTTTCGCCGAGACGCTGGCCCGGGGGGATATAGATTTCATTGGTTTCATTACGGGTCTGAAATTCTTGAGAATTCAGTTCCTCAAAGCGGGCAAGTCGCGCTTTGCTCTTTGCCTGACGCCCTTTGGGGTTGGAGCGAACCCACTCGAGCTCTGCCTTTATTGCTTTCTGGTGGGCAGCCTCGGTTCGCTGCTCCTGTTCGAGTCGTTTTTCTTTGGCCTCAAGCCACGTGGAGTAATTGCCTTCATAAGGAATACCGCGGCCGCGGTCGAGTTCCAAAATCCAACCTGCTGCGTTATCCAGAAAATACCGGTCGTGAGTGATCGCCACCACGGTGCCACTAAAGCTCTCAAGAAAGCGCTCGAGCCAGGCAACGGACTCAGCATCCAGATGGTTGGTCGGCTCATCGAGCAGTAGCATGTCGGGCTCGGAGAGCAGTAATCGGCAAAGAGCGACTCGACGTCGTTCTCCGCCCGAGAGGGTGGTGACATCCGCATCCCATGGGGGCAGGCGTAACGCATCGGCTGCAATCTCCAGACGTGTATCCAGATTATGTGCATCCATTGCCTGAATCACATCCTCAAATCGAGCCTGCTGTTTCGCGAGCTCATCAAAGTCTGCATCGGGTTCTGCGTAAGCGGCGTAGACGGCCTCAAGACCTTGCAACGCATCGATAGCATCCTGCACCCCTTCCTCGACGTTGCCGCGCACATCCTTATCCGGGTTGAGCTGTGGTTCTTGAGGGAGATAGCCAATATTAATATCGGGCTGGGGTCGGGCTTCCCCGAGAATGTCTGTGTCGATACCTGCCATAATTTTGAGCAGAGTCGATTTGCCCGCACCGTTGAGACCAAGAACCCCGATCTTCGCGCCGGGAAAAAATGACAGGGAAATGTCCTTAAGAATTTCGCGTTTTGGGGGGACAATCTTCCCGACCCGATTCATGGTGTAGACGTACTGCGCCATCTGAAAATACCTGTAGAAAGTGTTTGTCCGGGTCAAGTCACCTTGAGAGCGACCAATCAATCGCTATCCTGCGGAAGCGACACTGAGCGGACCGGTTTCGGGATCTCTAGTGTACTGAAACCGCCGGTCTTCGGTCGATAGTTTTTCTGTTGCGCGCCTGCCGGGAATTTTGGGTGATGACATGGGGCGGCTTTGTACAGGCAAAAAAAAGTGCCCCGAAGGGCACTGTGAAGAGAGTTAGGGTTGTGACTAGCAAGAGGGTGCGTCGCCAATGCGGATCCATGGGCCTGTCATCGGATCATTCCCTCGAGTCCACCACTTTGCCTCATACAAGCCACCTGCAAAGGTCGCCTGATCTCCGCCGTTGTAGACAGTTGTATTCGAGTAGGGGAGTACAACATCGGATACCAGCTCAAAAGCATCAGTGGCGCCGGGTACAGCCCCCTGAGTCCACCACTTTGCCCGATAGACCAGACCATTGTATGAAACCTGCTCGCCACCTTTGTAAGTCGCGGATGCGTCAAAGGCTGGATAAGACTGAGCCAGGGAATCCACGGCGTTGCAGACCTCTACCTCAACCTCCGGCTCGATACGGGCGTCCACCAGCGTGATGGCTTCGCTCGTTTGAACCACGCCATTGCCATTAAGTTCAGTGGCAACCACTACCAGGGTGTAAGTTTCCTCTCGTGGCATATGGACGTGTAATTTGAGATCGGCAGAGCCTCCCAGGGACCATTCGTCACCGATGACGACATTTTGGTTGGCGTCATACAGGGTGGCAGACACTGTGGCGTTAGCATTTACCGAGACAGTAAAGGGGATATCAAACATGCCTTCGAATTCAATCAACGATGGCACGCCGGTGACATCGGCTGCGAACTCAGCCTCGGGCTCCGGCGCAAATTCGACCCGAGTCTCCACGTTGACGATAGGTGCTTTTGCGTAAATCGTGTTTGCACCGGTCACCGCAGATATGACCTCGCCGTTGCGTTGCCCCGCATAGTAGACTCCCGTTTCGTTGATCAGCTTGGCCAGCTCAAACGAAGCAACCGAACCAGATACCGAACCGGTTGCCTCATAACTCACTGAGAGCTCGGGCAATTCGCCATATTGGTCGAATACGATGGTGGATATCGTGTCACCCGTGTTTAGCGCAATGGCACCCGATATCAGGCCGACCTCTGTGATGGGGTCGACCTCGGGCTCCGGGCTCACCGGGTTTTCGCCGGCGAAGTTCAGATCGATCATGTTGTAGAACGACGCGGCGGTATCACCGACATCCCATACCGCGAGGACCACGTGGTAACCCTCACGTTCTGGCACGTAGCAGTTGTGCTCGATCACCATGGGCGGCCGCACCATGGCGCCGTCATATTCGCAAAAGGGCTCCAGATCAAACTGATCTCGAGTCAGCATCTCGGCAGGATTCCAATCTGCTTTGGTGATGAAATATCGCCAGTCCCGTGAGACGTGGTTGGCTGTAAACGTCCACTCGAAGGTTTGATAACCAGAAGCGAAGTCATGTTTGTACCAGCGAGAGGGTGACTGCGTGTTAAGCTCTGCCCAGGCAGGAGATCCGGCTGCAGCGATGGTGCCATCAGTGGGACCACCGACCGGGAATCTCGGATCACCGTCTGGACCCTCCACTGACTGAGGTTCCCATTGGATCGCACCGCACTCGACGTTGAGGCCGGTTTTGCAGGCGTACGAGCGACTCTCAGGCACGGATACGTAGCCATGGGCTGAGACTTCAGCGGCGATGATGGTTGCAGCGACTGCTGCGGTGATTAGTTTAATTTTCATGATGTTGTTTTCTCCGATTAACCTGTCATGGTTTCGGCGAAGAGTAGAGACTCTAGCGCTACGATTCTGTGCGCCCCGCGCCAACTGATGTGCAGGTGGCGCCACAGGCGCTTGCCGAGCTAAAGGAGAAAGCAAGGAATTGTATGAGTACTGCTAATACAGTGGGCAACGGCGAGAAAAAGCTGAGGCGAATCGCTTTTTGCACGATTGTGCTTGCCGTCTTTCACCTTTCAGCGGAGACGTTTTATACCGTCCGCTATGGCCAGACAGCATTGGGCTATTTACCTGACATAGTGGCGGCGGGCTTGCTGCTGGTAGGCAGTGTTGCGGCACTCAGAAATTGGGAAGCTCGTGGTGTACTCTGTGGCGCGTGGGGATTTACCTGTTGTCTTCACTATCGCGCCTGGGCCTGGAGAGTTGAGGCGTCGCTAAGTGAAACGATCGATCCAGTTGATCACTTTCTCGTGACGGCGCTAGGCACCACGCTGATTATCTCGATTGGTTTCTTTATCGCCATGCTGCGTCTTTGCTTTCCGAAAAAGAAAACGACAGGCAGAGGTTAAGGTTTTACCAAGAGTCGTGCGCGGTCTGATGGGGCAAGCCCCGATCAGCCGGCGATAGGCGCGGTGCCAGGATCGTCGTCGCTGTGTGAGTAGTCTGAAGGCAGGAGCTCTTCATGAAATTCTTCATACTCAAATTCAGTTTGAGCGGAGACTTTTGCGATGTGAAACAGAGCGTCGCCCTCATAAACGGTTGGAAGATTGGATCGTCCGATCACAATGCCTGAAATAGGCGATTTCACCTCTGTCTCGGCATCTCCCAGAGGGTCAGCAACGATACCGATGACCTGACCTTTTTCGACCTGAGCGCCAAGCGCTACCAGCACCCGGTGTACTCCACTGGTGGGAGATCTGACCCACAGAGTCGATTTGCTGGCGATGGGCTTTTTGACTTTTTTGGACCGTGACTTTCGCAGCATGCCAATGTGGCGCATGGTATTGATGACACCTTTCACCCCCGCGCGGATATAAACCTCATCAAAGCGGAGCGCTTCGCAGCTCTCGTAAAGGATGACTGGAACGCCCATGTCCGTGGCGCACTCACGCAACGAGCCGTCGCGGATGCTGGAGTCGATGATGATGGGCGCGCCAAAAGCTTCCGCCATGTCCCGCACGGCGGGATCTCGCAGCACCGCCCTGATTTGAGGAAAGTTGGAGCGGTGTCGGCCACCCGTGTGCAAATCGATCCCGTGAGTCGACTTGGCCACGACCTCGTTGAGGAAGGTAGCGGCAAGGCGCCCGGTCAAAGATCCGCTTGCAGAGCCCGGAAAAGATCGGTTGAGGTCCCTGCCATCGGGCAAGTAACGGGAGTGGGTATTAAACCCGTACACATTCACAATAGGGATGGCGAGCAAAGTGCCTACTAACCGTCTCTGGTCCACTGTTTTCAGGACTCGCCGGATGATCTCAACCCCGTTGATTTCATCGCCATGAATTGCCGCGCAGACGAACAGAATTGGCCCCGGCTTTGACCCTCGCACCACTTGTATTTCAACGGAAAGGTCGTCGTTGCTGTAGGTTGGGGCGACATGAATAGCGACAGTGCGACGCTCACCCGGGTAAACGTCGATACCACCGATAGCCAAGGGTTGGTTGTAGCGTTTGCTCACGTTGCGGACTCTGTATGTAGGGCCTGGACTAGCCTTTAACCTGCTTTTTGGACCGTCCTGTGTGCGCGTTATCTTCAATAAACTTGATGATGTTTGCCGCCACGTTGACGCCGGTGGATTCCTCTATACCCCTTAGCCCCGGTGAGGAGTTCACCTCCATGACCAGGGGGCCGCGGGCTGATCTCAGTATATCGACGCCCGCAACATTCAGACCCATGGTCTGCGCGGCTTTCACCGCTGTGCGACGCTCCAGGGGGGTCAGTTTGGTCAAGACGGCGGTACCTCCGCGATGGAGATTGGATCGAAACTCACCCGGCGCCGACTTGCGCTCCATGGCGGCGACAACCCGTTTACCGATGACGAAACACCGAACGTCATTGCCGCCAGCCTCCTTGATAAACTCCTGCACCAAAAAGTCGGCTTTCAGCTCGATGAAAGCGTCAATCACCGACTCTGCAGCTTTCACCGTCTCGGCCAAAACAACGCCACGACCCTGCGTTCCCTCGAGTAACTTGACCACCACCGGTGCCCCGCCCACCAGTTGGATAAGCTGGCGCGTGTTGTGTACATCGTGAGCAAATCCGGTGACCGGCAGGCCCAGACCCTTGCGCGACAAAAGTTGCAGCGCACGAAGCTTTGATCGCGATCGATTCAACGGGATTGAGCCCACCAGGGAGTAGGTGTCCATCATCTCGAATTGTCGGATGACTGCGGTGCCATAGTTAGTAATGGATGCGCCAATACGGGGAATAACAGCATCTTGCTGCTCGAGTTTCTCTCCGCGGTACCACACGGCCGGTTTGGCCGAGGTAATGTCCATGTAGCACTTGAGGGTGTCGATAACACGCGCTTCGTGCCCGGCATTTTGGGCTTCTTCGACTAGCCTCTCCGTGCTGTACAGCTTTGGGTTACGAGATAGGACGGCGATCTTCACGGGGTCTCCGGTGGCTGAGAGGCAGAACCGCCGAGTTTGAATGATTGCGAGGGATATACAAGGATATTGGGTCGCATTGCCGTCCTTCCCAGTAGCATCTTGAATCGCATACTGTCCCTGTCGGTGAGGGTAAGCTCAATTTTTCTACTCACGGATCCCAACACCAGTTCCGTCTCTATCACCGGCCGATTTTCCAGGTGTCCGCCTGAGTCCGTTACGTCGCGACGTTCCAACACCGGGGACTCACATTGAATCACCTGATCGTTCTCACCCTGTCGCGGATGCACCGAGAAGCGAACCCAGTCTTTACCTTCGCGCTGAAACGGCTCGAGCTCAAATGCATGCAGCGCGCTGGTGCGCGCTCCGGTATCTATTTTCGCCTTGATCCAACCAATGCCCAGCTCGGGCAAGGAGACCCACTCGCGCCACCCCAATACTCCTTCAGCTTTCATTGAACCGTTCCTCAGGCTGAGCGCTACCAACATCTGCAGACTTTGCGTCTCCCCGTGTACGGGGCAGGGCGAGTATAGAACAGAAATTCCCCTGATTTATCGGGGCTACGCAGGCACCTACGACAGGCACTAACTCCCGCCGACACATTACGATAGAATATGGACTCTCCGGCGCCAGTAGTCCCTGCTCTCAGGGTGGCTTCTCCATTATCTCCAATTATTGGGAAATCCATTATGAACCAAGCTGCCAACTTGCCTTCCGATTATCTCGATCCCGAGGCTCAAACCATTGCGCAATTTGACGAGGAACTCTGGTCGGCGATGAAGGCCGAAAACCAGCGGCAGGAAGAGCATATCGAGCTGATCGCCTCGGAGAACTACGCCAGTCCCCGAGTTCTAGAGGCTCAGGGCTCCGTTCTAACTAACAAGTACGCCGAAGGTTATCCGGGCAAGCGCTACTACGGTGGCTGTGAGTATGTGGATATCGCGGAGCAGCTCGCGATAGAGCGTGCCAAAGAATTGTTTGGGGCGGCCTACGCCAATGTCCAGCCCCACTCGGGCTCGAGTGCCAACATAGCCGTCTATCACGCACTGCTGCAGCCAGGCGACACCGTGATGGGGATGAGCCTCGCAGACGGAGGCCACCTGACTCATGGCGCCTCGGTCAGCTTTTCCGGCAAATTTTATAACGCCGTCCAATACGGCATTGATCACGATACCGGATTGATAGACTACGATGCGCTGATGACGATGGCGCAAGAGCACAAGCCAAAGCTGATTATTGGTGGCTTCTCGGCCTACAGCCGCACGATGGACTGGTCAAAGTTTCGAGAGATAGCCGACGCTGTCGGGGCCTACCTGCTGGTAGATATGGCCCACGTTGCCGGTTTGGTCGCAGCGGGTGTTTATCCCTCACCCATTCCCCACGCAGATGTGGTCACCTCCACGACACACAAGACCTTGCGGGGTCCTCGCAGCGGCATCATCCTCGCGCGAGAAAATGAAGAGTTCCACAAGAAATTTAATTCTGCGATTTTCCCTGGGGCCCAAGGGGGTCCGCTGATGCACGTGATTGCCGCGAAGGCAGTCGCTTTCAAAGAGGCGATGGAGCCCTCATTTGTGGGTTATCAAAAACAGGTGGTCGCCAACGCACAGGCCATGGCAGCTGCGTTTATGGAGCGAGGCCATCGGATCGTCTCTGGCGGTACCGACAATCACCTGATGCTGCTCGATCTGATTGGTAAAGACTATACGGGCAAAGATGCTGATGCTGCACTGGGTGAAGCCTTTATCACGGTTAATAAGAACTCGGTGCCCAATGACCCGCGTTCGCCCTTTGTGACTTCTGGCTTGCGCTTGGGTACGCCTGCCATCACCACCCGTGGGTTTAAGGAGGCGGAGACGACCGACTTGACCCATTGGATTTGTGACGTACTTGCGTCCCTGGAAAATGGCGACAGTGATACTGTCATCCCCGCTGTTCGAGAGCAGGTGCTAACTGTGTGTAAGCGTCTGCCTGTTTACCAGCGCTAGGAGCCTGTCTGCCGTGCACTGCCCGTTTTGTTCTCAGGATGAGACCAAGGTGATTGACTCGCGTCTTGTCGCCGATGGCGGGCAGGTGCGACGTCGGCGTGAGTGCGTGAGCTGTAAAGAGCGCTTCACCACCTACGAGCTTGCAGAGCTGGTGATGCCACGCGTTATCAAGCAAAACGGGAGCCGCGAGCCCTTCGATGAAGAGAAACTTCGTGGTGGATTACGCCGGGCGTTGGAGAAGAGGCCGGTATCCCTCGAGGCGATTGAGCAACAGATCACGCAGATTATGCATCGATTACGTGCCACGGGAGAGCGGGAAATTCCCTCGAGAGAGGTAGGTGAAATGGTGATGGTTGCGCTCCAGGCGCTCGATCAGGTGGCTTTTGTGCGGTTTGCTTCGGTGTACAGGAGTTTTCAGGACTTATCGGAATTCCGCGACGCCATCGAGCGGCTTGAAGCCGAGCCCGCCGAAAAGGACTGATTGCCGTGTCAGGGGTCTCATCAGGGGGCGGTGCCTCGGCATCCGCAGCTATCGGCAGTAGCGCCGATCCTCATAGCCAGTTGATGAGCCGTGCGCTTGCCGTATCGAGGGCTGGCCGCTATTGGGCGTCACCGAATCCGCATGTTGGCTGTGTGCTGGTGCGAGATGGTCGTGTTATTGCCGAGGGTTTCACGCAACCTGCCGGCGGCAATCACGCGGAAGTGGAGGCGCTTTTGGCAGCGGGTGATGAGGCCAAGGGTGCCACGGCTTATGTGACACTGGAGCCATGTGCCCATACCGGCAGAACCGGCCCCTGTGTCGACGCCTTGATCGCCGCGGGAATCGCCGAGGTTTTCGTTGGAATCGAGGATCCCAATCCACTGGTTAGCGGCGCGGGTGTTCGGGCGCTTCGAGAGGCGGGAATTTCCGTGACCGTTGGTCTCTGTGCCGATGGGATTGCTGCTGAGCTGCAGGGTTTTCTGTCGCGAATGTCCCGGGGTTGGGGACGGGTACGTTTAAAGCTCGCCACCTCTCTGGATGGCCGTACTGCCATGGCGTCGGGTGAAAGCCAATGGATTAGCAGTCCCGAGGCCCGATCCGATGTGCAGGAACTCCGGGCAATCAGTTCATGCATCTTGACGGGTATTGGTACCGTCCTGGCAGATGACTGCTCTCTCACGGTCAGGTCAGATCAACTGTCGCTGAAGGGTGACGAACTCGAGCGTGCCACGGTGCGTCAGCCCACCCGGGTTGTCCTGGATACCAACGCCCGATTGCCCGAGCAAGCCCGGTGCCTCGAGGACAGTGCACCACTATGGATCATGACTGCAGAGGGCAACTCGGTCCCATCGCCCGCGCGGGTGATTCACATGCCTAAAGTCTCGGATGGCACCCTTGATTTACAGGCAGTTCTCTCGAGACTCGGCAAAGAGGGAATGAACGAAATCCTGGTGGAAGCCGGTCCAACCCTTGCAGGGGCGCTACTTCGAGCGTCGTTAGTTGATGAGCTGGTGATTTATCAGGCCCCGTTGTTGCTGGGTAAAACCGCGCGTTCCCTGGTGGATCTCGAATTTGACACCCTGGCCGAGGGCGTCCGATTGGCCTATCGAGAGCTGCGTCAGATTGGCCCCGACCTGCGTATCATGGCCACCCTTCAGGCAAAGGACTGAGTTGTGTTTACAGGAATCATACAGGCAGTGGGCGAGATTGCGGCCATGGAACCCAGCGGCGGTGATCTTAGGCTGCGCATAAAAACCGGGTCATTGCCCCTTAGTGATGTGCAGTTGGGAGACAGCATAGCGACCAGCGGCGTCTGCCTGACCGTAACTGAATTACCCGGCGATGGCTATTGGGCGGACGTGTCCATGGAGTCATTAAAACTCACCACTCTTGGCGATCGCTCCCCCGGTGATCGGGTAAATCTTGAGAAATCACTGACCCCAAGCTCCAGTATGGGCGGCCATATCGTCAGTGGTCATGTGGACGGTGTAGGCACTATCAAAGAGGTGGGTCGTGAGGGGCGTTCGTGGCGCTACGTGGTGACCGTACCCCCAGAGCTTGCCAAATACATAGCGCACAAAGGTAGCATCACTGTCGATGGTACCAGTTTGACTGTCAATGCGGTCAGTGGCGCTGACTTTGATTTAAATATCATTCCCCAAACCTATGAAGAGACCACCTTCTCGGATTATCAGGTAGGACGCCGGGTCAATCTCGAAGTTGATGTTATTGCTCGATACCTCGAGCGACTATTACAGGGAGATCAGGCGGCAACCGGTGCCGGGTTAACACTTGAGCACTTGCGTGAATCAGGCTACATCGATGAGTGAGGATTGGAGCTATCTTGAGCCTGATGCGCTCATCAGCGAACTCCGTCACGGCCGCATGGTGCTGCTGCTGCTCGACAATAGCGCAGGTACTGAGACGGGGGTTGTTACCCTCGCCGCGGAGTTGTGCGAAGCGGAGCACATTACCTTTATGGCGAGGCAGGCGAGGGGTCTCGTTTGTCTCGGTTTAACACGGTCTCGCTGCGATTTTCTCAATCTGCCGATGATGGTCGAGGGTCGTAACGACACAGCGCCATTTACGCTTTCAATAGAGGCGGCCGAGGGTATTGAAACGGGTATCTCTGCGGCGGATCGGGCAAGAACAGTCCGGGTGGCTGTCGCCTCCGACACTGTCGCCGCCGACCTGGTTCAGCCCGGTCACATTTTTCCCGTTGCAGCCGCTGATGGCGGCCTCTTGACCCGTGCAGACCGAGCGGAAGCCACCACGGATCTTGCACGGATGGCGGGCCTGTTTCCCGCCGCCGTGTTTACGGATGTGCTTGATCAGGAGGGCAACATGGCCGAGGGTGCTGCTCTGAGGGCCTTCGCTGAACAGCATCAGCTCCCGGTCGGGCGGGTATCGGATCTGGTTGACTATCGCCTCACAAACGAGCGAACGGTTGACCGTATCCGATCCGGTACAGTGTCAACGCCCCATGGTGATCTTCAGCTTCACGCGTACCGCGACCTGAATACTGGGCAGATCCATCTCGCACTGACCCGGGGAAGTTTTGATCCCGACCTGCCGACCAAGGTGAGAGTGCACGTTACCTCGGTGCTACGCGACCTGGTTGGCACGACCCTTGATGATCGGGTTAGTTGGCGGTTCGAGCAAAGTCTCGCCGAGATTGCCTCGGCCGAGCGGGGTGCCCTGGTGCTCATTGATCGCCCCGAGACCGCGGGTGACCTCCTTGCGGGCATTGACCGCCTGCTGGGCAATCCACCGTCAGAAAACGGTAAGCAGCCCAATAGCTATGCGTCGATAGGATTGGGTGCGCAAATATTGAATGATTTAGGTATTGGAAAAATCGAACTGCTGGGGGCGCCACTGAAGTACAATGCGCTCGCAGGATTTGGCTTGGAAGTGGTGGATTTCATCGCCGCAAGCGATTAGGTGCCACCGAAGCAAGGAGATCATCATGAGTACTGAAGCAATCAAGACAACAGAGGGCGCCCTGAGCGCGAATGGCGGGCGCTATGCATTGGTGGTTGCTCGATGGAACAGCTTTGTTGTCGAACATCTGTTATCAGGTGCTGTCGATACCCTGAAGCGACACGGCATTGGTGAAGACCAGCTGCACATTGTCCGCGTGCCCGGGGCCTTTGAAATACCTTTGGTATGCAAGCAGGTGGCGGCCAAGACTGACTGCGACGCAATAATTGCGCTGGGCGCTGTGATTCGTGGCGGTACTCCACATTTCGAGCATGTTGCTGGCGAGTGCACCAAGGGTATCGCACAGGTTCAAATGGAATCGGGCAAACCCATCGCCTTTGGCGTGTTGACGGTGGATTCCATTGAACAGGCGGTTGAACGCTCGGGCACGAAGGCGGGTAACAAGGGCGCCGAGGCGGCCATGAGCGCTTTGGAGATGGTCAACTTGATGGCAGCGCTCGACGGAAAATGAGTGAAGTTAACGCGCTGGCGGCACAGCGGCGGCGCGCGCGTCACTTTGCCCTTCAGGGCCTCTATCAATGGTCCATGACCGGGGCTGCGCTTGCCGAGATTGAAGCAGAGTTTCGGGTTGATAACGATTTCACCCATGTGGATGGAGACTACTACCGCGATCTGCTAACGGGTGTTGTCCGCCATGCTGATGACCTTGACGAAGCCATGCGCGCCAAACTGGATCGCGCTATTGATGACCTCGATCCCGTTGAACACAGTCTGCTGCGCATGGGCGTTTACGAACTTCGTGAGCGTATTGATGTGCCCTATAAAGTGGTACTGAATGAGGCTGTGGCTCTTGCCAAAAAGTTTGGTGCCACCGAAAGTTTCCGCTACGTCAACGGCGTCCTCGATAAAGTCGCCCATGATTTGCGCCAGCTTGAGATCAGCGCGGAGCGAGCCTAGCCCGGAGTCAGGCTTTTGCTTACGCTGAGGAAATGCTAGCAAACCCCGCCAAGGACAAGAGTCAGTGATCTCCGAGTCCCAAATAATCCAACGCTACTTTTCCGCTTTTGGACGCGGTGATTCGGTGACTCTTGGTGTCGGTGACGATGCCGCGGCGCTCCGTTTACCCCCTGGGCACGAGCTGGTGGTTTCCACCGACACCCAGGTGGCGGGTCGACATTTTTTTCCTGATGCACTGCCTGAGGATGTCGGCTACCGCGTGATTGCTGCAGCGGCAAGCGATCTCGCGGCCATGGCAGCGGCTCCGGTGGGTATGACCTTGGCCCTGACGCTCCCTGAGGTTGATGAACTTTGGCTTCACAGTTTTTCTCAGGGTGTCGGTGATGCGGCCAAAGCTCTGAAACTTCCCCTGGTTGGGGGGGACTTAACTCGAGGTCCCCTAACCATCTCGGTCACGGTGATGGGGTCGGTTCCAGCCCAGTCTCTCGTGTGTCGAGACGGTGCTGTAGCAGGGGACTTGCTCGTCGTGACTGGAACCCTGGGTGACGCCGCCTGCGCTCTCGCCATGCTTGAGGGGCAGCTGCCCGATCGCTCTAATTGTCGCGAGATTGACGAGGCGTTTTTCAACACACGATTTTATAGACCCAGCCCCCGTTTTGAGTGGCTTGATTGGCTGCGGGAACATGCCCATGCGTGTATTGATATTTCCGACGGCTTGCTGATGGACGCTACACGCATGGCAGAGGCATCAGGTGTTGGTCTTCGAATTAATCCCGAGGCACTTCCTTTATCTCCCAATACTCACCGGCAAGGTGGGCAACAGGCGATCGAATGGGCCCTGACCGGGGGTGACGACTATGAGCTGGCCATCGCAGTTCCTCCAACCTGCGATATACCGCAGGGAATGACCGTTGTGGGGGAATTCACGGCGACTCCCGAGTTACGGTGTCCTGGTGTGGACGTAAATCAGCTTGGGTATGATCATTTTTCCGGGGAAAACTGAGAGTGAGTGTTATGTGGGTAGAGAGGGTCGACGTGGCCGGGACCAAAGTGGTCCGTCCATGACGGATAGTGCCGATAAGTCCTCGGGCTATCGCGTGGCGGTAGTGATCGCGAGTTGGTTTGGTTCGGGTTTCGCGCCGACGGCGCCGGGCACCGCAGGAAGTCTCGCCGCGCTTCCTATGATCTGGGTGCTCTTTGATTCCAGCTTCCCCTGGCTTGTCGTCGCGGTCACGGTGTTTCTTTTTGTGGCGGGTACCTGGGCTGCTGGAGTGGTAGGCCAATCCTGGGGCAAGGTGGACCATGGCTCCATCGTTATCGATGAGGTGGTGGGTATGGTTCTGGCAGTGTCTCTGCCTTTCTATTTGCTCGGGCAGTGGGTTGATCTGCTGGCGGTTGCGGGCCTGTCCTTTATTACGTTTCGGTGCTTTGACATCGTCAAGCCATGGCCCGTGAGTCTCATTGATCGGCGCGTCAAAAATCCCGTGGGTGTCATGCTCGACGATATAGTTGCCGGCCTTTACGCCGGTGCATTGACAACGGTGCTACTACTCGCCGGCATTATAGTCAGCCTTTGAAACCGGCCCAGCGCTAATGTCCGCGATTCACCATGGCATTGGCTGTGGCTCTGAGAGGCTCGGCGGCATCTCCAAAATAATCTAGGCATGACAGGCCCTGACGAAGAAGACGCTCCGCCTCCTCTTTGGCACCCGCCAGTCCAAGACATCTCACGTATGTCGACTTTTCTGCCGACTGATCCTTGCCCGCGGTTTTGCCGAGAGTAGCCGTAGTCTGTGTCACATCGAGAACGTCATCTGCTACCTGAAAAGCGAGACCAATATGGTCGGCGAATTCTCCAAGCCGGTTGATTGCTTCGCTGTCGGCATTGGCGCAGCGGGCGCCCGCCAAGATTGCCGCTTTGATCAGAGCGCCGGTTTTTTGCAGGTGAATTTCACGCAGCCTGTCTATTTCCAGCGTCTGATGCTCGGCGGCCATATCAAGCGCCTGGCCTCCTACCATGCCACCAAAGCCGACTGCCTCGCTAATCAGGGCAATGATGCTGAGTCTGGTCTCGGGCGTCAGGGTTTCTTCTCTAGCGATCAGGTTGAAGGCCGCGGCTTGTAAGCCATCGCCCACCAGAATCGCGGTGGCCTCGTCATAGGCTACGTGAACGGTCGGCTTGCCCCGCCTGATGGGGTCATCATCCATTGCGGGGAGATCATCGTGGACAAGTGAGTAAGTATGAAGCCATTCAATGGCAGTACCGATGCTTTCGGCGGCGGGGAGTGGCTCTCCGGCGATGAGCTCGCAGGATTCCCGGGTCAATCGAGAGCGGAGCTGTTTCCCTGGATTTGAGAGGACATAGGCGGTGGCTTCAGATAGCCGTGGGTCAGAACATTGCAGTGACGAGGCGTCGGAAGTCTCAGCGCTCATGAATCCAGTGCCTGAACCTCGTCCTGATCATTGATAACGGCGACCCGTTGTTCCGCCGCTTCGAGTGCCTTTGTTGCAGCTCCCACCAGAGCCATGCCTCGCTCGTACAGGACCAGCGAGTCCTCCAATGACACCTCGGGGTCCTCAAGTTTCTCGATGACTGCGGCCAGTTCATCCATTTGGGTTTTAAGGGTCGGGCTTTTAGCCTTACTCACGGCGAACTCCGAAAGACAGATGGCTTTTTTGAGTTTAACTAATACTCGCAGCGGCATGCACGGGTGTTACCTCGCGCTGACCCTGCTCAATGATGTTGTCGACGGTCAGACCGGCTGCATCACGAGTTTGCTGCTGTGAGCCGTGGTGGATGAAGTTGTCGGGAATGGCAATATGTCTGACTTCGCAATGCAGTTCCCTGCTGGCCAACAGTTCGGCAACGGCGCTACCCGCGCCCCCCGCCAGCGCATTTTCTTCCACGGTGATGATTCTATCGTGTTGCCTCGCGACCGACTCCACCAGGTCTTCATCCAGCGGCTTGGCCCAGCGCATGTCGACCAGCGTTGCATCGAGTGCTTCAGCTGCGGCCTTGGCTTCTGGAAGCAATACGCCGAAATTCAGAATGGCTACCGACGTACCCTGCCGCAGAGTCACCGCTTTTCCGATGGGCAATGCCGTCATCTGTTCTTCTACCAATGCGCCAGTTCCTTCGCCTCTTGGATAGCGAACCGCAGCGGGGCCTTCATACTGATAGGCGGTGTACAGCAGTTGGCGGCACTCGTTTTCGTCAGAGGGGCAAGCAATGATCATGTTTGGAATACAGCGCAGGTAGCTTAGATCGAAAGCGCCATGGTGGGTGGCGCCATCCTGACCCACCAGGCCTGCTCGATCGAGAGCAAACGTGACATCCAGATTTTGTAATGCCACATCGTGAATCAGCTGGTCGTAGGCTCTTTGCAGAAAAGTTGAGTAAATCGCCACAACGGGTTTCAAGCCATCACAGGCCATGCCTGCCGCCAGGGTCACGGCGTGTTGTTCAGCAATGGCAACGTCGTGGTAGCGGTCAGGAAACTCTTTTGAGTATTTCACCATGCCCGAGCCTTCGCACATGGCCGGCGTAATGCCAATTAATCGTTGGTCTTGTGCTGCCAGGTCACACAGCCATCGTCCAAACACGTCCTGATACTTCGGCGGCTTGGGCCGACTCTCTACCGGGGCAGCAGGTTTGGCTTCGATCTTGTTGATGGCATGGTAGCCGACGGGATCGCTCTCTGCAGGCGCAAACCCCTTGCCCTTCACGGTGCGCACGTGCAGAAGTTGAGGGCCTTGTAGCTGAAGCATCGCTTCTAGTGTCTGCACCATGAGCGGTAAATCGTGACCATCGAGGGGGCCAATGTAGTTGAAACCCAATTCCTCAAACATCATGCCCGGCGCCACGAGGCTCTTCATTTGCCCTTCGGTTTTTTTGACGATATCCCATGCCGTGCGAACGTGTTCCAGGATGCGCTTTGATCCCTCGCGGAACGAAATGTAGGTCGGGCTCGCCCAGATTTTTGCAAAATAGGTCGCCAGACCCCCTGTGTTGTGTCCGATAGACATCTGATTGTCATTGAGAATGACCAGCAGATTGGGGCGGACATGGCCGGCATGTGCAAGGGCTTCAAACGCCATGCCGCCGGTGATGGCACCATCGCCGATGACCGCAACGACTTTTCTGTTAGGCGCCAACTTGCCGGCAGCGACTGCCATACCCATGGCTGCAGAAATGCTGGTGGAGCTGTGCCCAACGCCAAAGGTATCGAATTCACTTTCGGTACGCTTGGGGAATCCCGAGAGGCCACCAGCCTGACGGATGGTATGCATGCGATCCGCGCGCCCCGTTATGATCTTGTGCGGGTAGGTCTGGTGGCCGACATCCCAGACGATGCGATCTTCGGGGGTGTTGAGAACATGGTGCAGGGCGACGGTCAGTTCGACAACACCTAGACCCGCGCCGAAGTGACCACCGGTTTGGCTAACGGAATACAGCATGAATTGTCGGATCTCGTCCGCGAGATGAAGCAAATCATCTTCGGATAGAGCGCGCAACACCGCGAGATCAGTTTGTACCTTATCGAGCAGCGGAGTTATTGGCTTATTATTAGGAAACATCTCGATCATGGGGTGATCATACAGCATTAAGCTGTGAAAACGATATCAGGATTCGACGTCCGAAATTCCATGGCGTCGCAGACGATTTAGCTGTCTGCGGGCATACTTGTCAGGTCGGTGATCTGGCCTCGCCATGCTGCCGGCGGCTTTGCGTGCAGCCTGTTCTCGCTGCCGCTTCTCAATGCTTTTGGGAGTCTCCTCGTAAAGCGTCTGGGCGATCTGCGCCGATCGCCGATCGGTGCTCAGGGCTACCACAACCACTTCCTTTTCATCCCAGCCCTGTCGGATAGAGAGTCTGTCGCCAACACAAAGCTCTTTGCTGACTTTGATGCGCTGCCCATCCAGATGGACCTTTCCGCCCTCAATCGCAGTTTTTGCAAGACTCCGGGTTTTGAAAAATCGGGCTGCCCACAACCATTTGTCGGCCCTCACCTTTGTCATAGAGCGATCAGCTGTCATGCTCGGGCAGGCCAGCGAATATCTCGTTAAAGTGATGAATCGACGGATAACGGGTAACCACTCGCGGTTCCTGTTGGCTATCGGGCTGTCGCAGGGTCTGTAAATATTGCACCCCATAGTCCTCCGCCGCTACCAGCACGTGCTCGGAATCATCGACAAATAGCGTTCTTTTGGGATCGAAGGGCTGTGATCTCTGCAACTGCTCCCAAAATGTCCGTGACTCTTTTGGGGCGCCAAACTCATGAGATGTGTAAAGCTTGTCGAGGAGTGGTGCGAAGGTCAGTTTTTCCAGTTTTATCTCAAGAGTGGTTGGGTGTGCATTGGTAATGAGGATTGCTTCACAGTGACTGGCGCGGAGCTTCTGTAAAAAACTCTCGGCGTGAGGACGCCATCCGATGCCATGGGCTTCCTTTCTTTTTAAGGTCGCGATGTCGAAGCCAAGCGTGTCAGACCAGAAATCAAGGCAGTACCAATTCAGACTGCCCGTCTGGCTCTCAAAAATAGGGGCAAGCGAGCGTTTAGCCTCCTCGCCGGAGACTTGATTAAGTGCCGCGTAGTGCTCGGGGACAGTGTGTAACCAGAAGGTGTTGTCAAAGTGCAGGTCGAGTAGTGTTCCGTCCATATCGAGCAACACGGTGTCTATCTGTGCCCAGTCTATGGACTGAATTTTTTGATTCTCGCCAATCGCTAAGGCCATTCCCGGTGTTACCCTCACGGTATGTCTGTTGATGATTTTTTCGTTGATCCAGAGGCCGCCGTGTACGCGGCTGATCTCGATCTGCAGCCCGGCACGCTAAAGTCCTTACTGGCTCTGATGGCGGATACCAGCGACACCATCATTGGCCACTATAACAAGAGTGAAGAGATTCAGGTCGATCGCAAGGCGGACAAAAGCCCTGTGACCATTGCGGATCGGGCTGCCCATGAACAGCTCTGTCGGGGCCTGAGCCAGTTGAGTCCACACATTCCTGTGCTTTCTGAGGAGTCGCTGGAAACTGAAATTGCGGATAGACGCCAATGGCCTGCCTGCTGGGTGGTGGATCCCCTTGATGGCACCAAGGAATTTATAGGTCGGACCGGTGAATTCACTATCAATGTTGCCCTCGTTCGGGATAGCCGTCCGGTGCTCGGGTTGATTGCTGTACCGCTGGAGGGCCTTTGTTACCTGGGACTGCCCAGCGTTGGCTTGTGGCGCTGCAGCGGTCCTGGCTATGAGCGCCTCGAGCAGTTGGAGGACCAGCCTTTGTCTGATGAAGGCATTCGTTTCCTTGCCAGTGAACGCCATCACCCGGATCGAGTCGCTGCCGTAAGAGCGCATCTGGAGACCACCGGTGCGGTAGTCAGTCGACATAACGCGGGTTCAGCCCTGAAATTTTGTGCCTTGCTGGATGGGAAAGCGGATGTTTATCCGCGAACTTCTCCCTGCTATGAATGGGATGTCGCTGCCGGTGATGCTCTGGTGTGGGCCGCAGGCGGATTCGTGGTGGACCTATGGGGAAATCCGATTCAATACAACAGTCGGGAGTCTCTGCTCGTGCGACGCTTCATCGCCACCAGTCGTGGTGGAGAAAAATACCTGCCCTTACTTTTGGCGATGGAACACGATTTGTAAGTGGAAAAGCTTGTGGAACAGATCGGTAACGAGTAGCGTTTCGCAAGACCAACCAGAGACATGACTATGCGAGACGGCAATCAGGGGGACGCGGCAAATCACGAAATGACTCCCGCGATGCGTCTGATGACCCTGCAATCCCGCCATCGCGGTCTCGATGAAAAAATACATGATCTGCAGAGTCAGCCCTATCAAAACCAGCTGCTGATACAGCGGCTCAAGAAAGAAAAATTACGCCTCAAAGACATGATAGAGCGCTTGCGTAACGACATGATCCCGGATCTTAACGCCTAGCTTTATTGATTAGCCCCAGCGGGTAGGCTCAGCACCGCTGTGCTACTGGTAAGCCAGCACTGCATCCTCTCGATTAAGCAGCCAGCGCTTCCGATCCAGTCCCCCCGAGAAACCGGTGAGTTTTCCCCCGGCACCGATGACCCGGTGGCAGGGGATGATCAGCGGGATTGGGTTACTGCCGATTGCCCGGCCGACGGCTCGCACCGCCCTGGGGCGATCAATGGCGTTTGCAATGGCCCCGTAACTCCTTGTTGCCCCATAGGGGATCGCTTTGAGGGCATCCCACACAAGTCGCTGAAAGGGAGTTCCTGTTAACGATAACGGCAGCTCAAAATCCTTTCGGGCTCCCTGAAAATACTCATCGAGCTGTGTCTTCGCTGTCTGAAGTAAGGGGCTTTCAGGTCTCCCTGATGAGCTGGCAGTGATGCGAGGGTCTGGTTGTTTGTCGTCGGGGATATAGGGCCACCGAATGGCGGAGATCCCTTCGTCTGATGCCTCTATTTCCAGCATGCCAAAGGGACTTTTGTATGGGGTGGTGACTCTCACTAGCTTATCTCCCCGTGCCAGCTGAGGCGTCTTCTTGAGATTCGTCCAGCAGATCGGATACGTGAGCAGCAAAGCCGGTGCCGGCTTGGCCGTACAGGTTGAACGCGGAAATCCCCAACTCGGTAAGTTGGTCGGCATGCTCCTCGTGACGCACCACCGCCGCTATCTTTCCTTGATATCCCATACTTCGCAGCAAATCCGCGACCATGCAA
>Ga0181591_10000413_pt1 | contig 33539 bp, 38 predicted proteins | sample 071ome_33_FD_133757 | JGI IMG/M metagenome (GOLD analysis project Ga0181591, IMG submission 133757) | Coastal salt marsh microbial communities from the Groves Creek Marsh, Skidaway Island, Georgia - 071412AT metaG (megahit assembly) | ecosystem: Environmental > Aquatic > Marine > Intertidal...
CGCATAGAGAGGGAGAGCCGCCCCACCGTCTTAACCGTCCTCGTCGCCCACCCATGTGTAGCGTCGCCCGTCCCGTTTGTCCTCTTTCTTGACCCTATCGTCGTTCTTGAGCCACATGCCAATCTGGACGGGTGAAACCGTGTCGTAGTGCTTGGTCTTAGCCATGCGTGTGTTCACCTCTTTGTCCTCATAGTCCCAGAGAGCCGCACAAATGTCCTTCGCCATCATGGGGCCACCGTAGGTCTTGAGAATATCCAACGCCCAAGCCGTCACACGTTCCCTGCGTGTCCGTTGGCTCATCACCGCTCCCCCTTACGTTGGCGTTCTTCAGCCTTCCACTTGAGATAGCACGATCCGCACATCCTGTCGCCGTGTCGCTTTGTCGTTGATGTGTTTTGACTGTTGATGGGTTCAAAGCACCGCTGGCAGACGGTTTGGTCGTATTGGTTCCTGATGTGGCGGGATTTGCCGACTTGAATCCATCGACACCCTTTGGGTAGTTTTGGTTCTTCACCCATCCTCTCCCATCCCCGCTGGACGTGCTAACCGCCGACAGCATTCACACGCCCCCGTCCCTTTATTGAACCACCGAACCGTTTGGCATTCTTTGCATGGGTAGCGGTATTGGCTCTCCGCCCCATTCCTCAGCCGCTCATGTTCTGAAAAGTGGCGGTCGCAGGTTTGCGTCCAATCATCGCCCGCCGATCTGGAGCACCCAGCAACGATACACCGTTCTGTAGCCCCCGCCTTCACGTCCTGGCGCATCAAAACCACCAATCCACACTACGCCGCAGTCCCTTGAAAACGCCCTCCGCAACTAACGGACACACGGCGTTCCCCATCATGGTGTGGCGGTCGCTTTGTGAAACATCGGGCGGGAATTGATAGTCGGTCGGGAAGCCCGTCAACAACAAATGCTCCTCCAGCGTCAAATAGCGGACATAGGTCAACGACAACGGGTGATGCATGATGCTGGTCGTCGTCCCGCTGGTGGCAAAGACGTAGCGGAACGACCGCCCGTAGTTGTCCTCCGTCCATGAGCAACCGTAGCGTCCAGGAGTCAAAGAACCCATCAAGCACACGGTCGGGTTGCCCCGCATCCACGCTTTGTTGTCCTCGTCGATTTCACCCTCAACCTCAGCAAAGTGGCCGTCCCACGTTCCGTCGCTCACCGCCTTCTCATGCTCTCCCTTCAAGTGGGGCAAAAGGTCGTCAATCGTGTTGCGTTCAGCGGACTTGACGGGCGTGAACCCTTCACCAAAGAACAACCGCTCACGGTGCTGGATTGACCCAAACTCCTTAGCGGTCAGCGTGGGTTGCTTCATGGCTTTGCGGATGAACGCTGGGATATTGCATTCCCCCAAATTGTGAAGGCGGAGCATCCCCAGACGTGCTGGCGGCACTTGTTCGCACGACCACGACCACATCGGGTGCTCGGAGTCCTTCAACCATTGAAGCAACCCAAAGAACCACACCATTTGTTCAGCCCCAATCCTATCGTCCCGCCTCTCGTGTGGATTGGTCAGGCTGAAGGCTTGGCAGGGCGGCGATCCGTGAACGTGGTAGCGGCGGTTGCCTACAGACTCCAATATCAGCCTGCCTACGTTCTCGATTGAACCGTCGTCCCCTTCACCAAACGTGATGCGCTCATGTCGGGCGCGTGGATTGTTCAATGCGTTGGTGCGGACGGCTTCGTCCCAGCAATCAATGGACAGGACACATTCAACGCCCGCCCTTTTTGCTCCAACCTCAACACCGCCCATGCCACTGTAAAGGCAAACCAACACCACGTCGTCGCTCATTCCCGCCCCATCCGCTTTCGTTGTTCAGCCTTCCACTTCAAATAGCACTTTCCACACTTCTTGCCGATGGTGCATTCGTCTTTGTAGCGGTTTCGGTCGTGTCCTCTTGTGTTGCCCCTGAGAGGGACACCGCATTCGCTACAGTTGCCCCAATCGATTTGCTCACGGTTCTTTGACTTCTGCCAATTCCTTTGAAACCGCTTCATGCAAACCACGTCCCAAACCCTTCAATCGGCAGGTCGGGTTCAACCCACGACTCGTGCTTTTGATAATCAACAGGCGGCTTCACGCCCAGGGACTTCTCCACCGCAACCACGGTGTCCCAACCGAGATAGAAGGGGATGAGCGAGCGGACATAATACGCCTTGACCTTCCGCCCGCTGATGGGGTGGGTCGTGTCCTTCATGCCCTGCGTTCCCGTATGAGAGCCACGAGGGGCTGGCTCATAGAGCACCCCGCTCTTGTTCATGCGGAGTTGAGGCCGTGGCTTCCATGTGTCGGGGAATACGCCCCAGAGGTCGGTGGGCTTCAACGGTGGCAGGTTTGTTGCCCCGTGATGAACGTCGCCCAAATAGCCGTGAAGCGTGGCGGCAGGATCGTGATAAGAAGCGTGGTGGACGGTTTCACGTCTAAGCGTGGACAACTCGGCCTGGTATCTCATCATGCCCCGTGGGTTCTCCATCCACCAATACAGGTCTGGGTTGAGAGCCTTGAGGCCGTCAATAAGAGCCAGCGTGTGATTCATCAAAGCGCGCCCGTGGTGTGCTCTGGGGTGCTTTGGCGTTGGGGCTAAGTTGGCTGGGGTTTGCCTACGTGTGGCGATGTATTTTTGAGCCGCCGCCTTCTTCTCTTTGTCCCAGTCGCCCCAATTCAAAGAGCAACGCATGATGCTGAACGCTTCACACGGAGGGGAGGCATAGACCACATCGGGGACAACGCCCCCGCAGGCCTCAATGATGTCGTCAACGGTGAAGGAGAGGATGTCCCCCAGCAGGTCTGGGGTGAATAAATCCTCAATCTCAAGGGTCACCACTTTATGCCCCCGCCGTCTTGCGGCAGTGCTCCACCCACCGTCAACCAAACCCGTCCCACCGTAGGCGGAGAACAAATCGACGACCACCAGCGGGCGTTCGATCATGAGAACCACGCCCCCAAACCCCGCTGGGCTTCTTTTGCTTGACCCTCTTCGGTCGTCAGGCTCAATATGTGGGCGATGACATCAACCGTCCACCCGTTGCCTAACATCTTGTAGCGTTGCAGATCGCTTGCCCCAGCGGTATAGTCATCGGGCAACGTTTGAAGTCGTTCACATTCAATGGGAGTCAACTTTCTGTAGACGTGTTGGTTGTCAATGATGGTGTGCTCTTTAACAGAATAAGCCGCCGTCAAACAATTCATTTTCATGTCGGTTCTTGCGACCATTTCCTTCCCCCTCCTCGGAGAGAAGTCAATCCCGTGTTTGAGCCGATTCACCCTTCTCAACCTTTTAGATTCCAGGGTTCTCCGTTCCGTCATAGCAAACGGCACGTCCACGTGTTTGAAGTCTTTGTTCATGTCTTGGCTTGTTTTGAGGCGGTGCTTCTCATCAACATCATTTTGAACAATGTCCTTCAAAAAGACCCGCTTGTCATCTGGGGCGGTCACCTTTGGGATGTTCGTCCAATAGAGCCGTGGTCGGTTTTGTGCTGAGACTAAGTTGGAGTTGATGAGAATCGGCTGAACACCCAACTGTTCAGTGATAATGTCTCGCCACTCCGCTTTCATGTTCACGTTCTCGAGCAAAAACCAGCGTGGCTTCAATGTCCGCACGACGTTCACAAACTCAAAGAAAAGTCGAGACCGTGGGTCGTCAAAATTAAGTCGCTTCCCTGCGATGCTGAATCCTTGACACGGAGAACCGCCCATCACCAAATCCAGATCGGGCAAATCCCAGTCCCTCCAATTGAGAACCGTTCCCAACTGAATCGTGTCGGGGTAGTTGCGTTGAGCCACGCTCATGGCCTTCTCATCGATTTCACTTGAATAATACGCCTCAACCTCAATGCCCGCACGTTCAAGGGCTACGCGCCCGCATGATATACCGTCAAAGAGGGAGAGCACCTTCAATCAAACCAACCTCCGAAGTCGTTGCCGACATTGGGTGCTGGTTCTCCCTCTGGGACGGCATAACCGAGAATGTGCTCAACCCGCTTCGGGATGAGGGCGGCGTAGTCTGGGTTCAACTCAATGATGATGGCGTTCCGCCCGTGTTGAAGTGCAACCCCCGCTGTCGTCCCAGCACCGCCAAACGGATCGAGAACAACGCCGCCTGGAGGACAACCCGCCAAAATACACGGCTCAATCAATTCGGGCGGGAACGTGGCAAAGTGTGCTCCGCGCCATGACTTTAGACCCACCTCCCAAACGGACCGCTTGTTGCGTCCCTTTGGATTGGCGAAACGTGTCCCCATCTCTTCAACATCAACACCCCCGCCCTTGACGTTGCCCGCCGTTGGGTGGGTGCTCTTCCAGCCACGCTTTGCACGTTCAAGGCTGGACGCTTTGACGGGTTCAAGGATGGCCTCGTGATCGTAGGCGTAGGCCTCATTTTTGGAGAACAAAAAGACGTATTCGTGGTTTCTTGTTGGGCGGTCTTTCACGGCTTCAGGCATGGATGAGGGCTTCGCCCAAATCACATCGCAACGCAAGAACCACCCGTCCGCACGTAGGGCAAACGCCAACGCCCAGGGCATCCCCATGAGGTCTTTGCGTTTGATGCCCCCGCTTGAATCCCTGCTGAATGAGTCGCCCATGTTCACCCAAAGCGTCCCATCGTCACGGAGCACCCTGCGGGCTTCACGAAACACGGCAACCAATGAATCGATAAACTCAGTCGGCGTTGGCTCGTTGCCGATTTGCCCCTCCATGTCATAGTCCCGCAGGCCATAATACGGCGGAGAAGTGACGATAGTGTTCACGCTTTGGCTGGGCAACTCCGACAACTTCTCCAGAGCGTCGCCCACGAGCACGTCAAACTTAGCCATGCGGCCAGATGGTCGCCCCACCCTTTTATTCAAGACCCCGCCGTTTGCGTTCCTCCGCACGTTGCTTCAGATAGCACCGCCCGCACACAACCTCCGCCCGTTGGGTGTCGTTTCTGCCGTAGTTGCTTCGGGTGTTTTTGCGTGTGACGGCAACCCCGCAGTCTCGGCAGTTGCCGTAGTCGTCTTTGGCGTTGGTCGTCCATGTCCGTTTCACGATCCACCGCCCCTAAGTGCCGTTATTGGTTTCTGTATCAACACCCAAGCCCACGCCAGGGAGAACACAAGGCCAACACAAACCCACTGCCACCAAAGCCACACACGTTCCCCGATGTCATTTTCAAAAAGCAACGGGGTCGTGTGATAGCGGATGATAAGGGATGCAAAGAAAAGAAGCATGATGATCGTCAACCCCTGCTGAAGCAACAAGGACGGTGAATCGATGAACGCCGCATACCACCACCACGCCAAGTTGTTGCCGAGAAGGATAACGGTCGTCCAAAGCGAGAAGTCGTCTGAATGCTTGCGTTTGATGAGCCTGCGACATTGAGGAAACCAGTGCAGGTTCGTCAGCAAAGCGACGACGCTCATCACGTATTCAACATCGTTGGGTGTCAGCGTTTCACCTCAAGGGATTGGCCCGCCATTCATGGCAGATACGATGACGGCGAGGCGGTTGATGGCTTCTTCAATTGTGACGGGGGGAGCACCCAACCATTCTGTCCCCGTGGCGGGCGGAACGACGTTAAACGGCTCTTGACCCCCAAGACCCGCCGTCACAAAATTGAGGCTCGCCCACGAAAGCGTCCCCGCTCCGTTTGTTTGAAGCACTTGGTTGGCGATCCCGTCAGCGTTAGGGGTTGTTCCTGGGAACGTCAAAATCTCACGCATAGTCCCCCACACGTTGTCCTCTCCGCTTCTAAAATAGAGGGGCTCGGTGTTGACGGCTGAAGTCCCCTCGCTTGAGGCGGATGAAAGCAACTGCCACGCTCGGTATGAACCACCCCACCCCTTGAGCGTCATGACCCCCGACCAATATGCGCTGGGTGTGTAGGGGCTGAGGTCGTCTGTGAAGTCAAACCGAACCTGCTTGTCGCCCACCGAATCGGGCAACAATTCCCCATCATCACGGGAGTCCCGCACCCTCAATTCGTGAACCCCACCATCACGACCGACCATCACGCCGTCGCCCCGAATCCATTCCTTGACCTCGGTGAAGGTGATTTTGCGGTTTGTGCCGTTTGCCCCATCGTCGAGAAGAAGCAGGTCTGCGTCAGCGATCTGGGTGTTGGCGGTCAAGGCTGAAATGTCAATGGTGTTCCCATCAGCCCCTGCTGGCCCTGCTGGTCCTATTGGTCCTTGCGGCCCTATTGCACCGTCCAAACCGTCTGCCCCGTCAGCACCTGCTGGCCCTTGTGGTCCTTGTGGTCCTATGGCCCCGTCTGCCCCGTCAGCACCGTCAGCCCCTGCTGGTCCTGCTGGTCCCGCTGGTCCTGTTGCACCGTCTTGGCCGTCTGCACCGTCCGCCCCTGCTGGCCCTTGAATGCCTTGAATGCCTTGTGGCCCTGCTGGTCCCGTAGCACCCGTCGCCCCTGTAGCACCCGTGTCCCCACGGGGTATCGTGAAATCAAAGACGGCGGCAGACGTTGTCCCAGAATTGGTGACGGTGGCTGAAGAACCAGCCGCGCCCGTTGTGATCGTGCCGACCGCCACGGTTGCGGCTTGACCGTCCGCTCCGTCCGCTCCGTCCGCTCCGTCCAGGCCGTTTGCTCCATCAGCCCCTGCTGGACCTTGCGGCCCTGTTGCACCCGTTGGGCCAGTCGCCCCCGTTGCTCCTTGAGGGCCAGTCGCCCCCGTATCGCCACGAGGTATGGTGAAATCAAGAACCGCCGCTGACGTTGTCCCAGAGTTGGCGACAGTTGCTGATGACCCCGCTGAACCCGTGGTGACCGTTCCGACGCTGATCGTGGCGGCTTGGCCGTCAGCACCGTCAGCACCGTCTGCGCCATCGGCTCCTGGCAAACCGTCTGCGCCATCAGCCCCAGCCGCCCCCGTAGCACCCGTAGCACCTGCTGGCCCCGTTGGTCCTGTCGCTCCCGTTGCTCCCGTTGCTCCTTGAGCACCCGCTGGGATTCCCAGATTTAGCGTCGTCCCGACGATTTGAGCAGTTGCTGAAGCACCCGCTGAAAGCGTGTCAACCGTTCCGATTCCCAACGTAGCGGTCGTCGTATTGGTTTCTGTATCGGTGCTCGATGCCGCAACGTTGCTGGACGTTGAACCGACCAGCCTCTCGTCTTGGAGGTCGGTCGGCAAATCCACACCAATGCCGCTCACCGCTTGATATTCAATCGCCAGCCTGCGGTAGTCCCAATTGTCACGGACTTTGACACCGAGAGCCTCAAGTTTAGCCCGCAAAATGTCAGAACGGCTCGCCATCAAATCATCTCCCAGACTTCAATGGATTCGTTGGTGTCGTGGTTAATGAAGGTCAAGAAGGCCATGTCGTCATACCGCTCCTCGTTGCGTGGGCTGATGAGCCGCATGATGAAATCGACGGGATCGGGACAACCCGAAGCCTTCATGACGTGGGTTTCTTTGTAGTGTTGGATTCTCCAATTCTCCCCGCCGTCCGTCTCGGTCATGGTCACGATGTTGCGGAGTTTGCGGTCGTAGCCCCTCAAACGTGTCGTGCCTTCATGCTTGTCCACCCAGATAATCACGCCCATTCATCCCCCATGCTTTTCTGCCATGATTGAAAGTCGGGGTTCATTTGAATATCCTCCAACGTGGGCGCGTCATGGTGTCCTTTGACGAATCGGTATATCGCTTCAATGAGGTGTAGGGGGTTGTAGGCACACCCGTTCCCCACACGGCAACGACCAGTGCCATTGACACCCTCAAAGGTGAAGTCCCAAACGGCTGAGCCTGCCTTCACAACTATGTCGGGCAAGTCGTCTGTGGAAAACTCATCGTGTTCATTGACGACCCAGCCATGCAATTCACGACCACGTTCACCGCCAATCCGCCAAAACAACTCGGTCACAGGGTCACCTTGCCGTTTGGGGTTTTTGTTGTTTGGCGTGGGTGTTGCGGCATCGAGCACACACGCTGGTCGCCCGTGTCATGTCACCGTTGAGGATTTCAAACGCCCATTCGCTATCGTGAATCACGCCACCTTCCGTGGATCGACCGCAAAGCGTGGTGGCGAGTTTGTCCGTGTGAATGAGGTGGAGTTTGCCGCCAGCGTTCCCGATGCTCAAGAGTTGATAGAGCGTCCTGGTCGGCTGGCTTCCCATTTTCCCTGCTCAACCACCTGCGTGACCGTCACGTTCACGGGGTTTGTCCGTCTGGCTTTGCATTCTTCGTAGGCTGACTTCAAGGCTTGGCTGATGGTGTCGGCGGTCGTATCAACGACTCCGTCCGTCCCCATGTCAACACGGATGCGGTATTGAGGCATAGATTGGAGGTGAACGCCCACCGTTATCAAACGGGGGGTGGGTGAATGCGTGGATTTAGGACGACCCCCTCCCGCTCCCCAGCGGGCTATGGCTTAGTCCCCTTCAATCGGCGGAAACCTTGTCCCGCTCGCCTTCTCCCGTCAGACGGGATGTGGGGGTCGCCCCGCCGTCCGATCCGCTGGGTAGGCGGTTCTTTCAGCGATTGACGCTGGGCAACCCCAGCCAAAGGGACGCTATTTCTGAATACGGACTCGCACCCCCCGTGTAAATAGGGGAGGCTCAACCTCTTTGCGTCGATTCCCTTCGGCTGGGGTTGTTGCCCCAGCAAACCAACCCAGCAGGGTTCTCTTTATCAATGTTCCGATTTATCAATGATTTCAAAACATTGATAAACCGTAAGCCCACCTGCGCTGAGGCTCGGCGGCGTTTCGGGTGTGTCAAGTTTGACGGATTCGCAACGGCTCAAACCGTGTGGATCGCCAACCCTCAGTCGTTATTGGGTTCTGTAGGCAGGCCATTCACGTCCAAGTCCGCTCGGATGAGTTGCTCAATCGCACGACCAGCCGAGAGTCCACGGACGCTCTTTGATGCCTTGAGGTATTCAACGCAGTCGGGCGGGAGGTTGACGGTGATTTGCTTCAGTTTGGGTTTGGGCGTGGTTGGTTCAGCATCGACGGCCTCAGCCAACGTCAAGGCGGGCGCGGTGTAGCCGACACGGTAGCGGGCGTTCCCGTGGTGGGAGATGCCGTTGGATGAGAGGACAACCTGCTCAACCTTCTCGTGCTCTCTGGCGAGTTGCTTCATCACGTGTGCCATTTGCTTGGCGTTCTTGCGTTGATTCTCTGGCAGGTCTGGGTCGGCGTTGACACGATCAGCAATTTGTGATGCGGTCAGCGTTCCGTCGTCGTTGACGGCCAGGGCTTTCAAAATGGTTTGGCGTAGGGCTTTGGGCAGTTTCTTTGGCATTGTTATCACTCCAGCATTGTCTCTCCCTGACCTTTCTGAACGGCGAGGGCGGCTGTCGCTGGTTTCCAATCGTTCATAAGGTGCTCGGTTGAAACGCCCTGCTCGTCTTTGCATGACGGGCAGGCGACATACGTCAAGTCGTTCCCAGACGGGAGAAGGACACGGACACGCTGGTTGCAGACCTTGCACTTGAGCAGGTCAGACCAGAAGGGATATCGGGGCTTTGCATAATCGACGACCGCCATCGGGCGACGATCCTTCCATGTGGGGATGAACGTTTCTGGGTCAGCCCCGTCATCAATCTCATCGGTCAACGCAAAAAGGCTGTCGTGCGTTGAATGCGCCTCGGTTTGAGCCTCAAGGTGTGATGAATAGTCGTAGGCACTTGAGAAGGTGTATCGCTTCACCCCTCCGCGATGGTCGGGCAACCAGCCAACGGTGGGTGGTGTGTCCGCCAAACGCAAAGAAGTGGCGAGAGAGGGGGTCGTGAACGTATCAAGATGAACGCCCGCCGCCATCATCGATGTCGGTGTTCTTTTCAATTCAAACAAACCATTGAAGAGGTCGGTGGCGACGGCTTCATCAAACAACATGAACATACCCACGCGCTGGTCGTTGGTTTTTGGAACGACCACCCGTATCATGCGTGGGGCGACGGCCTGGGTGTCAAGGTCGGTCAATCCAATCGGCTGACACAAAGCAAAGTGCTGGGGGTATTTGCCAAAGCGGACAACACGCATGGGGAGCACACGTGTCAAGGCGAAGTCGTTGTGCGTGTTGATGGCGATTGTGTTGTTGCTTTCTTGCGTTGTCCACATGGTGAAGTTGAAAAGACGCTGGATTTCAAACGCCGAGAGGAAACTCAGCGGATCGGCGGACTCGCCCAACTCAGCCCAGGCTCTATCGTCCGCTTCATCGTCTGGAACAAGGGGCATGCCCTCGTATTCTTGAATCGATTTGAACCAATTGATGGATGTCCGCTCGTCTTTGTAGCGTTGCCACATATTGATGATGATCGTGATGCGCATCGCCCGTATCAAGTTTTCACGGGTTAAGTCGGACTTTGGAGGACGGCAAAGCAACCACCCTTCAAGGTCAGCCCCGTCCTCGATGTCCCCTTCTGGGTCGTATTGAATCCGAGGGACGTCTTTGGTCGCATAAGTGCCAATCAAACGCCCACTGAACCCAGTGCCTATTGAAATGGGCTGGTGTTGATGGTGTCGCCCGTCAATTGGATGACCCCACGAGCGACCCGTGTTCAATGGGAAATAGTCCCATTCCAACCCCAGAGAGGTGCAAATGGCGTGGCGGTGTGCATGATCGAACACGTCGTGCAATTCACTGTAGAGGCGGTGGTTTGATTGCTGGATAAGTCCGTCCTTCTCAATCCGTTTGGTGTCGTTCCGATGCACTTCACATTCAAGCATCGGCTGACGATACAACCCCTGCGCTCCAATGACACGCCAATGGCTGGCGGGTGTTGGTTCGCCCAATGGGATAAGAACGGTTCGTCGTGCCATGTTTTCACCTCAAGCGGCTCGGACTTTGCGGACCATGCGGCGGATGATTGGCATGGCTTTGGCCGTCAATTCGTGGGCGTTGCAGGTTGCCCCGTTGGGGTAAAACTTGCTCGTGTCCATGCCGTCAATGCCAATCGAGAACAAACCGATGTCCTTTGGAGCGTTGGCGACAACCGCCTTCAAGTGTGCTTCGCCGTTGCGGTAGTCCTTGTCGTATGGGCCAGCGGGTTGTCCGTCGCTGATGACAAAGAGCATGCGGTTGCCCTTCATGCCCTTCAAGCGGTCAAGACACCACTGCACTGCGTAGCCGTCCGAGTTTTGAGAGCCAACAAACGGCGCGCGGATGGCGGCTTTGGTGATTCGGTTCAAGGGGGCGTTCATGCCCTTGCGGACACGCATGGACGTGTAGCCGCTGGCGGATGCTCCATCTGAATTGAAGTCAACAACCTCGCAACCAAAGCCTAAAGAGTCCATGACCTCGGTGACCACGGCGGCGCATTCACTTGCGCTGGACGCTCGAGTGCCTGCACCCATTGACCCAGATGCGTCAACCAAAATGAGCACATTGGCCTCGGCCTTCTTGGGCTGGTCTTTCTTGCGGAACAGGCGGTCGTTGGTTCGGTGTTGCCAAAGGCGGCGGTCGTCGAGGTCGCCCTTCTTCAGCCCGTCCGTGAAGCGGGAGTCCCGCCCCTTGATAATGCGGCGGAGTTCGTTCTTCATGGTCTTGATTTGCGTGTTGTGTTGCTTGATGGTGCTGTCGTATTCTGCCGCCCATGAATCCACGGCGGAAACACCACGGCGGACCAAATCGTCGGTCCCGTGGGTGATGCGGATTTCATGTCGCTTGATAATCCCGCCGTCAATGTCCTGTCGGGAGTCCCCAGCCTCTTCGTTGAAGTCGTGCTCCATGTCGGCGGCTTGGTCACTCTCGGACTCCAAAGCCTCAGTCAACTCAGCAAAGAGGCGGTCAATATCGCCGTCCTCATTTTGGTTGTAGTCAATGCCAAACTCCTGCTCACGTGCTCCACGAGCGTCGCCAGCCTCATCGAGGTCGGCTTGGTCGTCAGCGTCAGCATCAGCGCAAGCATCGCCAGAATCGCCGCTCTCGTCGCCCGTGTCGCCTTCGGATGGGTTGTCCCCCTCATCACCACCAGCGGACGATTCCTCGCCCTCTGGGGTGTCCTCAGCGGCTTCGGGCTTCTTGGCCTTCTTCATGTCATTGAAACGGGCTTTGCTGACCTTCACCACTTTGACATCGCCCCGCTCTTGAGCCTCTTTCATGCGCTTAACCTGTTCGGGGGTCATGTCGTCAAGGATGATGCCTTCGCCAGAGCCACCCTGCGGCTCTCCGTATTCGTCAAAGGCAGGCCAATAAGTGCGGAACACTTCAACCAACCGTCGAGCCTGCTTGATGACCGCAGGGGTGTCGGGCTGGGCGATGGCGTTGTTGAGAAGAGGGCGAACCTCATCCATGAAGGTGCAGACGGTTTCACGATCCGTGTTGAAGTGTGGCTCGTGAATAATGGCCTCCGTCATCATCGCAACGATGGCGGCTTTGGGGTCGAGGCTCTCGTCGGCGGAGTCGGCCTTAGCCCAGTGGTCTTTGTGCCGTTGCATGAACACCTGCTGGCTGACATGAAGTCGCTTGCCCGACCCTGGAAAATCCTGAGAGAGGAGGTGATTGACACGAGCGTCCTCAAGGATATTCACAAAGTCGTGGATGAGTTGGTCGTCGTCTCCAGACTTGACCGTCTCCGAGAGTTTGTGCCATGAGCCAAAGTCGGTATACCTCATGTGGCCTGCGGCTTCATGGGCGAGGACGGCTTCTTGCATCATCAACTCCAGAGCCTCATCGCCCGTGTCGTAGGTTTCGGGGATGTAGACGTTCTTGCCGTCCGTCGATGCTTTGCCTTGACGGTTGAGGATGACACGCTCCACCTTAGCCCCGATTTCTTCCAATTCACCAGACATGATACGTGCGATGCGTGTCAGTCGGGCTTGTCGTGCTCGTAGTTTCCATGAGTTTGCTCGGCTCATGGTCTACGCACTACGCCACCGCATATAAACCCAACACATTGAAACCACGAACCATTGAGGTTTCAGGTTCTCCGTGTTGCCCCACGGATTGAACGTTTGCGGAACGGTGGCTTATCCTGTGTCTTTGCCCTCAGCGTCCCCAGATAGGACGAGGCGACTTGGCTGAGTCCTTCAACCGCCCAAGACTGAGAATAGAGCCAATTCGCCACCTTCAGATCGTCGGGGTCGGCGTGGTTGTATTCGGCGGCGGCAAGCAACGCCATTGGATGCACTGAAATTGGGTGCTGGTATTGCCCCGCCAAAATCGATGCAACCTGCTGATGTCCGACCCGTATTGGTGTGAATACGCTGGCGTGAAAGTCAAAGCCAGGGGGCGTTGTCAGCAGTGCGTGTTTCATGCCCCGCCACGACTGGATCGTCTCAGCGGCGTTGGCGATGTCAGCGTATTGATGAGCCAGCCCCAGACGTTCAACCAACCGCTCCCCGTATTCAACGAGGTCTGCTTTGGTGGGGTTCTCCAACGTCCACGTGACCCCAGATTTGCGGACGGCATACGGCACATCGTTTGCATCGGTGCAGGTGATGATGCAGGGGAACGCCGTCCCATAGGAACGGACGATATCCCAGCACCGAGAGTTGATGAGGTGTGCGTCGTCGATTAGCACCAAACGACGCTCGCCAAAGAAGGTCGGCATGCGCCCGTCCGAATTGAGCCGTTTGAAGTGGTCTGTGTGCCGTTCCTCCCCTCCATCGGAGGTTATGAGGTCAAAGCCAAACGAAGCGGCGTGTGCCGTTGCTACGGTGCTTTTCCCGCAACCAACGTCGCCCACTATGACCAGCGGGTTCTGGGAGGGGTTGCCCTCCTTCCATCCTTGAAGCCATGAGCGGAGCGTGGCGTATCGTCGCTTTGCCCCAACCAACTCATCCGTGGCGGGTGTCAAAGTCGTCCCCGATCCGTCGCTGGGCGTAGTCCTTTGGTCGAGGGCGGAGGGCATCGGCCAGATTTTCAACCAGCCGCTCCAACGCCTCAATGCGGGTCGTCAGTCTTTGGATTTCATGTTTGAGGTCTGCGTCGCTCATGGTTTGCTCGTCGTTCCCCACCCTCTTCAATGAGAGGGTGGTGGCGGGGGTTGGGAATGCGTGGGGCAAGCACCCCCGCCACCGTGGAACAACCTGCCCCAGAGAGCATCAAGCGGACGGGACTGCACCGTAGGCGGAGAGGCGGGCTCGTGCGGCCATGCGGACATCCTCGGCTTCATGGGCTTCGTATTTGCCGACCATGATGTAGTCAACCAACTCGGTGACGTTGAGGTCGCCGCTCATCTCCATCATTTGAATGAGGGTGCGGGTCGAGGTGTCGGACTCCAGCGTGTGGTCTCGGCGGAGACGGCGGAGGTCGTTGGCGAGGGCCACCAATTCACGGGCGAGCGGTGGGTTGGTGATGCCGCTGACCTTTTGGATGACGCTAATCTCCTTGTCGGCTTCCAGATAATCAAAGTCGAGTTGAAGGGCGAAGCGGTCTTTCGTTGCTTGATTGACCTGCTGAACGCCTTCGTAGCCGTCAACGGGGTTCATGGTCGCAACCATGCGGAAGGACGGGTGTGCCTTGATGACCTCGTTGTTGTTGAGCGGAAGGAGCAACGTGCCGCTGTCTCCGACACTGTTGAGAGCGATCAGAATCTCGGCTCGTGCTCCGTTAAACTCATCCAAAAGCAAAAGGCAACCGTGGCGCATGGCGATAGGCAAAAGGCCGTCAATCCAAACAACCTCGCCGTCGACGATGGTGCGGTAGCCAATAAACTGGTCTTCGGTGATGCCCTCCGAGCAATTGACACGGAGAACGGGCAGACCAATGTGGCTGGCGAAGGCTTTGACGGCCATCGTTTTGCCGCAACCTTTTGGCCCCGTGAACATGATGTGGTGGCCTGTGCGGTAGGCGATGCTCATCAAGCGCATCTCGCCCTTGCTGGTTTCTTCAAACATGACCGAGCCTGGTCGGTAAATGTTGGCGTGAAGGTGCTGAGGGAATTCGTCAACGCCACGGACGGCGATGCCGTTGTATGCTCCTTCTCCCGTGTGGTAGTCCATTTCAATTTTGGTGGCTTGAGGCATTCCAGAGAGCGTCCCGCTCAGGATTTCTTCAGCCTTTTCTTGTAGCCAGACTTCTTTGGTGTCGCCAATGGTGACACGCATGACCCCTGCGGGGACCATGCGTCGCTTTGCGAAGGCGTTTGCTCGTAGGCTCTCAAGGCTGGTGTTGCCCCCGTCCTTCTCGATTAGCGTTTGCACGTCTCGGAGGTATGCCTCCTCGCTCATGCGACCGCCAGCCATTTCAACTGCGTCTCTCATATTTTCAATCATTCCCATTTTTCTTCATCTCCTTTTTGTTGTGTTTTGTTGCCCCTGTTCCTGTGGGGTTATCCTACGCCAGCAAGTCACACCATATAAACCCAACACATTGAAAGCATGAACCATTGAGAGTTTAGAGGTCTAAACCTTGAACCCGCAGATACGTCAGCAGGTTGCGCTTCTTCCATTCACGGAGGGCGCGTCGTTGCTCTTTCACCCGCAACCACGCCAGCACCTTCTCCATTGATTGACGCTCGGCTTCACCCCAATCTGGGTGCCAGGCTCGGATTTGCTTGGCGGCTTGGCGGCAAATGAGGTAGTCAAGGTTGTCGTCCTCTTCAATCAGCCTACGCAACCGCTGAGCGGCCTCTTCTGGCTCGGCGTGGTTTGCCAACAAAGCGGTCGCTTCGATCACGGTGCTCAATTCATCCCGCTCTCGCTTTGCTTCACGTTTGAGCAGGTTCTCGTGGAGAGCCAGCGGCCCGTAGTGTGTTTTGAGGATATGGCGGACTTCAAAGTGGGTCAGCCCGCAGTTGCCTCTCAGCAATCGATACGCCAGCGTGTATTTGCTGGTCTGGGTCAAGCAAACCAGTCTCCCATGTCAGCCTGCCCCATGCCCGCCAACGCCCGCTCCCATGACGTTTTGAACGCGCCCAAAATGGCGGCGAAGGAGTTGGAGTTAGCAAAGAGGCGGGTGATGCTGGCTTCACGATCCACAACCACGCCCCAGTCGGCTGGGTTCTCACCCCATTCAAGAGCGACCATGCGGTTCGCTGGCAACCCGTTGGGGGTTGATTGAGCCGTGTATATCACAGGCTTGTCGCCCAACTCAAAGTGCGTGTCAAGGTTGGCGTTGCTCCACATGGCGGCTCGATGAGCCATCGTTCCTGGCTTCTTGATGCCGTGGGGTTGGCCGAAGTCAGCATCGGTGAAAGCATCGGACAGCATTTCATCCTTCAGCCTGCGGACGAGGGCGTTGATATCGCCACGTTCACCACCGCCCAGAATGCAATCAAAGAGGGACTGCTGAAACGTCTTGACGGCTGGCGGCGTTGAGGATCGTCGCATCTCCACGCCACGGTAGCCAAACTTGCCGTCATAGTCAACGTAGGCATACCGCTTCTTCACGCCCCATTGGAAATATCGAGCATAGAAAGCGTCGGGCTTGATTTCAAAAAACTCATTCTTAGGAATGCCCAGCGTCGTTTGAACAAACTCATGGAAGGACTCGTTCAGCCCATCACATAGAAGGTGGGCAACGGTCGCCACCTGTGCTGGTGTCATATCTGGGGGCTGATTGATGATGCTGACCTTGCACGAGTCCGTGTCTTGGTAGATGGTCTTGAAGCGGAGAACCATGCCGACATGGGCTGGGGGTTTATCAATGTTTTCAAATCTCAATCCTTGAGCACCCTCGCCAACGGTGAAATCGACGCCGACCCGCTCGATCCATTCCTTGTTCCAATTGTTGTGAACACGTGCTATCTCCGTGATGTCGCTCCCAATTTCAGGGTCGGCCAAACGGAACGGACGGCCACGGGTCTTTTCAGTCCGCCCAGAACCCAACACCCCATACCAACTGTTCATATTCTCCTTCATGACCCGTTGCTTTTTGTTGAGCCGTTCCGCTTCGTCGTAGTTGCCCGCACGTTCAGCCTCGCCCATCTCAGCCCGCACGATGTCACGGTTGGTTGCGAGGTAGCGCAGAATGCTGGGCATCAAGCCTTCAAAGTCTTGTCGATATACGCGCCCCGATGGAGTTGTAGCCACGGGGAAGGGGAAGCCGTCTGGATAATCCGCTGGGTTCACTTTGGTTGCTGGGTCAAGGTTGCCGCTGATGATGGCGGAGGGGTATTCCTTTGAATTGTCCAACTCCATAGCGTTGAGCCAAACGCCCGTGGGTGCATCCATGACAAACCCGCCCTGCTCAATGCCGCTGGTCGGCAACCGTTCTCGCACTACGTCCAAAGAGGGCATGACGGTATCACGCTCCCAGAGCAAATGCCCCATCATGTCCTCAACCAGCATCATATTGCTGTGGGCGTTGTGTAGCGTGGAGTTGTGCCAGGCCGTCTTGAAGGTGTAAAAGCCCACGAGGTCAAGTTTCTGCATGGATCGTGCGGCGACCACGTTGTCCCAGATGTTGTAAACGGCCAGCATCATGGGGTCGTTCTTCATCATGTCAACGATGGATGTTCTCGGCACTTTGCCGTAGCCCAACGTTGCCCCACCCATCCACGCCAAAGACGACTGCCCCGTTGTCAATGCCGCCCCTTGAACCTGCTCGGCGTAGGCCATCTTGGTGTCAAAGTGGGGGCGGAGAGGGCGGCGGGCTTCAAACAGGCGTGGGTATCGGTGAAACACGGGGACGTTATCTCCGTATTCCCTCCGCATGGCTTTGTTTTGAAGGCGACAACGGTTGCGGCAATACGGGATATCGTAGTCCCTCCCGTTGTGTGCGGCGATCACATCTGGGTTGAATTGCTCAATCGTGTGCTTGAACCACCACATCAAAGCCGCTTCACGCTCGTTCTCATCCGCGCCCTCAATGTTCACGACGTGGATTTTGTCAGCGTCGAGCGGCGGGATGTCGTTGTCATGCTCAACAACGGAGTGGAGAGCGTCTTGAGAGGATAAGAAGCGGCGGACTTGACGCTCGGACGTATGAGCCGTGGTCGCAACGATGTGGCGGTCGGTCTTGTCGTCATAGACGGCGATGCTGACTATCCGCCCCTGTGGGTCATCAACGTCCAGCCAATCCTCCGTTTCAATGTCAAAATACATCGTGTCCAACTTGAACAACCCAACCTCCACCTCGGACGGTGTGATGTCCTTTGGCCTGAACCTCCTGGACGTGTTGAGGAGGGCGGTATTGGCTTCAATAACGGCTGTCCAGCCTGCGATCCAGCGGACAAAGGTCGCCCACGGAACGTCAGCACAATAGTGGGGATAGAAGAAGTCCCTCACTTCACGGATATCGGAGGGTTTGTCCACACGGATTTCAAAGAGCGGTGTGCCTGTGATTGACTTGAACCGAGAGGGTTTTGCGGACTTCACCTGCTCTGGGAGTTGCATCCCCGCTGGGTTCTTCTCCGTCCAAAACCGTGGCTGGATGCCCGTGACTTCAATGTTGAACGCTTCACCCTTGAGGTTCTTCACCCGTAGTTTGGTGACCAACGGGTCGTCTTGATAGGTCACACCAACAATCAAGAGCGGGGTCTTTTGAACCATCGTTTCAGCCACGTGTCCCCACCCTCTTTAACGCCCGTGAAGGCTTGACTTCTCATCGTCTCGGCCTGCTTTAGGGCAATTTCAGCGTCCCTCAACTTCTCAGCGGCCTCAGCCTCAAATCGACGGACACGGAGAAGGGCGCAGGCCAGATAAATCGTCATGTCCAGGATTTCTTCCAGCCCCATTTCAGCCCATGAATCCTCTTTCGTTCCCCATTGGGTCGTGTCATCTCCTGATCGTAGCCCGTGACCGTAGCGTTCTGCACCCAACGCCAGCCGCTCTCGTAGGATTTCAAGCAGGGCTGGGTTGTCGTCAAGGGTCAGCGGATCGGTCAAACCTCAAGCCCCCGCAGAAATGTCTTGACCGTCAGCAGGTCGTCTTGGGTCACGCTGGCGTGATAAAGAGCCTCACCGACTCCCTTGAAAATTGAACGCTTCAACGTCAGCGGCATTTTGTCATCCTCCGAGGCGGCACGATAGATTGAGTCCAGCACGTCCGCTCCGCTGAAACCCTGCTCGCCCAATTCCTCAACCATACGGTCTACACGGCGATACAGGCTCGTGTATTCCTTCTCGTCCGTCGATGAGTTGGCTCGCATGACCGTCGCCAGCAGACGTGTCCTGGCTTTGGGGTCGAGTTCGCTCACGACATCCTTGACATCGTCAACGGTTGCGGCGGTTGGCACACGTGTGGCGGCAAAGAGGATGTTCAACGCCTTCCGCATTGAGCCACGACACAACTCGCCAATCGCTTCAACGGCATCCTCTTGGATGTTGAGGTTTTCACGCTCCACAACGTTCACCAGAGCGTCGTAAACGGTGGCTGGGCTGATGGGGCGGAATCGTGTGTCGGAGAACGCACAGCGGTCTTTAACGGGGTCTATGAGCCGATGCGGATAATTGCACGATAGAATGAAGCGGGTCTGCTTGGAATATTGCTCCATGATACGGCGGAGAGCACCTTGAGCGTCGGGGGTCAGTTGGTCGCATTCATCCAGAAAAACCACATTGAACGGGATGGGGCGGATCGTCTCCCCCGCAAGGTATGTCCCAACCACGCCACGGCGAGCAAACTCCTTGACCTTAGTGCGGACAACGCCAATCGACCGCTCGTCGCTGGCGTTCATTTCAATGAAGTTGGCCTTCCAATCATCCCCAAACATAGAACGCATGAGAGCCACGGCGGTGGCCGTCTTGCCCGTTCCCGCAGGGCCAGCAAACATGAGGTGGGGGAAGCCAGCATCGTTGCCTGTGCGATGCAACTCTTCCACCATGTAGCGTAGCCGCTTTGTGATGTGGTCCTGTCCAATGACATCGTCCAGCGTTTGCGGTCGGTATGATTCAGCCCAGAGCATGAGGGTGGACTGTCTGCCCCACCCTCTTCAATGGTTGAGGCTCAACATTCACCAAGAGCAATAGCGAGCGTAGACGCACCAAACCTCAACGCCGTCAATCGTCCAACGCTTGACGCAGGCTCGGTTAACGCCATACATTCGCTCGGCGTAGCCAGATCGGACGCCTGATGCTTCAATGCGAGCCATACCTTCTTCGGTGTAGGCTTTCCACAAGTGGTAATCGTAGCCTCTGAATTCGTAGTTTTCAGGAATATCCATCTCGGAAAGGTATCGGCTCATGTCGGGACGAAGCGTTTCCCCTATATCAATGCTTTGTTATCTCAATATGGAGAGGGGTGAAAGTGTGATTCCAAAGCAATCGCCCACGCTCGACCTTTGACAAAGAGGAAATCGCCAAACCAATCGTTCACACGTTTGCCCGTCACCATGTGAAAGTCGTGCTCTTCAAGAAACGCCTGAAGGTCTGCCAGGAGCGGCGTGTCGTGATATAGAGGTCTGTATTGCCCCTCCGTCACGATCACCTCCACGTTGTCAAGCAATTCGCCGCAACCCTTCAACGCCTCCAACTCCGCTCCCTGCAAATCCATGCACAGCAATTCTGGGGCTGGGCGGTTGCTCCACCAATCCTCAACTCGTAGGGCGTTGACCTCGATTTGCTTTTGCTGATACCGACGCTCGTGGGGATAAGTGGGGTCTGCTTTGAAGGCCGACGACGCGCCCACGTTGCCGTTGATGACGGGATAGAACGGGATGGTGGTGTTTTCAGACCATGCGGCAAACGGGACCAGCGTTATGTCCTCTCGGTTGCCGATCACAAACTCACAAACCTCAATCGATGGCGGGTTTGCTTCCCACGTGATGACCTCGCAACCAAAGTGGTCGGCCAACCACACAGCGTCTTTTGCATCCCTTGAACCCAATTCAAGAGCAACCTTCACTGAATCCAAGCCTGGGAGGTCTTTCAAAAATTGACGATATGCTCCGCCTGTCATGGTCAGCCGTCACGGTTGGCGGTTTATCAAGAATGAAGAATCTCATGGACACGGTCGGCGGTTGCTTGACCTATTCCCTTGACCCCAGCGATGTCCTCTGGGGAGGCTGAACAAAGACCAGCCAACGAGCCAAACTCTTCAACGAGAAGGCGGCGGGTCTTGAGTCCAATTCCAGGGAGGGCTTCTATGATGGCGTTTCGGTATTCTTGAGGCTCTGGGGCTTTGGGGCGCGGCACATAGACCCGTGGCACGTCATCCTCAATTTTGTTCACGATCCTGCTCATCAACGTAGCCGCCTCGGTTTTGTTTGCGATGAACAATGGGGGATACCCCACGGCACACAGGCTGGCGATGTAGCCAATCAAGGTGCGGACGGACAGGCCACGCTTTTGAGCATCCCTGCGGACCATTTCAAAGGACTTCGTGACAATCAAGAAGGAGTGCTCGGCTTCTTCACGCATAGCCCCCAACTGACGCAAGCGGCGGTCGTCAAACAGGCTGGAGATGAGGTCGTCCTCTTTGCGTTCAATGCTGACACGGCGGCTGGCTACATCACCCTCCCCCGTGTGAAGGTGAACAACCTCAAAGCCCAGATCGCTGAGGTAGTCCAGCATTTTGATGTGCTCTCGATGGTCTACCCGCTTTTGTCGATGAAGCATTTCCCCGATAATGTCCAGCGCAACCTGCTGGGCGGCTTCTTTGGTCTTGATGTATTCGGGGGTGAAGAGGTCAGCCCTCATGGGGAATACGTCATCCCAGCCCCCTTCCAACTCTTCAAGGATAGCCCGCAACAACGAGAACCGCTGACCCAACGGGCCACCCGCTCGCTCCCTGATCGTCATCTCATCGTCCAACAGGTTGCGCTTTGTCTTTGACCTACGAGCCATCCTTTTTCCTCCACTTGCGTTTGATTTGCGGCTGGGTTTTCATCAACTCCTCCGCCGTCTTGAATCTGGGGCAAACGTCGCCAACGCAACACCCGTCCCGCTTCAACGTTGAGCAGTTGGGGAACGACCGCATCTTGTCGTTGCTGAAAATGCTCTCCATTTGAAAGCGGCGATATTCAGCGTTTGCTAAATCGACATAGCCCACACGTTGACCCAACTCCACCCACACCGCCTCAAATTGGTCGGTGTCCATGCCGAGAAACTTAGCAAAGAGGGCGGCGTGGACACGGGATTTGTGTGAAGGATTGACCCGCTTCAATTCATTGACAACGCCCATGCACTTCACGTCTAAGGCCGAGATGAAGCGGGCGGTGGCTGAGCCTGCGTCTTGAAACTCAAACTCTCCACCAATCACGGGTCGTATCTGGGTTTCGGGTGCTTCAAGTTTGACCCCCAACTCTTGAATCAATTCAGCGAGAGTCAGTGTTCGCCCAGGGACTGCGGGCAAATCATACACAGGTCTGTATGCGGCCTGCTCGATTTCAACGTGCGTCGAGTTGGCGAGAACGTCAAGCGGTATCGGGTAGCAGTGTTTTCCCGAAGCCTGACCGTGTCGGTCAACATGGGCGGTGAACGGCAAACGGCACAAACGTTTGGGGTCGCCCATCGTTTGAGCGTCAAGCGTGTTCAGCCCAAGAGCAACCTTGAGGTGGTTTTGCACCTGCCACACCAACTGCCGCAGGGCTTCTCCCGATCCGTCACGGTGTGAAAACTTGAAACGGACAGGACGGTGGACGATGTGAAGGTGATACCCTTTGCTCCCAGAATACGCCACCCAATGAGCGATATCGTTCTCCGTCAAGAATTGGGATAGGCGGTGGGCATCAGCGTAGGCGTTCTCAGGCTTAGTGTCGTGATCGAAGTCAAAGAACGTCAAGCCATAGATGATGCTGGCTGGCAGTTGTTTGCCTCCACCGTCAAACACGAGGTTGTCGTAGCCTTGCGTTGAAATGAAGCATGAGGACTCTCCGTCCCACTTCTTGAAGTGCTTGAAAGCATCTTCGCTGGTGAACACAAAGTGCTGGCGTGGGTTGCCTACGGAGCGGGGGAAGTGAACAAAGCCGAGGTGCGTGAGCATCTCATCAAAGGCCTGAACATTGGGGAGCATACGCCCCCCTCAATCATCATCGCCCGCCAGAGAAGAAAGGGAAGCGGCGGCATCCCGCACATCGTTCTTTATCCGTTCAGCGTATGCGTGGCGAACCTGCTCATCGGTGATGCCAGCATGAGCCAGCAACAAATCGATGGCTACACGTTGGCGGATGATTTCACGGGTCTCGTCGTCAATGCCGAGCATCGCTTCAGCGGCTTGAAGGTCAAACTTCTTTGCGTTTGGGTCAAACATGACGCTCACACTTCACGGATCGCTTCAGTCGCAACAACGGTGGTGGGCGTGTGGTCGTGGGCTTCCAGAACAATGAAGCCGCCCTTGCTATGCTTGTGAATGATGATGGCCTCGGAGCGGGAGTCAAAGCAACCCAGGATGCGTTGCAGGTTCTCGGTGAAGCACACCTCGGTGTCGTCGCCCTCGACGGTGGCGGTGACGGGAGAGGTTGAGCGGTTGGACTTTGAACCCCAATGACCCGACTGACACGTTGAACCAGCCGCCTTGAAGTCAAAGACAACGTAGGGGGCTTTGGCGATGTTCATGTCAACGAGAGCCTTCTTCAACTCCGCCACCGAGATGGCGATGCGGGTCGTGGCCTTCTCGTTGTCAAACATGGGGAACAACCGCCAGCCGTCATCAACGGGCAAAACCCAGTGGTCTGGGATGGTGTTGCAGTCGTCCTCATCCGCAGGGTGGTAGGTCACGCTTGAGCCTGTGCGGTTCTTGACGGTGATGGGCTGACCAGCCTCGGTGTTGATTTCAACAACCTCTCCAGCAAACTTTGACTTCAACAACTCCGAGAAGGACTTGGGTTCAACCAAAAGAATGCAGGGGTCGGCAACACGGAGAGTGCCAACCTCGGCTCGGTCGATGAGAAGTTGGATGGTCTTGGCGGCATCGTGCGTCCAGATTGAAACCCCGTCCTCTTCAAGGAGAACCTTGACGGGCGTGGGTGGGTTATCCAGAACGGTGCGCTGGAGAAGTGCCGAGAATTCGTTGGCACTCACACGGGCTTTGACTGTGCGGCTGGCGGTTGGGCTATTTGGCGTGGTTGCGCTCATACCCCCAAAGGTGCATCCCCACCCTCATAAAGAGGGGGTCTCAGTTTTGTCCCTCGGCTTCCCAGATGAACACGTAGTCGCCCAACGCAAACTGCGAGAGAACCGTGTCAACCATGATGAGTCCCGTGAACCCATGCACCTGCTCGTCGTCGGATCGGCGGGCGGGTCGGCGGTGTGGGTTGAACGGAAAATTGCCGTAGAGGTTGTTCTCCATGTCAACGCTGACGTAGGCTGAGATTTTCTTTTCGCCGTCATAGAACGTGGCTCGGCGGAGGATTTCATCTCCCTTCTTTGACCAGTCGGACTCAACCACGAGGTGAGCGGATTTGCCGTCCCAATCAACGGATGCGGCGATGCTCCACTTAGCCCCGTATTGGCCGTAGGAAAGTCGCTGAACACGCTTGGTGCCTGGGTTTTCATAGTTGAAGTCGTATGCGACCATACCCTTCATGCCTCGGATTTTCATGCTTTTTGGTGTGCTGGTGAACATTGGTCTGCCTCAATCCTCCCAGCAGGTTTCCCTATATCAATGCTTTGATGTATCAATGAGAAAGAAGAAAGAAGCGAAGATGACCTGAACCCCCGTAGGGGGTTCAGGTTTGCCACGTGTCAGGATTTGGTGTTATTGGGTTCTGTATCGTAGGCCGTAGGGTTCACGATCCACACCTGCTGGTCGTAGGATGATTTGCCGTCAAGCGAAGCGACCCGCACTTTGCCGACGCACGTGAAAAGGTGGGTTTTGCCTTTGAGGTGATTTGTCAAGGCATTCATTGAGAAGGGTTGCCGTGGAAGGCGGACGATTTGCCCGCTGGTCAGGGCGTTCTTGACGTCGATTGCCCCAGCATCAACCATGCACTGCCACAGCCGTTTGATGTTGCGACCCCCAGAGCGACCGAGCCGTCCTTTGCGGCGCGTTCCGTATTTGGATGAAGGGACGTATTCCTCTTCATCATCGGTGGAGGTGGGCATTGGTTGTTATGCCCGTGGACTTCACTGCCTTTGAACCCTGCGGCTATTGAGAACCTTCGGAGTCCTCTGGCTTGGGTTTGATGGTGAGCCGTGTTGTTGGTTTGCTAATTTTGCTGGCCTCAACTGCGTCGGCCACGTCTGGGGGCAACACGGGAAGGGCTCGCTCGACGGCGGACTTTGAAAGAGAAACCATTTGACCAAAGACGGCGGGAGGGACTAAGCGTTGAACCTCGTGCGGGACGTATTCCTCACGGCGTGATTCATTCAAGCGAACCTCCCACTTTTGGGTTTGAATCACCCGCTCGTCCGCAGGCTTGCTGGCATCAATCTCTGGGCGTTGGCGTATGTCCTTCTCGATTTTGCGCTGGGCTCGCTCAAGGAGAGCCTTCGCCGCCTTGATTTGGGCGAGGTTGTCCAGCATCTCATCGTCGTCGCCAAACTCGTGGAGGATGAGGTCAAACGCCCCCTTCTCACGGAGGTTGAACGCTTCAGGACAAATGGAGTCGTAGGCACACCATTTGCATTCGTCGCCAATGGTGGGCTGGGCTTCTTCAAGTGCCAGGGCCGCTTCGTATTTGCTTTTCAGCCAATCCGTGAACGTGGCGATTTTTTCATCCGACCAAACGGTCGTGACCACGCCGAACCGTAGCATTTCAAAGGAAAACTTCAGCGGGCGATCTGGGTATTGCTCACGCGCCCAACTGAGATAGATGCCAGCCTGAACGTCTTGGTCGGCCTCCCCTTGACTCTTGGGGGCGCGGTTGGATTTGTAGTCCATGATTTCAATCGTGCCATCCTTGTGCTCAAGAATCAAATCGATGAAGCCGTGGATCGGCACACCGTTCTCCAACACGTAGGGGGCATACGCCTGCCCGATGTTTTGCTCAACGGCAACGACACGGACGGGGGTTTTGCCTCGACGGTCAAACCAGCGGCGGAGCAGTTGTTTGCCGTCCTCATAGAAGTCAAGGTCCACGGTGTATTGGGGCTTTGCCGCCCACACCTCGTAGTGCTTCATCAGATCGCCAAAGCGGGGCTTGGTTGGCTTGCCCGTTGCTTCATCTGGCTTTCGCCAATCCTCAAGAGCACCGTGGACAATGTTGCCCACCCGTGAAGCCTGCCCGTTTTCTTGATGGTTGGCTCGCTTCTTGAGAGCCTTTGCATCGTCTGGGCTGGGGCAGTTGTCAGCATCGTAGTGGCACTGATACGCAAACGGGCAGTCCTTCAGTTTCTTGAGCCGTGTGGCCGAGAGGTAGGGGACTTTCATCACGATCACTCCGTTTGGCTTTGCTTCTCGACCGCCGCCCAGAAACGTTCCTGGGTTGGGTTGTCAATGGCGAAGGGTTGGCAGGCTCGTGACTTGACGACTTGAGCGATGTGGCGTGATTTCAACTCACCCTTGCGGATGCGTTGTTGTTGCGTAAACTCAATAATCCAATCAAAGAGCGGGTCGGTGATTTCAGGACGACCCGTGGCGACGGTGATGTCCTTTGCGTTGGCAGTGCCGAAGCCCTCCACCCTCGATTTCATCAGCGTGGTGCTGATGAAATGGGAGTTATACAACTCAGCCCCCATTTTCAGCCGCTCGTATGGCTGGATGAACAGGCGGTTGATGACTTTGTAGGCATGCATTTGTCCTTCCTCGTAGGTTGGCAGGGTCTTTTTGCCTTCGCTCAATGCTTGGCGTTGGCGTGAAAGAAGCAGGTCGCCTTCAGATTGACCGTGAACGCTCTCGGCGTAGTGGTTGCGAACCCCCATGTAATACGCCCCCTCGTTCTCCATCACCATCACCCGCACCCCGTTGGGATGTTCCTCTTGGTGCTGGCGGTGGAGGTCGATGAACGCCAAGACGTAGTCGTTGACCTCGTCTGGGGTTTGGCAGACTTTGCGGAGAATCCGTGGCCGTAGGGTGGCTGGGACGATGTCCTCACGTGCAACCAGGTCGGCTTGACCCTCCATGTCGCAGTCAACAATGGTCAGCAGGCATTCCTCTGGCTTGAGGTCTTTGGCGTGGTGTGCAAAGAAGGAAAGGGCGAAAGTGCTCTTCCCCGATCCGCTGAACCCTTGAAGTTTGATGTGGCGGGTTCGGTTCTCAATCATCGAGTCGCCCGTGTCACAGGCTTCAATGAGGCTGGCGTAGTCTGGCTTCTTGCGTCTTGGCATGGTCTCACCTTGATATCCCACGGTTATGAGGGGTGCGGTTCAGATTGGGTGGGCTGGGTTCATTCCCAGTCGTCCCAGTCGTCCTCTTCATCGTCATCGTCGGAGTCGTTGTCGTCAGCGGCTTCAGCAGGGGTGCTGTCGTCCTCAGCGTCGTCCTCATCTTCGTCGAGCCACCCGTCGTCGTCCTCATCCTCATCGTCGTCCTCTGGGGGTGCAGGGGCGGCTTTCTTTGAGGTCTTTTTGGCGGGCTTGGCGGGTGGGGCTTCTTCAGCCTCATCCTCATCGTCGTCCTCAGCGTCGGTGTCCTCAGCGTCGGTGTCCTCTTGATCGTCGTCGTCGTCCTCTTCGTCATCATCAAGGCTCACGAGTTGGCCTTTGAAATAATCTGAAGCGTCGTCCTCCTTTTGCTCAACGGCGGCGGGAGTTTCAACGGTTGGAGGGGCAACGGTGATGATGCCAACGGCGCACTCAAGGTTGCCCGACAGTCCGTATTCTCCATTGATACGGGTCGTGACCAACGCAAGGATGCGACTGTATTTGCCGAATCGAGCGGCAACGTCCGTGGCGCAGATGCAGTTGAGGTTGAGGGTGTCGCCAGATTCAATGGCCTCCATCGTCATGGTGCTCTCGTCCTTGAGGATGATTTTGCCAAACTGCCCACCGTTCTTGGAGTTTTGAACCCCAGAGTAGGACACTTGAGCCTCAACCAATCGGAAGTCGTCACGGCCCCGTGAAATGTCATCCTCAAGGTCGGCAATCGGGGTCACCTCAAAGGTGGAGCGGAGCAACTCAACGGGATCGTGGTGCTCGTATTCCTCAGCGTTGAACACGGTGAAACCCGACAAGGCGTTGAGGTTGAGGGTTGCGTCGTCAAGGTTGCGGCAGGTCACGGCGGCTTGGTAGTGTCCGCCCGACTCGATGTCGTCACCCAGAGAAGCGTCCTCGTCCCAAAGACCCATCTTGAAGAGGGCAGGCTCCATCTCGGAGTCGCCGTCCTCAACAACGGCCTGACCCATCAAGAAACAGACGGGGCGGGGGTTGCCCGATGCCGCTCCAACGGTTCGGTGTTGAACCTGCCACACGTCAAGGTGGGCGGTGTAGCGGCGTTGGCGGAGGATGGCTGAGAGGTCAACACGGACAATGTCGGCCAAGAAGGATTGGGCGGTTTGCGACTTGATGCCGCCGAGCGTGTCGATGGTGTCCTTCAAGGATGGGTCAGCGGCTTTGCGCTTGAACATCTCAACGACTTGCTTGTCGTCTTTGAAGATGCCGTTTGCAATTCCCTTGTCAATGAAGGGGCGCAGGGCTTTCTCGGCTACAGGTGGCAGGCTTGTTTTGTTTTGCTTTTTCTTTGCTGGCATAGGTGTTGTCTCCTTTTGCAGACTCCCCAGAAATCCCCCACCCTCATAAAGAAGAATCATCATCAAAGAGGTGGGCTTCAGCCAGAGCGTTCCAAAGGTCGTCGGCGTTATCACCGACTGCGGCGATGCGGGTTGCCTCTTTGACCTTCTCAGCGGCTTTGCGTTTCTTGGCGAGGGTTTGGGTGGCTCGTCCTTCTATCTCTTCATTGAGCCACGCTGGGACACGTGCAAACAAAGAATCACGGGAAGGAACGTCGCCAACAATGTTGAACAACACCCCATCCCGCCCCGTGTTGTGAAGGTATGACCCCAACAACAACGAGCGATAGGTCATGCTGGCGGTTTTGCTTGAGCAACCAAGACGCTGGAGCAATTCACGCTCGCCCCGATCCAAACGTCTGCAACGTTCTGGGGCAATACAGGAGTCAATAACGCCTCTAAACTCATCGAGAATGGTCGGCAGGTTGTTCCTGGCCGCTTCAACAAAGAGCGGGGCGAGGGCATAGGTCTCCATCAGCCCTTGTCGGGTCTTGACGATTCTCCATGATTTGCGACCGCCTCCACGTCCGCCACCACGTCGTGCCAACTCAATCAACCCAGCATCCTCCAACGTTGGCAGGTGCTTCTCCTTGAGGGCGTTCTTTGAACATGAAAAGGCGTGGATGTTGAGCCACTGAAGGATATTGTCCTCCGTCAGCGGGCGGTTTGCTTCTTCCATTGACTGCAACTCGCTGAACACGATCCATGAGTCGTCGGGAATACCGCTGAGGCTTGCCCGCAACACGAGGTCGCATAGAATGAGGCCGATGATGTTGTCCTCAATCGACGCCATGAGGTATTCACGGTCGCCCACACGTTGCACAGGCCGTTGCTTTTGGTGAAGCAACGTCACGGAGTCAATGATGGACAGCACTTTGTTGATGTCACGTTGGTGTTGAGCGTTGCGGGCTGGGAAGAAGTCCACCATGAGCGGGGCGAAGATGTTGCGTATGCGGTATTGCTTGAGGTTGAGCATGGATGCTTGAAGCAAATCCACATCGGGGTGAACCAGCATCTCATCGGGGCGCGCTTTGGCTTGCAGGGCGTTGCCGACGACCGCCTCCACCTTGTCGCTGGTGGTGTCTGGGGTCATGAGCAGTTGACGTGTGATTTGCTCCGCCTCTCTGGGGTTGCGGGTGGTCAGCGTGATGAAGGACGGCTGGCCTTTGATGATGAAGTCCCGTGTTTCAATCTCCCCCGTGAGGTCGTTTTTGATGGGCGTTTTCCAGACCAACTCCTTATCGTCACCGCTCATCAGCGGCTTCATTTTGCGGATAAACGCCTCGGACTCATCCTTCTCAAGAATGACGATACAACGCCCGTCCACATGGACGATGAAGTTGCCGTCGTCGTCGATTTCATCGTAGTCGTATTTCAGAGCCTCACGTGATGCACCAGCCAGCACCATGCACATTGACTTCGGGAAGCCGTTGCGAGCGGTCAGTGTCATGTAGGTCTTGCCGCTTGCGGATTGGCCGACCATTTCCAGGTTGAGGGGTTGGTCGGTTTTGCATGAGAGCATAACCAAGAAGGTGAGCAGAAGGTTGGCATCATCACCAACAAACGGGACACCCCTTGACCCATGAAGCACCTCGTTCACGGAGTCAAGCAGGTGCTGATCGCCCAGAAAGTCAGTGATGATATTGGTGTCAATAGCCCCACGGCTGGACATCTTGCCGTTGTAGTCCTCCTTCTCAGCGACCCGTCGATCCACAATTGGCGCAGGCTCGTATTCACCGTCCCGCAAAGAAACGCCGACCTGCAACACGCCGACCTTGAACGTCTCCCGTTCATCCTCTGGGACTTTCATCGATTTGCACAGGCGGCTGATGCTATGCTGGCTGAGCAGGTTATACGTTCCGTGGGGTTTGTTGTCGTGCTCAACCATGAAGTCCATGCGGTTCTTTGAGGACTTCAAGAAGGCAAAGACGAGGTCGTAGCCGCCAACGCTGGCCTCGTATTTTGAAGCGGTTTCAGTGGATTGACGCACCACGATTTTCTCGGTCATGGGTTCACCCCAGACTGCCCACCCTCATCAAAGAAGCGTGACTGAAGTGGGGCTGGCCCTAAAGCCCAAAACACACCACACCCACCCTCGCCACATATCACGGCTTGGTTTGGATAGATGTCGCCAGGGGCAAGCATGAGCACCGTGAAGCGGCCTGTGCGTTGACAATTGGGGCAACGCTCCAACACCCCCACCCCAACGACATCGGCCATTCTGGACGGTTGCTGAGGGGTTGAGGGGGTCAATACCCTGCTCGGCGGCGAGTCAAACATAGACATCAAGACGCATGAGGCAGGTGCTTCTTTTTCAATTTTTCAACAACTGCCTGCTGACCCTTTGACAATGATCGTCCGCATTCCAGACGGCTGACCACGGACGTGACAAAGCCCTGCTCCCATTCGTTGAGGCGGTGTGTGTCAATTGAAAGCAATTCACGAGCCAACGGGTTGCTGGCCTCTCCGTCCTCCAACTTGACACGGGCTTCAATCTCTTCAACAAATCGAGCCATGCCGTGACGGATGGACGCTCGACCACGGTTGCGGATGTGGCGTTCAACACGCTGAACCATTCCCTGCTCCCACGAGTTGAGGGTCAAATCGTTGACGCTCTCGATCCAGCCGTCCGCTTCTTTTGCCCATTCATTTCTCATCTGGGCGACCTTGAGGGCGGTGGCGGCGTTCCTGGCTTGGCGTTCCTCCAACCTCCGCTGGTTGTCCGCTCTCCATGCGTTGTAGTCATCCTCGGCGGTCAGCATGAATTGAGCAAACTCAGCGTCAATTTTGGGACCAAGATAGCCGTATTTCACGATGCGGCTCATCACCTTTGCGTGTAGGGTCTTGAGGGCTTTGCGCTCTTTCATCATGGGCTCGTATTTGGCGAGGTCACGCATAGCGGTCGGGAAGCGGGACGCAAAGTCCTGACGGCGAAACTCAGTCTTGGCCTCGCCCATTTCACCTTTGAGGTAGTCCGCCTTTTCACGGGCGGTCATGATGTTGCCGTTCTTGTCCCGCACCTCAATGTAGCGGAGCACACACGTGTTGCCGATGTAAATGCTCTCACCGCTCTCGGTGTTCTCAAGGACGCAGTTTTCAACGATGGGCTCGTGGCCGCACAGTTGACACTTTTGGACTTCACCATACACAGAATGACGATAGACCCAATCGAGGGAGAACACGGCGTAGGGACGGATCGTCCCGTCGTCGTTGATAATGCGGCTAACTCTGGCGAGGTTGCGGATAATCCGACGCTCGTAGCCGCTGGCGTGGCCTTCAGACAGGGCGGCATAGAGAGCGTCGGGCAATTCACCGCGCCCTTCTTGAGCCTTCCATTTGCTCGCTTGACGGGCCAACAGTCCGCTCAATTTTCAAGCCTCCAGATATTCCCAATAGATGTACTCGTCCGTTTCAATGCGGATTTTCAAGTTGTGCTTATTGTCGTCCATGTTCAATTCTCCGTGAAAAGCATGGTGTCGATCTGGACTCTGGAATCGCAACCGAGAGAGCAAATGGCGGTCAAGGTTGGCAAATCGATTTCAAAGAAGGTTTTCTCACAAACGGGGCAAACCAAAATCGGGGCGGTCGGGTCGGCGGGCTTCAGGGCATGACGATGTGGCTCGTTCATGGCTGACCCGACACCCCCACCGCATATAAACCCCGCACCTTGTTTGCTTAAACCATTAAGCAATATGACGCTTCAACCAATTGGGCGGGTCGCTGATGTTGTCCCTGAACCAAGAGGGGAGGAGATGCCCGTTTTGGCGATAATACCGTTGCCATGAGCCGTCGAGAATGAAGATGTGTCCCACGTCATCGGGGCGGCGGTGAATACGTCCAGCACCCTGCACCAACTTCAGCGTCGTCTGGAGGTTATACCAGCGTTGACACGGCTTGGGGCATGAGAAGGACGAGCACAGCCCGTTGCTATATTTGTTTGGCGGTTCATACGGACAGGCTGGCGACCCCTCATTCTCCCGCCTCCATTCATGCTCGTCTTGTTCCATGCGCTGGGCAATTTGCGGATCGGGCGTGAAAAGGTAGGGTATTTTGCTCAATACGAGCCAATGAGCCAGATCGCCCGCAAAGTCAAACCCTTCACCAACGTAGGTGGAGATGAGAACCTCGCCTGGTTTCCCCGACTTCATGAACCTATCAAGCACCAAGTCCCGCGCCCGTCCGTCTGAATCATGGGTCAAGACACGGTCGCCCAATCCCTCAGCCTTGAGTCCTTCAACGATTTCCTTTCGTATGGCGTGGGTGTGGGGCAACACAACCCCTCGACGTTCAGGCCACTTCCGCATGATGGCGGCAATCGCCTTGACTTGACGGGGGATGCTATGCTTGCGTTTAGCCCACGACATAGGGCCGCAGGGCGCGTAGTGGATGTTGAAATTGGTCTGCGGGAACGGGGACTTCGTGATGCAAATGAACAGGGTCTTTTGGTGCTCCAACCCCAGGGACTTGAGGTAGGTGTCAATGTCAAGGATCGTCGCTGAGAGCATGATGCGCTGGCGGGATATTTGCTCCAGACGTTCACCAGCAAATTGGCTGACCCGCACAGGCTTGCCCGTCAAACTCCGCCCAGAGCGGTCGCTCTCTTGAGTCATCACCATGTCATTGGGTTTGCCCAGCAACGTCAGCATCATCGAGCACCTTTGGGCGATTCCATTGAACGCCTCTTCAGCCTGTTCGTTCCGCTCTTTCTTTGCTTCATCACGGCTCTTGATAGCACCGTCCAGCAACTCTTGAACAGGCTCTTCCCAATCCTTTGGGACGTGGATGAAGGGCATGGACTTTGGACCATAGACGGCGGTGAAGTCCGCCTCGGTTAGTTTGACTTCAAGCAACCCCATGAAGAACGGCTCCAGGTTGTGTGCTTCATCGATGATAGCAAAGTCACGCTGACCCCAGCCCTCGTCAAATTGGATAGCCCTGAAGAGGTAGGCGGGGTTGCTCAACGTTATGCGAGCGTCTTGACCAGCCCACTTTTGCTCATAATACGGGCAGGGGTCGTCCTCGTCCTTCTTTGCGTGGGGACACGTCTTGCCGTTCTTGTAGCAGGGGGCGTTGTGTGCCGATCCGCTCTGAATCCAGCATGGGAAGTTGCTACGCCCCCGAACCTCTTCCACGACGTGTCCGTAGTCCCGTTTGTATTGCTC
>Ga0181591_10000416_pt1 | contig 33445 bp, 38 predicted proteins | sample 071ome_33_FD_133757 | JGI IMG/M metagenome (GOLD analysis project Ga0181591, IMG submission 133757) | Coastal salt marsh microbial communities from the Groves Creek Marsh, Skidaway Island, Georgia - 071412AT metaG (megahit assembly) | ecosystem: Environmental > Aquatic > Marine > Intertidal...
AGTTTGCTGTAGGTTCATCGAGAAGTAATATAGAAGGTTTTGTCAACAAAGCTCTCGCAAGAGATAGTCTTTGTTTTTCTCCGCCAGATAGTAACCTAGCTGATTTTTGATCATAACCACCTAATCCACACCTAATGAGACTATTTTGAATGGTTTTTTTATCAATATTTTTATAAATATTAGCAATAAATTCCATATTAGATAATACATTTCTTCTCAACAAAGTGGGATTTTGAAATACCAAGGCTTGCTTTTTTCTAATATCATCACTGTGAAGAAAAGAATTGAAAGTTATTTTACCTTTTTGGATATTAGTTAAACCATTAATAGTTTGTAATAAAATACTTTTGCCAGCTCCATTTGGTCCTATTACAGCAGTTATATCTTTGTCATGAATTTTAAAATTAATTTTATTTAAAATATTTACTGAACCAAAGGAAACTGACAAATTATCAGCTACGATAGGCGTTATTTTTTTTTGAGACGTTTTATCTTTTTTATACATACATGTGCCGTTTAGCATTCATCTTTATAGTGATTAATAAAAAGTTAGTAATCAAAGCTATAAATAAGAGAATAATACCTAAGGCTAAAGCTAGAGATAAATTACCTTTAGATGTTTCTAAAGCTATTGTAGTAGTCATAACTCTTGTTAAATGGTCAATATTACCACCTACTATTATAACAGCGCCCACTTCTGATATTGCTCTACCGAAACCAGCCAAAATTACCGTTAAAATAGAATATCTAGCATCATAAAGATAAGCCATAATTGCTTTATGGGCAGGTACTACCAAAGATGTAAAAAGATTTTTATACTCTTGACTAATTTCTTCAACAATCTGAGCTGTTAAGGAAACTATGATTGGCGTGATTAAGATCATTTGAGCAATTATCATAGCGGTTGGTGTATATAAAATTCCAAGCCATCCCAAAGGACCAGACCTAGAGACAATTAAATAAACTACTAAGCCCACAACAACTGGTGGTAAACCCATCATAGTATTAAATAAAATTAAAACACTATTCCTACCCCAAAAATTCTTAATTGCCAAAAGTGTACCAAGAGGTAAACCTATCACGCAAGAAAGCAAAAGAGATATCCCACTTACCTTAAATGATAGAATTAGTATTTCAAATAGACTCTCATCAGTCGTTATAACTAATTCAATCGCCTTGTTTAAAGCTTCTAAAATGATATTCATATTCATCTTGATTTTTTATGTTTTAATATGCAATATTATGTTTATTTTACATAAATTGCAATTTATCATTATAATTAGAATTTAAAATACATGCTAAAACTAAAATTTATCATTTTTTGCACTCTACTTTTTTCAAAGCCGTCTTTAGGGGAAAACTCTATTATAGTACAGTCCACCACCTCCACTTATAATTCTGGCTTTTATAACTACATACTGCCAATAATAAAATCCGAAATTAATGTAACCGCTCATGTTGTTTCAGTTGGAACTGGAGCAGCTTTAAAAAATGCTTCAAATTGTGATGGCGACGTAATTATAGTCCATGCAAAAAAAAGAGAATTAGATTTTGTAGAAAAGGGCTTTGGAGTAAAACGATTTAATTTAATGTACAATGATTTTATAATTGTTGGCCCTAAAAATAATTCGGCCAACATAATAATATCTGATGACCCTATAGAAGCTTTTGAGAAAATATTTAATACCTCGTCAATTTTTATATCTAGAGGAGATGACTCTGGGACACACTTTAAAGAAATGTCTATTTGGGAAAAAGCCAAATTAAAACCACGTCAATTTTCAGGTTCTTGGTATAGAGAGGTTGGCTCTGGCATGGGGGCAACTCTAAACCTTGCTAGCGGTATGGGAGGATATACTATAACTGACAGAGCTTCTTGGGTAAATTTTAATAATAAAAATGACTTAAAAATAGTTGCTGAAAAAAATAAATTACTTTTCAATCAGTACGGAATTATAATGGTAAATCCTTTAAAATGTCCAAATACCAATACAAATGATTCAGAGAAATTTATTAACTGGCTAATATCCTCATACGGACAAGAACAAATTAAAAATTTTAAAGTCAAGAATCAGCAGTTGTTTTTCCCTAATGCAAACTAGTTTATTAAACAACACATTGTTCTAGCGGCAAAACATATGAATTCTTCATTTCTTGTAAAGAAATACTTGAGGACATTTTGGTAAACTCAATTTCACCAATCAATTTTTGCTGAAATTTGTCATAATCTTCAATACTTGGAGCTACTATTTTTAATAAATAGTCTGCATCTGAACCAGTTAATCTATGCGCCTCAATGATTTCATCATGATTTTCTATCAAGCTTTGAAAACTAGAAATCCAGTCTTTTGAGTGGTGACTTACTCTTATAGATAGAAATACAACTATAGATAAATTTATTGCCTCGCGGTTCAGCACTATAGTTTTTGCAGAAATGACTCCATTCTCTTCCATTTTTTTTATTCTGTTCCAGCAGGGGGTTGCAGACACTCCTACCCTTTTAGAAATCTCAGATAAGGGCAGACCTGAATTTTTTTGAATCAGAGCCAAAATTTTTAAATCAACATCATCTAACATAAATCCTCCAAAAGAAAAAATTTTCTAAAATTAAGATTTATTAAAAAAAATTATTTAAATGTCAATATTTATTATTGCTATAAAAGAATATTTGTCTATTTCATTTTCAAAAGGAGATTTGCAATGAACACATTTGTAATAAAAAAACTTAGGAAATTTTTATATAAAACATTTTTTTTAATTATTTCTTTGGCATTAGCTTCAAAAGCATTTTCGAACAACTTGAAGGTCATAACAATTGATTATGCTTACTATAATCCTGTTAGCTTACTTATGAAAGATAGAAAATCTCTAGAAAGAGAATTTGAAAAAGATCAAATCAAAATTAGATGGGTTCTTTCTTTAGGATCAAATAAAGCACTTGAATATCTTAATGGAGGAAGTATAGATTTCGGGTCTACTGCTGGTGCAGCTTCAGTAATTGGTAGAGCTAACGGTATTCCTATAAAGGCCATATATGTTTATTCAAAACCAGAATGGACAGCACTTGTAACTAATAAAAGTAGTGGAATTAATAGTATAAGAGACCTTGTTGGCAAAAGGGTCGCCGTTACTAGAGGAACAGATCCTCATATTTTTTTATTGCAAGCCCTAGACAGCGTTGGATTAACTGAAAAAAATATAAAACCTGTGCTTTTACAACATCCTGACGGATACAGGGCATTGGTGAGTGGACAAGTTGATGCTTGGGCAGGTTTAGATCCTCATATGGCAAAAGGCGAATTAGAGACTAAAACACCACTATTTTATAGAAATGCCGACCTAAATACATATGGAATATTGAATGTTAGGGAAGAGTTTGCTTCTAAAAACCCTTTAATTGTAAATAGAGTGTTAAAAATTTATGAGCTCAACCGTAAGTATGCCATTGCTAATAAAAACGAGCTAAAACAATCTTTAATTAAAGCCGTAAAACTTAGTGATGATGTTGCAGAAAAACAACTAAGTGAAAGAACAGATATATCTAATCCACATATAGGCCCTAAACAAATAAACACTTTTTTAGCCGCAGGAAATATTTTACAAAAAATTGGGATAATAAAAGAATCAATTTCTATAGAAAATATTGTTAATGAATTAGTAGATACCAGTTATCTAACAAAGAATTAATTATAATTATTTAATATGTATTTAATTTTAAAAAACATAAATTTAAAGTTACAGGATAAATTTCCTAAATATTTATCCTGTAATTTAATTTATCAATTATCGCATAATATAATTGGTATTGTTCTTCCAATAATAATTATTATTATTTGGTATTTACTAACTATAACTGAAACTGTTCGAAATAATCTTTTACCTCCTCCACAGGAAGTTATTGACGAATTATTAAACCTGTCTAGTGATGGCACTTTATTTTCCCATATTTTAATTACTTTAAGTAGAGTTTTCTATGGGTTTGTTTTTGGAGCTGTCGTCGCTACTATTTTGGGTGTAATAACAGGTGTTTCTCCAACTTTAAGAAGCTTTTTTGACCCAACCATACAAGCCTTAAAGGCCGTGCCTTCTCTAGCCTGGGTTCCACTATTTATTCTATGGTTTGGTATTTTTGAAGATAGCAAAATAGCTCTAATATCTGTAGGAGTGTTTTTCCCAATTTATTTAAATTTGATGATGGGAATAAGACAAATAGATAAAAAAATGATCGAAGTAGCTCATATTAATAACCTTAACTACTTCCAAACAGTTAGATGGGTTTTATTACCCGGAATTATTCCAGAATGGGTAACAGGTCTAAGGAGTGGACTTGCTCTTGGGTGGATGTTTGTTATAGCTGCGGAATTAATGGGAGCAAGTGAAGGACTAGGATATTTAATGATAGATGGTCAAATGACAGGAAGACCTGCTTTAATAATAGGGGCATTAATATTATTTGCAATCATCGGGAAAATAACTGATGAGATTTTATATATTTCAGCAAAACCATTTTTAAAATGGAAAGTTTCTTTAAACACAATGCAAGAAGAGGAAAATAATGCTTAAAATACACAACGTTTCCAAAGCTTTTAAGAACAATGATAAATCTGTCAATGTACTTGAAAACATTAACTTGTTTGTTGAAAAACAAGAAATACTATCCTTAGTAGGTCAAAGTGGATGCGGTAAATCTACATTATTAAGAATTATTTCTGGCCTTGAAAAAGCTTCATCAGGACATGTTAAGCTTTATGACGAAATTATAACTAAACCATCCTCAAGCATAGCTATGGTTTTCCAAGATCCACGTCTAATGCCATGGCTTAACGTTTTCGATAATATAAAATTATCAATACTGAATGATAGTAAAGAAACCCAGAAATTTAAAATTAACAATACACTTAAAAAAGTTGGGTTGGAAAATGCTGGAGATTTATGGCCAAGACAACTTTCTGGTGGAATGGCCCAGAGAGTTGCTATAGCTAGGGCACTTGTTCAAGAACCAAAAGTACTATTACTAGACGAACCCTTTAGCGCTCTAGATAGCTTCACAAAGACAAATCTACATGAACATGTAAAAGATTTATGGTCTTCTTTAAAAATAACTATTGTTATGGTTACACATGATATTAATGAAGCCACAGGAATGTCTGACCGAATTTTAGTTCTTCAAAAACCAGTTAAAAATAAAGTTTCGAGAAATGAAATTATAAAAATTAATCAGCCAAGGTCATCGTATAAGAATGACGAATATAATGAATTAATTAAAAATTGTATTTTTAACACAAATAATGTTCAGGCCGCTGCTTTCACTTAAGCTAAAGTTACAATGATGCAGTTATTCCACCATCTACATAAAGTATGTGGCCATTTACAAAGTCTGAAGCTTTAGAACTCAAAAAAATACTTGCACCAACAAGTTCTTCGACTTTTCCCCATCTTCCAGCAGGAGTTCTCTTTTCCAACCAAGAAGTGAACTCTTTGTCAGAGACAAGTGCTGCATTTAATGGAGTATCAAAATAACCTGGAGCAAGGGCATTACATTGAATCCCATATTTAGCCCAATCTGTTGCCATTCCCTTTGTAAGGTTACCTACAGCACCCTTTGTTGCTGTATATGGTGCTATCCCAGGCCTTGCTAATGAAGTCTGAACACTTGCTATATTAATAATTTTTCCATAACCCCGTTTAATCATATGTTTGGCAACAGCTTGGCCTACATTAAAAATGGAAGAGACATTTGTACTTAATAATTTTTCAAACATATCAGATGGGAAGTCTTCAAGAGGAGATCTAAACTGCATTCCTGCATTGTTAATGAGAATGTCAATTGATCCAAATTCTTCTTCAAAATCATCAATTTTATTTTTAGTCTCTTTTTGATCAGTAACATCAAAACATAATTGGTATAATCTATGTGAAGAGTTTAGAGATTTAGCTGCGTTATTTAACTTTTCTTTATTTCTTCCGTTTAGAACAATTTCAGCGCCAGCATCACTTAAGCCTCTAGCTAATGCATAACCTATTCCTTGAGAAGAACCTGTAATGAGAGCTTTTTTACCTTTAAGGTTAAATAATTCAATACTAGAAACCATTCTTTTCTCCAAATTTAACGTGTTGAATATATATAAATAATAAAATTATTGCTAATTTTCTCTCATAAACTTAATTTTAAATAATTATTCATTAGGAGACACAATGAGATCCTTAAAAATTCATGGCCCTGAAGATCTAAGAATAGAAGATTATCCCTTAGAAAACATTTCACCTTATCAAGTTGAAGTCTCCATTGCTATTGGGGGTATATGTGGAACTGATCTACACTATTATAAACATGGAGGCTTTGGTCAAATAAAGTTAAAAGAACCAATGATTTTAGGCCATGAAGTATCAGGGTATATAAGTAAAATAGGATCAGAAGTATCAAACTTATCAATTGGCCAATTGGTTTCCGTGTCTCCATCAAGGCCGTGTAACAAATGTAATTTTTGTTTTAATGGACTCCAAATTCACTGTTCTAATATGCAATTTTATGGATCAGCTATGCCATTCCCACATATTCAAGGAGCATTTAGAGAAAATTTAATTGCAGAAGCTTATCAATGTATTCCTGCCGATGGTCTTTCTCCAGAAGAAGCAGCTATGGCTGAACCTCTTGCAGTTTGCTTGCATGCTACCAAACAAGCTAAAGATATTTTCGGCAAAAAAGTTCTCATTGTTGGCTCCGGTCCAATTGGAACACTCTGTGTTTTATCTGCCAGGAGAGCAGGAGCAAAAGAAATTTTTGTTACAGACATTTCTGACAAAGCTCTAGAATATTCAAAATCAGTTGGCGCTGATAAAGTTATCAATACTGCTCAAAATAAAAATCTAATTGAAGAACTACAAAGTGGAAAAGGTTATTTTGACGTTGCAATTGAATGCTCTGGCTCTCCTTCGGGAATAAATGATGCGATTAAATGCTTAAAACCAAGAGGAGAACTTATTCAACTTGGCTTAGGTGGTGATATACTAATGCCTTTAGTTGCCATAACCACAAAAGAATTAACATTGAAAGGTTCTTTTAGGTTTCATTCTGAATTTGAACTGGCAGTTGAAATGATGAAAAAAAAATTAATTAATGTTAACCCTCTCATAACTCATAACATCCCATTCCAAAATGCTGAAGAAGGTTTTAAAATTGCTATCGATAAATATCAAAACAGTATGAAGGTTCAGATAGATTTTAAGGATAATTAAGTAAAAAAAGTAAATATTGAAGTTCTTATTCCTAAAAAGAAAAAAAATAGAGTAATGATAATTGCAATTCCTAACAACCCCATACCTATCTCTTTCATCATATTATAGCTCTAACTATTAAAATATATTTTACCTAAATTTTTGATGTTGTATCCACGTAACTTGGATGCCATATCAGAAAATTCCTGTGTCTTACAAAAATTTATTAATTTCTGAAAAGGTTTTTCAAACCAGGATTTCCTATTGATTACCAAGTCAAATCGTTCAGTTACAATTGGAATAAATTGAAGACTATACTTTTCTGCTTCTGATGCCAAACCAAGGGTTAAGTCTGCTTGCCCAGTTAAAATAAGCATAACAGCATCATTTTCCGTAAAAGCAATCTCAGTACTAGTAAAGTCAGAGAAATCTAAATTTTTATTTTTTAAAAAAAATTTAAGATAATTTTCTGATCCCGAACCATTTTGTCGAGTAACCATCCTCTTACCCAAAAAATCATTTATGCAAGATTTTTTGGATCGACCATCATCTTTGAAAATCAACCCTCTATCTCTTTTAGCCCATTCCATTAATACAAAATGATGTTTATCTAAGTTTTTCTTTACAATAGAAACATTCCATTCATTTAAATGATTATCATAAATATGAAGTCCAGATGCCATGCCTTGATTTGCTCTAAACCGATTTAAACCATCTATACTTCCATCAAAAGACATTGCAATTCCTGATTTTGATTGTTTTACTGCCCATTCAAGAAGGGGATCATGGCTACCAAGCAAAACATCTGGGAGGTTTTGTTTAAAAATTACTTGCTCTTTTTCTCCTGAAATCCAATTAGTAATATCTTTTTTTGAGAATAATAATTTACCCATGACCTTGGAATATGGCACTTGATTTTTAGAGACTAAATCATAAACTTTTCGAGGCTTCACTCTTAAAAAAAGAGCTAATTCGTCAGTAGTAAGATAATCAGACAATAGTTATTACCATAAAAAATATTTAGTTTATTTTAACATTATATCCTATAATTAGTTAATGAAAAATCGATCATCAAATATAAAACGTTCATCTTTACCCCCAAATTTAGTTAATGAAAATGAAAATGGAGTAAGAATTAAAGTATATGTTCAAGGTCATATGATAGGAGCAGGAAAGATGGAACTTTTTCATTTGGTTGCTCAAAAAGGATCAATTCGATCTGCTGCAGACTCAATGGGAATGAGCACAAAAAGAGCTACCTTATTATTAAAAACTATCCAAGAAGCATTCCCCACTCCTATATTAGAAAAAAAAGGGGGGAACCAGGGGACTATTATTACTAATTTTGGACAAGAGCTTTTAGAAAAATATTTAAAATTAAATGAACATCTTTCTAATGAGTCAAAAGATTTTATTAATTGGGCAGCCTCAAAGCAAATTTTGAACAAAGGTTAGAAGATGAGTAAAAATAAAGAGTTTCATATTTCACCTGATTTAGATAACGATAACCTAACAGAAACAATAGAATGCTTAAACGAGTCTGGTGAAAAAATACAATTACCAGTTGTTAAAGAAATCCCTCTGACAATTTATCTTAATAAACAAGAAATCGTCACAGCTATGACTTTGGGCGACATGCCAGATCTTTTGGCAGTCGGATACCTCCTCAATCAAAACATGCTCAAAAGGGATGATATAATATCAGAAATTGACTATGACAAAGAATTACAAATTGTAGTTGTTAGAACTAATAGAAAAACTAACTATGAAAAAAAGATGGAAAAGAAAATCCGTACGAGTGGTTGTGCTGTAGGTACAGTTTATGGCGATATAATGGATGATTTTTCTTCTATTAATCTTGATAAAAAAGCAAAAATCAAAACCTCCTGGATTTATACTATATCTAAAAAGGTTAATACAAGACCCAGCTTATATCTTAAAGCTGGTGCTTTGCATGGTTGTGTATTATGCAAAAATGACTCCCCACTTATTTATGTTGAGGATGTAGGAAGACATAATGCAGTTGATAAGATTGCTGGATGGATGTTTTTAAACAAAGAGAAAGCAAGTGATAAAATCTTTTATACTACTGGAAGGTTAACCTCTGAAATGGTTATTAAAACTGTACAAATGGGAATACCAATTTTAATTTCCAGGTCTGGTTTTACGGAATCAGGTGTAAAGCTTGCAAAAGAGGCAGGTCTTACACTAATTGGTAGAGCCAAGGGTAAAAGAATGATTATTGCAAATGGAATTGAAAGAGTTGTGTTTGATACAGACATCAAAGATGTAAATAATAAGGATGTGATGTCTGCCCAAAGATCTCTAATTAATTAAAGGTTATATAATTTGGAAAAATCAAAAGAAATAATCCCATGCGTTATTTTGGCTGGAGGAAAAGGCAGAAGAATGGGAGGTAAAGAAAAGGCTTTAATAGAACTATTAGACCGACCACTATTATCCTATATTTTAGAAAAAGTTTCAGGCAAAGTTGCCCCAATAGCTCTCAACATTAATAGTAATATTGAGAAATTTGAAAAATTTGGTTACGACATAATTCAAGATCCAATAAAAGGACATTTAGGACCTCTCTCGGGAATTTTAGCGTCTTTATGCTGGGCAAAAGAAATTAAAAAAGATTGGGTAATGACACTACCATGCGACACCCCTTTTCTTCCTAAGAACTTAGTTAAATCTCTAGTCAAAGCTAAAGATGAAAACCCAGATGCTGAACTAATTATAGCTAAATCAAGAGGATTTAATCATCCAGTAATTGCCCTTTGGAAAGCTGATCTCAATAATAAGTTATTAACAGCATTAAAAGAAGGCATCCGTAAAATAGATATTTTTACTGCACAATTGAATAAAGCTTATGTAGATTTTGATAGTCTAGATGATTCAGATTTTGATCCCTTTACAAATTTAAATTCTCCTCATGACCTCATTATAGCTCAACAAATTCTAGGCAAATTACCCCCTTTATTTGGTTTAGCAGGATGGTCAGGGTCAGGTAAAACAACCTTGTTGACTAAACTAATACAGAATTTTACAAAAATTGGAATTAATGTTGGAACCTTAAAACATGCTCACCATAAATTTGATATAGATAAGCCAGGAAAAGATTCTTATAATTTAAGAAAGTCTGGTGCAAGACCAATTATTATTTCTTCAAAAGAACGGTTCGCCCTTATACAAGAAAACGACGAACATGAAGAAAGAAGTTTGTTTGAGATGTTAGAAATGTTTTCAAAAAAACCCCTAAGAAAATGTGATATAATAATTGTTGAAGGTTATAAAAATGAAAATATTCCAAAACTTGAAATTCATAGATCAGAAATACGCAAACCGTTACTTTTTGAGGATGATAAAAATATTTTTGCCATTGCGTCTGACAAACTCATAGAAACAAGACTACCCTTGTTTGATTTAAATAACATCAATTCTATAACAGATTATTTAATTCAAAAATTCAAAATCTCTTAAAATATCTTTGGAGACAATAATGGAAGAAAATAGAAATAATATTAAGCCTAAATTTTTAAATCTTTGGCCAACTCAATTTATGGAAATGTCACTCCCTGGTCATGAAACGGCCAACCCTGTCATCGCAGATATTGTTTTATCTAATAATGCAGATGAAGATAACATGACAGAAAATTATGTATCTCAAAATATTTTGAATATGGATCACCCAGCTATGTATTGGTTAAAACAATGCCTTGATCGCGCAATATATGATTACGCTATACAGTCTGGAATCAATTATGAATTAAAATGGTCTGTCCAAGGATGGGGAAATGTCAATATGAAGGGAGACTATCATAACCTTCACAATCATCCTCATTCATGGTTATCTGGAACATACTATATTAATGTCCCAGATCAATCTGATGCTGAAATTTTTCGATCAGATTTAAATCCAGCATCTATAAGTTTTTTTGACCCTAGACCACAAGCTAACATGAATTCTATAAAAGGAGATAAACAGGTAGACCCAGAACATAGAGTTTTACCTAAATCTGGAGACTTATTATTGTGGCCTGCATTTATACACCATTTAGTCCACCCCAATATGTCTAACTTTCCTAGAATATCTATTTCGTTTAATGTAATTGTTAAATGGGATAACTCTTTAATTCCAGAATAATAAAGTTTACAAACCCCTGTAATCAAAAGGATAGAATTTTAAAAAATCTCCTTTTGAGACAGTTTCAGCTTCTAAGGGAATTTCAACTATACCATCTGCACCAGTAAGAGACGAAATAACACCAGCTCCTTTTCTACCATGAAGATAGATAAAAGATCTCTGGTCTTTGTTAATAATTTTTGCTCTTAAGAATTCTGCTCTTCCATTTCGTTTCTGATGATCAAATCCAGATGGCAGTTTAAAACTAAGTGGGTCCCAATCAGTGCCTCCTGCAAGCTTCATAAGAATAGGATTGATAAGTAATTTTGTACACACAAACGCTGCCACTGGATTTCCAGGCAAGCAAAAGATAATTTTTTTACCCAACATACCAATTGCCATTGGTTTCCCTGGCTTCATTGCTAGTTGCCATACCAAACATTTAGCGCCAATATCCTTAAGTGCATTTTGAGTATGATCTTCTATTCCATCTGAAGCGCCACCTGAAGAGATAACAACATCACTTTTTATCAAAGCTTCTGCATATTTTTCAGCTAATTGTGTCCTATTATCTTTAACAATCCCCAAGTCCAAAACTTTTAAATAATGAATACTAAGCAAAGACGTTAGCATTGGTTTATTTGAATCAAAAATCTGACCTTTTAGTTTATTTTTTGATAATGGATCTATTAATTCATCACCCGTAGAAATTATAGATACAGAAAGTTTTTTATAGACTTCAATATCGCTATTTCCTGAAGCAGCCAATTGCCCTATATCAGCTGCATTCAATAATTTTCCTTTTTCTACAACAATTTCACCTTTTCTTAAATTTTCGCCAACAGGTCTCATGTTTTGATTCTTTTTTATAATATCTCTAATTATAACCTCATCACCTACTCTATTACACTTCTCATGCATAATAATAGTATCAATTCCTCTTGGCATAACTGCTCCGGTGTAGATTTCTATAGTCTCCCCCAAACCTACTTCCTTATCAAAAGGATGCCCTGCTTTTGCTACACCTATGACTTTAAATTTTGTTTTTGGGTTATCAAAATAAGTTTTTGACGATATCCCATAACCATCAACAGCTGAATTATTAGTTGATGGCAAATTAAGTTCACTTTGTATTAAATTACAACTAATTCTCATTAAAGATTTTTGAAGAGTTACTTTTGTTTTACCTTTTAAGATATTTATAGAATCCAAAAGTTTTTTTCTGGCAATCTCTATAGTTGTTAGTTCATCAGACATTAGGAGCTAATTTAATTTATTATGATTTAAGTATAAAAATTCTTGGATTAATTCTTTATCGATAGCAAAATTTACCCCTGCATCAATATCTGCTTCCTTTGTATAAATAGCATCTACCATTCCTTCTAATTCACCATTCATATTTATTAATGGCGCTCCAGAAGACCCAGGGTTAACAGCTGCATCAGTTTGAATAAAATTTTCTATTTCATTAAAACCAATACCTTTTCTATTTACCCCCGAAACTATCCCACAAGATAAACTTTGACCTAAACCAAAGCTGTTCCCAATAACACAAACTTCATTACCATTTTGAATTTTTATTTTTGATATTTTAATTGGAATGCCTTTTTGAGTAGATTTTAATATGGCAATATCGGTTTTATAATCGATAAGAATAATTTCTACTTTTTCAGACTTACCATTGTAATTTTCTATTTCAACTATCTTAGAATCTCTGATCACATGAGCGGCAGTCATAATATGATTTGAAAGAGAAGCATCATTCCCGTTAGCAGAGATAAAAAACCCAGTACCTGCAGGTGCAGTTCCTTTAGGAGCACCAAAGCCAGGTTTATTATAACCAGGCCATGTAGGTAAGACAATCACTGTAGATTTATAAGCATTTTTCCAAGCGTTTGAAGCTTCATGTGCTGTAGCACTAATCGAAAATATATTAATAAATAATAAGTATACTAAAACACTAATTTTTGTTTTCATTTAATATATTTAGTCATACTTTATTTTATAATCTTACATTTACACTAGACATTACGTTGGCTGTGTCCATTCCAGTACTCATTAATATATAATATGCACCCACACCTACAATTATTGCGCATACACTACTCATTAAAACCATTTTCATTTGTTCCTCCGTATTTAGTTTGTAGCTCTTTTTAAAAACATAACAAGATCTTTTCTATCTTGTATTCTTTTCATTCTTTGTATAGGCATTTTAGTACCAGGAGTAACCTTGTCAGGACCCTCATCGAATAGCCTATTTATTGTGTTCTCATTCCATATTATATCTGAATTAATTAAAGCTTCGGAATATTTATACCCTTCTAAAGTTCCAGCTTGCCTTCCAAAAATTCTATAAAGTGTTGGTCCAGCTCTTTTCTTACCATCTTTTACAAGAGTATGACAAACACTACATTTTCTGGCAAATTGTTTTTCACCATTGCTAACCTCTACTTTTGGATTAAATCTACGTGCAGGCCCTGGTCTATCTAAAAATTTAGGTGGAAAATCGAAAATTTGCCATCTCGTTAGAAAATCATCTAACCCAGCAACTATCAATGATGAATCTTTTGGAAATAAGATGTTATCCCAAATTGGTCCATTTACAGCATTAAAATCTCTCACAAGTGACCAATTTTTTGTATCTAGAATAATCATTCGCCCCTTTGCGTTTCCAAAACTAATCATGTTTTCATCCTTCAAATAATACATTGATAGAATTGGCACTCTATCATTTTTAATTTTCAAGATTGTTTGGTCAGCATCAAACCTGTTTATTGTGATTTGTCCATCTGTAGAACCAAAGGCTATAAAATTATCTTTTTCATCAATTTCAAATTTAGATATCCCCCAACCATTTTTAATAAGTGGTCTTAAATATTCACCTGTTTTTGCTTTCCATAATTTAATTTCACCATCATAACCTGAGCTATATATAAAATTATTATCCGCAGAATATTTAACAGAGTAAACAGGGCCTTTATGTCCACTAAGCGACATTATTTTCTTTCTTTTTAATATATCCCATACACCAATAGTGCCGTCCCAGCTAGCCGATAAGAGATTTTTACCGTCTTTTGAAAAATCTAAACCTGCTATTTTACCTCTATGAACACCTAATTTTATTGGTTGAATTTCTTCTACATTGTTTGCCACCTCGTCAAGAGGCCATAATAAAACATAATTATCATCACCACCCGATACTAAATATTTACTATCTGGAGAAAATTTAACTACATTTACTGCAGCATCATGACCGATCAATGTTTTTTTTTCATTTATAGGATTTAAGTCCCATATAACTACTGAGTAATCAAAGCTAGCACTAGCCATCAGTTTATTATTTGACGAAACTGCTAATCCTTTTACTGGTCCACCATGGGCTGTAAACTGTTCAATTGCTATAACAGTTTTGTTGACTAAAAAAAAAGAGATTAAAATTATAAATACAATCTTAATCTCTTTATTTAAATTTTTTAGTCTTTTCATTTTCAAGTAGGTTAATTTACTCGGCTGGTTCTGGATTACTTTTCTTCTTTTCATCCATTTCTTTTACCCATAAATTATGGTGTTCTTTTGCCCAGTTTCTATCTACTTCTCCACTATTCATTGCATCAATTGCACCTTCCATACCCACTGAACCAATATAAATATGCGCAATAATCATTATCATAAGGCCAAGTGAAACAATTCCATGCCAGACTTGGTTATATTGTTGCTCTTGAAGTGCTGTAAGGTCTGTAGGTAAATTAAGTCCTAATACATTCAACAATGCAAAAGTGTCAGCAAACATTGTTGTCTGAAATGGAAACATCAATGCGATACCTGACATGCTAACGGATAATCCACCTATCATGGTGATCCAGAAAATCATTTTTTGACCAGCGTTAAATTTTTTAGCTGGTGGATGCATACCAGCTTTAAAAATACCGCCACCCATCTTAAGCCATTCCCAGTCAATTTTTGATGGAATATTGTGACGTACCCATAATATGAAAGCCAATGCAAGCCCCAGCATAAAAGAGAAAGCTAAATAATTATGTATGTATTTTCCACCAATTGTAATTGCCGTGAAAATCTCTGGTCCAAATATAGGTAGTAAAACATATTTACCATAAATTAAATTTAAGCCTGTAAGCGCCAGTAGAACAAAAGACCCTGCCATTAACCAGTGTGCAAATCTATCTATTGCAGCAAACCTTAAAATAGTTTGTCCTGCCAAACCAGTCTCAACTTTAATCTTTCCTCTATACATATAAAATGCAAATAATAGTCCAATTATTCCAAGCAATCCAAGACCACCATACAAAGAAACCGGTCCATTTCTTATGGCTCTCCAATTATCACCTTCTGATTGGATCATGACTGCAGATAGTTCATCTTTCATCTGAGTTGACCCAGCATTACCTGTTCTAATATATCTCCACAAATCCGCATCTGATTTTAAGCCTAAAGTTTTTCCAGGAACTTCGCCGCTGACTTGTGCTATTGACACGCTAGGATTTGATATGAACGCTAGATTAATTACAAATATCATCATAAATGTAACAAGTAACTTTCTAAACATGCATTTTACTCCTTATCAAAATTATTAATAACTTCGTTGTCTTGATGTATGCATTTTAAGGTTATATACCTGATCTTTTGTAAGAGTATTATCTTTTTTACCTAGATATACCCCCTTCTTATAATTCAGTATTCTACCTTGCTCAGTTTCTTTACATGAGCTTAAAAGCAAAGAACTAATGAGTATTGATATAATTAAAAAAAATTTATTTATCTTAATCATAATTTTTACTCCGAAATATTTGGAATTAAAGAATCAAAAAAGGCGGATAAAAATCCGCCTTTTTATAAATAAGATTTAGCCTTTTAGTTGGTAAGCAGTGCCCCAACCCCAAGCTCCTGATCCAAAGCCACGCGCAACTACTCTTTCTCTAAAAATATTTGCTACTTCGTCGCCATCTCCAGCTAATAATGCTTTGGTTGAACACATTTCTGCACATGAAGGTAATTTACCCTCAGCTAACCTGTTGCGACCATATTTTTGGAACTCAAGTTCTGACATGTCTGCCTCAGGACCGCCTGCACAGAAAGTACACTTGTCCATTTTTCCTCTTGAACCATAATTTCCTGCTTGAGGAAATTGTGGAGCTCCAAATGGGCAGGCATAAAAGCAATAACCACATCCAATACAAAGGTCTTTAGAATGCAATACAACGCCTTCATCAGTTTGATAAAAACAGTCGACAGGGCACACAGCCATACACGGAGCATCTGAACAATGCATACATGCAACTGATATTGACCTTTCTCCAGGCTTACCATCTTGGATTGTTACAACTCTTCTTCTATTAATTCCCCATGGAACCTCATGCTCATTTTTACATGCTGTCACACAGGCGTTACACTCAATACATCTTTCTGCATCGCATAAAAATTTCATTCGTGCCATTTTTAAGCCCTCCTTAAGCTAGTTCAATTTCACACAAGGAACATTTAGTCTCTTGCATCTGAGTTACTGAGTCATATCCATAGGTCATAGCTGTATTAGCTGCTTCACCTAACACATATGGATCGGAGCCCTCTGGATATTTAGACCTAAGGTCTTTACCTTCCATGTGACCACCAAAGTGAAAAGGTAAGAAAGCTACACCTTTAGCAACACGCTCTGTTACCATAGCCATAACTTTAATCCTTGCACCCTCTGGAGTTGCCACCCAAACCATTGCACCATTTCTTATGCCTTTTGAATTCGCATCAAATGGATTAATTTCAACAAACATGTCTTGTTGTAATTCGGCTAACCATGGATTAGATCTGGTTTCATCTCCACCACCTTCATACTCAACCAATCTTCCTGATGTAAGAATAATTGGATATTTAGCAGAATGGTCAACATCTTGAATAGACTTATATAAAGTAGGTAATCTATACGCCATTCTGTCTGAATATGTTGGATAGTCAGCCACTAAATCCCTTCTTGATGTATATAATGGCTCTCTATGTAACGGAACAGGATCAGGGAATGTCCACACTATCACTCTAGCTTTAGCGTTTCCAAAAGGGGCACAACCATGCTTGATAGCTACCCTTTGAATACCACCTGATAGGTCAACTTTCCAGTTAGCTTTATCACCGCCAACTTTATCGATAGCTGCTTTTTCGTCAGCAGTTAGGTCTTTATCCCATCCTAATTTCTTTAGCATAGCCATAGTGAATTGTGGATATCCATCTTTAATTTCAGATCCAACAGGATATGAACCTTCAGCTAATAAATTATTACCTTCATGTTCAACGCCAAATCTTGCTCTGAAGCAAAGTCCACCTTCAGCCACTGGCTTTGATGTATCATAAAGAAGTGGCGTACCTGGATGCTTCATCTCTGGATTTCCCCAACAAGGCCAAGGTAAACCATAATAGTCACCATCCACTTCACTACCTACAGCTTGAAGTGTTGTCCTATCAAAAACATGTTGGTTTTTCATATGAGCCTTAAGTCTTTCAGGTGATTGACCTGTGTAACCTATTGTCCACATACCACCGTTAAACTCTCTAGTAACATCTTCAATTAAAGGTTCATCATTCGTTACCTTAATTTTTCTAAACATACGATCTGCAAAGCCAAATTTCTTTGCAAACTTGTATATAATTGTATGATCAGGTAAGGAATCAAATGAAGGATCAATAACTTTTTCTCTCCATTGAAGTGATCTATTTGAAGCGGTAACAGATCCATATGTTTCAAACTGAGTTGTTGATGGAAGCAAATACACACCATCAGTCTTATCAGAGAGAACAGCAGAAACTGTTGGATATGGATCAATCACAACCATAAGGTCTAACTTCTCCATTGCAACTTTCATCTCTTTCATTCTTGTTTGAGAGTTAGGTGCATGTCCCCAGAAAACCATTGCTTTTAGATTATCTGGCTGCTCAATATTATCTTTATTTTCAAGAACACCATCAATCCATCTTGATACAGGTATTCCTTTTTGGTTCATAAGACTCTTAGTTTTACCGTCTTTACCTTTTATAGAAGCAAATCTAGCTTTCAACCAATCATAGTCTTCTTCCCAAACCCTTGACCAGTGCTTCCATGCTCCTGCAGATAAACCATAATATCCAGGCAATGAATGAGACAAGATACAAAAGTCAGTAGCGCCTTGAACATTATCATGTCCACGGAAAATGTTAGCACCACCACCAGCAGTACCCATATTACCGAGAGCTAATTGAAATGCACAGTAGGCTCTTGTATTATTATTACCATTAGTATGCTGCGTTCCACCCATACACCATATAAATGTACCAGGTCGATTATTTGCCATGATTTTAGCAACTCTTTTTAACTGTGACCCAGGAACTCCAGTGACTCTTTCTGTTTCTTCAGGATTCCACTTTTTAACTTCAGCTCTTATGTCATCCATTCCATAAACACGCTGCCTAATGAACTCCTTATCTTCCCATTTATTTTCAAAGATATGCCACATAATTCCCCAGATTAACGCAACATCAGAACCAGGACGAAATCTTACAAATTCGTCAGCATGCGCTGCAGTTCTAGTAAATCTTGGATCACAAACAATTAATGGAGCATTATTCTGTTCTTTTGCTTTCATTAAATGCATTAGTGAAACAGGGTGTGCTTCCGCTGGATTTCCACCAATAACAAACATAGCTTTTGAGTTATGTATGTCATTATAGGAGTTAGTCATAGCACCATAACCCCATGTATTAGCAACACCTGCAACAGTAGTTGAGTGACATATTCTAGCTTGGTGATCACCATTATTTGATCCCCAATAAGCATAAAATTTTCTAAATAAATATGACTGCTCATTATTAAACTTTGCAGAACCTAACCAATAAACAGAATCTGGACCTGAAGACGTTCTTATAGCTTCCATTTTATCGCCAATTTCGTTTATGGCATCATCCCATGACATACGGGTCCATTTACCACTAACGAGCTTCATAGGATATTTCAATCTTCTTTCACCACTTGCAGTTTCACGAACTGAAGCACCTTTAGCGCAGTGAGCGCCTAGATTAATTGGACTATCCCAACCTGGCTCTTGACCTGTCCATACACCATTTTGAACCTCAGCCATGACAGTACATCCAACAGAACAGTGAGTACACACAGTCTTCTTCATAGATACTGCAGCGTTTGATGCCGAAGCTTGAGCTGGTTTTACATTTGCACCAGAAAGAGCAGCCGCAGTAGCTAGGCCACCAACTGCTAGCCCGGAGCCTTTCAAAAAGGCACGTCTATCAACAACTTTTTCTGTAACTTTACCAATGAAAGATGAAGTTTGGGAGCCTATCGCCACCCCTTTCGCCTTCTTTCTAAGCATAGTATTCCTCCTAAAAAATTAAAATTAAAATCTTGCGGTTTCGTAATAAGTTTTTACATGCTTTGTTTTCTGGTAGCCTGAACCAGTAGTATTCATAGTATCGCTAGCTGAAGCTGTCTTTGAAACTGTTGCAGCAACCGTAACGCTTGCCGCTGTAACAGCAGCTCCTCTAAGAAACTCTCTTCTAGTATTTTTAGATTTATCAATCTTCATTTTACACTCCTTAAAAGTAGTTCAACTATTTGAACTAATGAAACAGGGGCCAATCGCTACCCCGTAACATCCATTGAGAACGACGAACGTTCTATTTCCATAAATTCTCTTCCTATAGTTCCTATTGGCGAGTAAAATACCGCAATTCTAGAACTCTCAATATCCCTCATCAGCAAATCAACCCAAGGGGCTAAGTGCTTGTTAAAAAAATCTTTTTGTTCTCCGATGGAGAATTTTTTTGAAAACTTACCCAGAATCAATCCAGACATCATATCAAATAGACTAGCTATATGATCCTCGGGTTCCTTAACATTTTCGGCTAACTGAATACCTATTTCTTTCATATCATTTCTAAGTTTTGCCAAAGGTTTATCTTTTAGAAAACCAGTAAGGTAGTATGATGCAAAAGGAAGTATTTCACCTCTGCCAACACCAATAAAAATTCTAACATATTCGTCTCTAATAGTTGGGAGATCTAAAGAAGAGGCTAATTTAGAAAGAGTTTTAATTGATTTTCCAATAGGGGATTCATCTGATTCTAACTTAGTTAACTGATTAACCAACTCTGCGCTTGGCTCAGCCCTAAGAAGATTAGCTAAAAATGAATACATATCAGCCCTAAGCTGATCTTCATTATTAATTATATTTAAATTTTCTGCAGTTTGAGTGCTCAAAATAATCCCCCAATAATACTATTTACTAAACTTTACAAAAAATAAAGTTTTTTTTACTTAATTTGTTAAGTTAAATTTTTTATTCTGTATAATTCAAATTATATAAAATTAGTTATAATATTTTTTCTATTGCCTGGGTGTGAAAGTCATCATTTTGGGTCTAGGCTTTTTTAAATCCTCATTTATCAACAATTCTTCTTCTATTTGATAAGCATTATGCAAATTGTCGTGCTTATTACCCTCAACTTCTTTTTTAACTTCTGTGCTTCCATGTTCTTCATTGTCTACGTTATCAGCTTTTTTTATTTTTTCTTTTGAGTTTGTTTTTTTACTAGCTTTTGTTTTTGACAATTCTTCTTTTTTTATTTCTTTTTTATCATTTTCATCTTCTTCACCTTCATCATCTTGACTTTCCAAAAGCTCTGAAAGGTACCCTTTGCCAACTTGATATGCTGTTTGCATACCTTCAACAACGGTTGCAGCATCAGTAAAGTCTTCATGATAATCATTAATTTCTGCATCTGCAAAACGTATAATTGGATTCAGTTTCCAGACTCTTCTAAGAGCAATTTGACGAAGTCGATCAGGAACGCCTTTTTTAAAAAAAACATCAAGGCCTTTTTCTTTTTTAATTTTTTCTGGATTCGGCAACTTAAATTTTTCTAACAGTTCATCGTCATTAAGATCCTCATATTCACCTTCATCTTCTTCAACTAGAGAAGTTTCCTTTTCTTTATTTTGTTCTAAGGAATCTTTTTTTACTTCAGAGTTATCTTTTATATTATTTCTAGCTTTTCTTTTAGACCATCTAGAAATAAAATTATCACTCAAATTTTCTTCTTTATCTTCCATTAATAATCTCTGCTAATTGTAAATATTCTTCTTGTTTAGACGAAAATCTCCACCTCTTCTGACATTTTCATCAACATTTTTTTTGTCTCGCTTCCTTTTCTTAAACTCTTCAGGATGAAAATGAAAGTTAACAAACTTTTCTAAAAGTTCAGCTATTGGGCCATATAATGGAATCTTCTCTATCCTATCTTCACCACAGTCTTCGTAGTCCTGGATATGATAAGGAGACAAAGAAACTTCTGCTAAATGTACATCAACCAAATCCTCAGATGATTTTTCTTCTTTCTCATCTGACTTATCTATTAAATCTCCATCCCTTAAAACAATGTAAACTGAAGGATCTGATGATTGAAGATTTTCTGCATATCCCTCAGCTTCAGCACGATGAAGGTCAATTGAAGCATCGGCAACATATAAGTTTTTGTTATGACTATCATAGGTTTTAATATCATTTAGTAGTGGGTAAATTCTTACATCATTAATTGGAGGATAGCCTTCTCCACTTGATACATTCAGAGGAATCAAGTCATTTATAACCCATTTATGACTCTCCCAAATATTTTCTATTTCTTGTCTCTCAAGAATAATTCTAACAGCATAAAGAAGGTGTTTTTTACTCTCTAAATTTTCCATAAGTCTCTCAGCAAAAATACTTTGCAACACAAATTAAGTTAACAATGTAGCAATATAAAAAACTAAAAAACAAATTAAAAATTTTTATATCATTAGAAAAAAATTGACAATTGATGCAATATAACTCTTTCATGCAATAATCTTTGGAGAATGAATCTTGGATATTGATAATAACAAAGTATTAATTTGCAATTGTGAAAATACTATGGAGATAGATGGTGAAGCTATTAGCAAAGCCTGTAGCTCTGCCTCAAAATGTGACGTGTACGACAATTTATGCGGTACACAATTGGATTTAGTATTAGAACAACTTAAAACCACAAAAGAAAATAATAAAAACTTATTTATAGCTTGCACTCAAGAACAACACACTTTTGAACAACTTGCAGAAGAAAATAACCTTGATGCACCTAAAACTTTCAATATCAGAGAATATGCAGGATGGTCGAAAGAAAATAAAAATTTAACTCCCAAAATTAGCTCACTTATTAATTCATCAATAAAAAGCACAAAACAAACCCCTAGCCTGACTATAGAATCTTCTGGAAGATGCTTTGTCTATGTTGATGCTTCAAATGGCGATGATTCATTAGAAATTGCAGCTGATTTTTGTCAAAAACTATCTTCTCATTTAGGTGTTACGCTGATGATATCTAATGACAAAGGAGATTTTTTTACAGAAACTAAAAATTTTAAAATAACTAAAGGTTCCATAAAAAAAGCACAGGGATATTTTTCCAAATTTAAAATTGAAGTTAGTGATTTTTCAGAAATATTAAAAAGTAGTAAATCTAGTCTAGAGTTTGGGGAATTTTTTAAAGCTGTTGATACAGAATGTGACTTAATAATAGACCTTAGCGAAAACCCACCTATGTTTACAGGTGATCACAAGAGAGATGGATATTTTAGGGGTAGCACCAATAGCCCAAGTGATCTATTAAATATTTTCACCAAAGCAATTGATATGATAGGTCAATTTGAAAAACCTATTTATGTAGATTTTAATGAAAACCTATGCGCACATTCAAGAAACAATAAAACAGGATGTACAAAATGTTTAGACGTGTGTCCAGCAGGAGCCATTCAATCAATAGGTGACATTGTTTCTGTTGATCCAGGAATATGTGGTGGATGTGGTTTTTGTGGCTCTGTCTGTCCATCCGGGGCAATTCAAACAAATTATCCTAGTCTAGATATAGTACTGAATTCATTATCAGATCTAAATAATCAATTTTTAAAAGCTGGAGGACAAAATCCTTCACTAATCTTGTTTGATTTAGAATTTGGGAATGAAATGATTAACCTTATTTCAAGACATGGCAAAGGTCTACCAGCTAATTTAATACCTTATGGAATGCACTCAGTTGGGAGAGTTGGGCATGATATATTGGTGTCTACTATAGCTCTTGGTTTCAAAAAAATATTTATACTCACAAATCCTAAAAACAGTGATGAATATACCTTTTTACCTCATCAGGTTGACCTTGCAAACTCACTGCTTTCAGGTATTGCTAAAAATAATACCAATTCAATCCATATTATTGAAGAAAACGATCCTGATAAAGTGGAACTTAAAATTTACGAAAAAGATGGATATACAAAAATCAAATCTTCTCCCTTTGTTGCACTTGGTGCTCCAAGAGGAATTTTAAGAGCTGGAATGCAGGGCTTGTCCAAATCAAATAACAATAAAAATTCTATCATAGAACTACCAGAAGGGTCACCATATGGTAAGGTAGACGTTAATCTTGATAGTTGTACAATATGTTTATCATGCGTGAACGCATGTCCTGCAGGGGCACTACAAGACAACCCTGATTCACCACAATTATTATTTAGAGAGGACGCATGCTTGCAATGTGGTATCTGTGTCGCAACATGTCCAGAAAAAGCTATTTCACTTATACCACAATTTAATTTAAATGACGACGCCATGTCTGCGAAAGTTATAATAGAAGATCAGCCTTTTGATTGTATAGAATGTGGTAAAACTTTTGGGTCCACTAAATCAATTGAAAGAATTATAGACCGTCTCTCTTCTCATTCAATGTTTGAAGAAGATGGAAGAACCCAAATGCTCAAAATGTGTGAGGACTGCAGAGTTGGTGCGATGTTTGCTCAAAAAGATAAAATGCTTGAGGCCAAGGAAAGACCAAATCCAAGAACAACTGATGATTATTTAAAAAAAGATTAAGATAAATCAGCTAAAGGCAGGTTTGTTAATAAGTTCTGAGGTTTAAACTTTATTTTTGATTTATCATTCATTGCTAAACCTAAATAAACAGGCTTATTTACCATTGTTTTTACAAACCCATCTTGAGCTTCAAGTTGAAACAAACATAATATTTGTTTAAGCCTTTGTTCAGAAACCTCTAAGCCTTTGTAAAGGTCATTTAATATAGAGTTTGAGTCGCTCTCAAGACCTAAATGCCATGACCATCTCTCATCTTCAATTTTTTGCATTGATTTAATAGATGTCTCTATTGACAAAAAGTGTGATATCCATTTTTCCATGACCCTTGCTAAAGCCTCCAAACCAGGCTTTGTGTATGCCAAGTCAATAGAAGTATCAAATTTATCCGACCTTTCCCAATAATTATCAGCTGTACTCTCTCTTAAGATGTCAATATCAACCTCTAACTGTTTGGGATCATTCCTGGCTGGGTTTCTTTGTTCTGCCTGTGCCTCAACAGTTAATTCGTCAGCGACCATGATTTCGTCTTCAGCTATTGTTACCACCTGAGTTCTAAAAAATAATTCAGAAGCTCTTACTTGCAATGCGTAAGGACAATCATTAAGAATGTTTCTTAAAATTATCTGAACTACTTGATCAATAAAAAGTGGAGGAAAATCTATCTCTTTGCCTCTTGCTATTGCTAAATAGGCTGAGTCTAAAGTTGGGTAATGAGACAAAAAATCTCTGAAACGCAGAATGACCTCATAATTAAAAATTACATCTTTATCTTTAATTTTTTGAAGATCATTTTTTTCTATATTAACAAAAGGATTGTCGATTAACCTTTTATGTAATTCTATTTCAGCTGGACACGATTCCTCAATTGGTGCCACTTCAGGCCTATAGAAATAGGCTCTCATAAAATCTTCAGTTGGAACAAGATGTCCTTCGTTGTTTTTGTCCAGCAAATGCCAGCCAGATGTTAGCCAAAAATCTTTATTGATCATTATAAATAATCTTCCTCTATGTTTGATCTTCCTCTACGACAGTCCAAATTTTTTGTTCAGCACAAGATTCTGCCTTTGGTAAGTTTCTATACTTTTCCTTAATTCCTTCTTTTGTCCATTCTCTTGAAATGCTTAAAAGACTACCCTTTTCATGATCTTTACATAGCTCTAACATTAAACTTATTTCTTCAGATGCTGCGTTTGTAGCAATTTCTTTTGTTGGAGCTCCATATTTATCCATTAAAAATTGACTAAGATCATTTTTTAGTTCCTCTAAATCTTCTGCACTCACACTCACTAGGCTAACTAATGTAGAATAGCCAAAAGTTTTACATCCCATAAATCCATTTGAAAAAGCTTGTTTAACCTTCCCTTTAAGATCTTCTGGTTCTAAATTATAAAAATTAAAAGTTCCTACAACCGCAAGCTCTCCTTCTTCTGAAGCCAAGGGAAATATATTTAAATCTGACTTATCAAAGCGTATTGTTCTTGCAAATTTCATGTTAAATTAATATCTCCAATTTCTTTTAAAACTTCAGTTGGAGACAAGAAAAGTTCTTTTTCATTTAATTTTACTATCGCGAGCCCGTTTTCATCTAAACCTACCCAAGACACCTCTTGATCACCCTTAATAGTAATTATCTTTGATTCTTCTCTTCTCTTATTCCAGGCTTCAGCCACTGGCTTGAAGCCATCATCTTCCCATTGACTTATCCAGGCTAAAAAATGTCTGGACAAGGATTCTATAGCTCTTGTTCTGGATATATACCCAGCCCCTTCATCGGCAAGTGAAGTTATGTCAGGCCTTATCTGAGTTTCATCTTCTTGAAGATTATTATTTAACCTAAGCTTAATACCCACTACAAGCCAGTCTGGTATTTTATTATCATCAGTAGATGGTGAAACTTCAATTTTAACAAGCCCAGCTTCACCTCTGTTTAAAAAAACAATACCTGGATAGGAGAAAGTTACAGCAACCTCTGGCGGAGCTAGAGCCCCTATAGAATCGCTGGCAGCTACCATCAAGACGTATAATATCTGATTACATTTTATTTTTATTACCTCTGGTATTAAAACCACTGCAATCTCGACATATTCTAGATTTTCTGAATAAAAAACTGTTCCGGCATCACTTTTAGAGGCGGCTGCAATAGCTTTGGTAAAAACATCAACTTTTTCTGGGACAGCTATTGGAGTTAAAATTGGTGGCAATAGAGGTGGATCATCATCATTTGCCGGATCTGGCTCATAATATAAACTCATTTTAATTCCTCTTCATCTAATTTAATAGATTTGATAATGGTTTTAGCCATAGTTCTGTAATTAATAGATTGTATTGATTCAGGATCAGAAATTATAATCGGCACACCAGAATCTGATCCTTTTCTTACTTCAGCAGAAATTGGAATTTCTCCTAACAAATCTATATTTCGTTTTTTTGCCTCTATTTTGACGCCTCCTTCTCCAAAAATATGATCTACCCTACCACAATCAGGGCAAGACCAGTAAGACATATTCTCTATCATTCCTAGAACTGGAACGTTTGCTTTTTGAAACATAGTCAAAGCTTTTACAACGTCTAATAAAGCTATATCTTGGGGCGTCGAAACAATAATGGCTCCCGCTAGATTTACTTGCTGTGCTAATGATATTTGAATGTCTCCAGTCCCTGGAGGAAGATCAATGACAATTACATCTAAATTACCCCAAGCAACTGAATTGAGCATTTGAGTTAGAGCGGATTGAACCATAGGCCCCCTCCAAATCATAGCAGTATCATCTGGGACAAGAAGACCCATAGACATCAAGCTGATTCCAAAATTTTGAAGTGGGGCAACCATATCCCCACCAACAGAAGCTGGTCTCCCACTAACACCTAACATCCTTGGTTGAGAAGGGCCATATACATCAGCATCCAAGAGGCCAACACTATAACCTTCTAATTTTAGCGCTATAGCTAAATTAACTGATGTTGTGGATTTCCCGACTCCTCCCTTACCAGAACCCACAGCTATAAATCTCTTAACATTACTTTCAAGTACTTTTTCAGTCATGTTGTCACTGGATTCGACTTTAGTTTGCTCACCTTTATTTTCATGGGCAGTAACGACGACAGTAGCACTAGTTACACCATCAATTTTTAAAAGTTTTTGTTGAGCCAACTTTCTAACGGGCTCCATTGAAGCTCCCCTATGGACAGGCACTTCCAGAGTTACAGCTATATTAGTATCTTTAATGGTTATGTTATTAATAAAACCAAGAGAAACTATATCATTCGATTGCGAAGGGTCCTTAACTTCTTTTAAAATACTTAATACTAGCTCTTTTGTGATTTTAGTCATTGTTTTTAGGAAGTAACAAAGTAGCATTAATAAAATGATTAAAATCTAATTCATCTATTTTTATTTTAGCTGTTATATTTATAGTTGAATCATGGCTCAACTCACCATTTTCTATCTTTTTTTTAATTAGGTTTTCCAGCTCCTTGTGAGTAGTTACTCCTAAGTTTTTAAGAAATTTTCTATAACTTATTTCTGATTCAGTCATGTCAGACATTTCTTTCTTATCTTTCATCTTATCTCCTTAAGCTTTTTACTAGTTCATATAAATTTTTATTACAAATTTGGATCTGCCAAATGTTCTCTAAGCATGTCCAAAAATTGCTCTGACATGTGTTTCACATAATCTTCATGGTTATCAATTTCTATAACGTTCTTTCCAACATGTGCAGAATAACGTGCCGCTGCATAAAGCATAATATAATTTAAATCGGTGGACTTAATTGTTTTATTTTTTGTGTTAGCAAAAGTTATAAAATGATCAGCAAATTTTAAAAAATTTTTACCATCAAGGATGTCTTGATCTTTAATTTTTTTATCAGAGCTTTCTGGTCGTTCATGCCATTTTGGTAATTTCATAACAAATATATTCCCTACAAATAATAATAAACTACTTTTAAAACATATGATAGCTTACATATTTATCTTTAATTAAAGAAATTGTTTCTTATTTTTTTAAATTTTAAATATAGTTTCAGTGATGATGGAGGATATTGAATGGAAGAGCTTTGGGCATTAACTGCGGCTGAAATTTCTAAACTTTTTAAAGCTAAAGAAGTGTCAGCAGTTGAGATTTGCAATGACACAATTGAACACATCGAAAAGATTAACCCTAAAATTAACGCTATTGTTGTGGATACCTTTGTTGAGGCAAGAAAAACAGCCTCCACGTTAGATAAAAAACTGAAAAATAAAGAAGATTTAGGGTCTCTAGCAGCTGTGCCTGTAACAATTAAAGTTAATACCGACCAAATAGGTTACGCAAGTACAAATGGCCTTCGTATTCAAAAAGAATTAATCGCTACAAAAGACAGTCCCGTAGTAAAAAATCTCAAAAGTTCCGACGCCCTTATTGTCGGAAGAACAAATACACCTGCTTTTAGTATTCACTGGTTTACTAGAAACAGTTTACATGGCCACTCACTTAATCCGCATAATGACAAAATAACTCCTGGAGGATCTTCTGGGGGGGCGGCGGCTGCAACAGCTTCAGGAATGGGGGCAATAGGTCATGGCACAGACATAGCTGGTTCTATTCGTTACCCAGCATATGCATGTGGAATACACGGTTTAAGACCAAGTCTTGGCCGTGTTCCAATGATAAATTATACCACACCAGACAGACATATTGGTGGACAAATTATGGCTGTCTCAGGCCCACTTGCACGCTCAATAGAAGACCTCGAAATTGGATTAAAAGTAATGAGCAGAGAAAATTTTGATGATCCATGGTGGGCACCTATTCCATTTTCATTTAAAAAACCACAGAGGAAAATAGCTTTAATAACAGAAATTGAAGGGTTAAAAGTTGACCCTATTATAAAAAATGAACTGGAAATGGTTGCCAAGAAACTTGAAGAAGCTGGTTGGATAATAGAACAACCTAAGGCTCCTAATTTTCAGGAAGCTGCTAAATTTCAAGCAACTCTATGGCTTGGAGAATTTAGAAGGACTGGTGGGGAAGCCATAAAAAAAGAAAATGACCCTGATGCTAATTTTATTTTTGAACAAATGTCTAGAAGATGCCCAGACACCAGTTTAGAAAGCTTCATGGATGCTCTACAGAATAGGGCTAGGATAAGTAGAAATTGGAATAAGTTTTTTGACGAATATTCTTTGATTTTATGTCCCGTGACTGGAGATCTACCTTTTCCAGATTTAAAAGATCTTGAATCACAAGATTCTTTTGACTTAGTTTTTGACTCTATGCTTCCTCAAATTGCTCCTCCATATTTAGGATTGCCTGGACTTTCTTTTTCTACAAATAAAACACCTTCCAACATACCTTTAGGAGTTCAGTTTATTTCCAGGAAATATAGAGAAGATATCCTATTAGATGTAGGCTATGATTTAGAGCAATTTTTCCCAAAAATATTGCCTGTTTTCCCAAATTAAAAATTAATATTTTGGTTAATAAAAATTCTTGAAAAGTAAGTTTATAACATTGTAATATTTATTAATTAATCACTTGTGAATAATTAATGATGTTTAGATCTAATGTAAAAATAACTTATGCAGAGTCCTGGTTACCGTTACATCATAGATTTTTAATACACACAGTAGAGCTGTTATCCGCAAGAATTTCTCTTGAAAAAAGATATAAAAACTTTATTTCGTTGGCTCATGACAAAAGGGGGACAGAATTATGGAAACACGCTTTAACGTCCATGGGCATTAAGACACCCATTTTAGATCCACTTCCCAAAAGAAGCAAATCCAAAGGACTAATAATAGCTGCTAATCATCCATTTGGAGTTGCAGATGGTGTTTTTTTATCATGGTTTGCATCCACTCTAGATGAAAACTTTAGGGTGATTGCTCATGGAGTTCTCCAACGAGAGCCTATTTTAGCCAGTAATATTCTACCTATAGATTTTAGTAATAGAAAAAATGCAATGAGAGATAATGTTGCAATAAGAAAAAAAGCTATAAATATATTAAAAGATGGAGGCGTTATCGCTATTTTCCCTGCTGGTGGAGTAGCCTGGTCTAGGCGAAAAGGTCAACCTATTGAAGAAGATAATTGGAAACCGATGCTTGGAAGGTTAATAAATGATTCTAAATGTGATGTCATTATTACCAAATTTAACGGACAAAACTCAAAAGCATTCCAAGTTGCATCGAGAATTCATCAAACTATTCGACAAAGTTTATATTTATATGAAATTAAAAAAAGCTTGGATAAACCAATGGAGTTTAAAATATTAAAATATTTTAAAAACCAAAATTTGCCAAAGGTAAACGACAAAGATTTGTCACTTTATCTTCAAAACGAATTAAACAATTCAACTTAGGCATTAAAAAGTTTTCCACCCTTTTTTGAAAGTTCTGGTGGAGGCGTAGGTCTCTTTAAAAATGTATCAACATCCTTAACATCTAAAAACTTATCTCCAGCTTTAACTATTTCTGTGTTTGGTAATTTGTTTATTGGTGTATATTTAGGATGATGATGATCAATAAACGGATTGTTTCTAGCTGCATTATAACAACATAGTAGGGTCCAACGTCTATTTGGTGAATTATTTTTGTCAGATCTATGAAGCGTATTACAATGAAAAAACAAAACATCTCCTGGGTCCATTTCGCAATAAACTAGCTCCAGTTGTTTTTTTGCTTCTTCAACTCTTTTTAAATCAACACCTACTTGGCCACTTTCAAGTAGAGCATGGTCAATTCTACCAAGATTATTAGAACCAGACAAAACCTGTAAACATCCATTTTCCTTTGTGCATTTATCTAAGGCATTCATAACAGTTGCCATTAAAGGAAATAAACAGCCATTATTATACCAGTAACCATAGTCTTGATGCCACTCCCACGCTCCACCCTCATATGGTTCTTTTGCTGTTATTTTAGAGTGATAATGGTAAACTTCTCCTCCTAGCAAATCTTCCATAGTATCAACTATTTTTTCTGACCTTGCCGTAACTCCATATATACTATCATCAGGATGGTTCCATGCCATCATCTTAGTGGTCAAACCTTCTGAATCTTTCCTGTCATATAAATGGTCTCTAATAGCTGGATCTAATTTGGAAGCATTTTGTAAAAGTTTTGTTTCTTCATCATTAAAAAAATTTTTAACAATTACATAACCGTTTTGATGAAAACTTTGTGTTTGATTGTCGTCGAGAAATGAACTCATAATAATAGCCTTTAATAATTATATATATGATATTAATTCATACTTTTTAATAATTGCCAATTCTTATAAGAAGATTTTACATCTGAATCACAAGCGAATGCATCGAAAATCTTTTGTAAGAAAATTAAAAGATCTTTACTAAGTTTATCTTTATTTTTTAACACCTCAATCCAAATTGTCATAGAGCTGTGGACAATAGCTATCGGGATTGGATCAACATTATAAATTTTGCCATTTTGAATATCATTATCAAGTAGATTTAAATTTTTAGAAAACTCAACATGTAAGTCTGATAGATTTTTTAGAATAATTGATGTTGAACCCTCTCTACTGTGCTTCGAATTTGGTTCACTTTCCCATTTTCTATCTAATAAATTTTTTAAGGGTTCAGGTATTTTTTTAATTTTTATTTTTAAATTTTGAAAATCAGTATCTATTGTTTTCAGTAAAGAAATATTATGATCATCATTATTAATTTTAAATTTTTCACCAGATTTGTATGCATTATAAATTTGGTACATTCTTCTTGATGTTTTAATTAACTCAGTCACAGTCAATTTAACAAAAATACTTTTTTTAGAACCTTTAATTATAGTTCTTAAATCTGCCTCAACTTGTTCTCTTTTCTTTTCAGTCATTTTGCTAAAACAAATCTATTTTTTTAGTACAATTGTAAAGAGTATTTTTCATACATAGATCATACATTTCTTTCCCTTTTAAATATTCATCATTATTCATTAAATTTTTTAGCATATTAATATTTTGCTTTGCTCCATTAATGTTTAGGTCCTCTGCTAATTTCCACCACAAATAAGCTCTAGGATAACTTTTGCTAATGCCCTGGCCTTGGTAATACATGTTTCCAAGAAGTAACCTAGACATGGGGTGTTCTCTAAGAGCCGCAAATTTAAATGCTTTAAGAGCCAATTTATAATTCTTTTTAATACCAGACCCTTTCAAGTATGAATGCCCCAAAGCATAACTTGCTAAAACATTACCTTGGTTTGCTGCTAAAAAAAACCAACCAAAAGCTTCATTTAGATTTACCGGGACACCCAAGCCTTTTTTATACATGATACCTAAATTATACTGAGCTTTATCATCTCCTAAATTTGCTTGATAACTTAAGTAATAAAGAGCAGTTTTGTAATCTTTGATTTCTAGAGCTTCGTAGCCTTTAAGGCTATCGTTGGCAAATGAAGCTGAACTAAATTGAATAAACAGCAAAACAAATAATCTAATCATTTAACTAAGGTACCTGATAAAATAAAGTTTAAATATTAAATGTTATAAAATTAAAACCTACAAGTTTTATAATTAAATTCGTATTTTTTAAATAAAGAGATTATAAGGAAAAAAGTTTTTCAAACATTTAGGTTTACCCTTGCCCTCAATTAAAAATATAAGAAATTTTACTAACAACATTCCAAAACCATTAATTGCAATATGCTTAATGATTATATCAGGTTTGTTCTTTGTAATTATGCATAGTGCAGTCAAATACTTATCAAAAGAAGTTCATATTTTTGAAATTGCATTCTTCCGTTGTGCATTAGTAGTATTTGTTTTAGCTCCAATAATTTTTCAACAAGGCAAAAGCATCTTTATTACCAAACAACCTAAGATTCAATTCCTAAGAATTTCTACAAACTCAGTTGCTATGTTGTGTTTTTTTTATGGAATCACTTCTACTCCGCTAGCACAATTAACTACTTTAGGTTTTACTGTTCCTATTTTTGCAACTATTCTTGCTGTAATTTTTATGGGAGAAAAAATCAGAATTCGAAGGACAAGTGCACTTATAATAGGTTTCATTGGAACAATAATTGTTATGAGACCAGACATATCAATTGAATTAGGCGCAATGTTGATAATTTTTTCTTCATTCCTATGGTCAGTTTGTTTGATTTTTATTAAAAAACTCACCCAAACTGATAGTGCAATTACAATTTCACTATATTTTGGAATAGGAATGATACCAGCCA